>ERZ777305.888-NODE-888-length-43705-cov-5.773127_pt1 | contig 43705 bp, 45 predicted proteins | sample MGYA00374965_ERZ777305 | MGnify/ENA primary metagenome ERZ777305 (study PRJEB29328, sample SAMD00013331) | mouse gut metagenome | study: EMG produced TPA metagenomics assembly of the Metagenome analysis of fecal microbiota from mouse which was promoted...
CTAATTTATATATTGTTTCTGCCGTACATTTTTCAATCCTGGTTTTTCCTTTCACCATATCTGACAATGTAGTATATGGTACATGGCTTTCCTTAGCGCACTGATAAACAGAAAGCTGCTTTTCCTTTAACAAACTCATCAATTTCATTTCTCTATTCTCCATTTCATGGATTCTTTTTCTATTGATTATAACGGTACATCGTGACAGTGTCAAGAAATGAAAATTCCAACATATAATAGCAAAAAACCCCTGCAAATGGCATTCACACACCATTTACAGGGGTTTTCATTCTTATCTCTATTCGCCTGATTTCGACAAATTTCTACGCATTCATCTGCTTTGCAACTTCTTCCGCAAAGTTCTCTTCTTTTTTCTCAAGGCCTTCTCCGGTCTCAAAGCGTACAAAGGATTTGATGGAAAGTTCCGCATTGTTCTCTTTTGCGACCTGCTCGATATATTTTGCCACAGTCTGCTTTCCGTCTTCCGCCTTTACATATACCTGCTCTAACAGACATACTTCTTTCAGCTCTTTGTTCAAACGTCCGTTTACGGCTCCTTCGATTACTTTCTCAGGCTTGCCTGCCATCTTCGGGTCATTCTTAATCTGCTCCGCGATGATTTCTTTCTCATGTGCTTTGTATTCTTCGGACACATCCGCCGTAGAAATATACTTCGGTGAAAGCGCCGCAACCTGCATTGCGATATTGGTCAAAGCTTCTTTTACGCCATCGTTTACAACATTGGAAGCCGCCTCTACGATAACGCCGATTCTGCCGCCGCCATGTACATATGTTACAGCACATCCGTCGTTTGCAACAACCTTCTGAAATCTTCTGATATTCAGATTTTCGCCGATTACCGCAATTTTATCAACCAAAGCGTCTTTTACCGTTTTAGCTGTGTCAAGATGCCATGCTTCTGCCATAAAAGCTTCCATATCCGCTGCATCGGAAGCAACGGCCTGCGCCGCAACAGCTTCAACATATGCCTGGAAATCCGCATTCTTTGCAACGAAATCCGTCTCGGAATTCACTTCTACGACTGCCGCTGTCTTTTCATCTTTCACCGCAACGCGGCACAGACCTTCCGCAGCGATTCTGCCGGCCTTTTTCTCCGCCTTTGCCTGTCCGTTCTTTCTCAGATATTCTACCGCCGCATCCATATCGCCATCGGTCTCACCAAGAGCCTTTTTGCAATCCATCATGCCTGCACCTGTCAGTTCTCTCAATTCTTTTACCATTGCTGCTGTAATAGCCATTTTATATTTTCCTCCTGTATCATTGAATTATCATCTCTGTTTCCGTCTGCGTCCGGTTCGAATTAAGCTTCTTCTGCGGTTTCAACCGTTTCTTCCGCTTCCGTAGCCGCTTCTTCCACATATTCTTCAGCGCCCTGATTTGCCTCGATAACAGCGTCCGCCATCTTGGATACAATCAGTTTAACGGCTCTGATAGCATCGTCGTTACCCGGGATGATATAATCCAGTTCTTCAGGGTCACAGTTCGTATCACCGATACCAATCAGTGTGATGCCGAGTGTATGCGCTTCCTGAACACAGATTTTCTCTTTCTTAGGGTCAACAACAAAAATACAGTCAGGAATTCTTGTCATTTCTTTGATTCCGCCCAGGTTCTTCTCCAGTTTTTCCCATTCTTTTCTAAGTTTAATTACTTCTTTTTTGGGAAGCACATCAAAAGTGCCGTCTTCCGACATTGTTTCGATTGCTTTTAATCTGTCGATTCTGGAACGAATCGTTTTAAAGTTCGTGAGCATACCGCCCAACCATCTTTCATTTACATAGTACATACCGCAGCGTTCTGCCTCTGTTTTCACAGCATCCTGCGCCTGCTTCTTTGTTCCGACAAAAAGAATGGTTCCGCCCTGAGAAGCAACATCAAAAACTGCCTTATATGCTTCGTCAACTTTTCCTACGGATTTCTGCAAATCAATAATATGGATTCCGTTTCTCTCCGTGAAAATGTATGGAGCCATTTTAGGGTTCCATCTTCTTGTCTGGTGTCCGAAATGTACACCTGCTTCCAGTAACTGTTTCATTGAAATAACGCTCATGTTCTTTACCTCCATTTGGTTGTTTTCTTCCACATGCCTTATCTACTCATCTGCTTACCCCGGCTCACCGAAGCACCAACAGATAATGGACATGTGTGTTTTCTGCGTCCTGTGCGCAAAACATTCTGTCAACGCGCACTTAAATACTATAACATAAAAAACCCCTTGTATGCAAGGGGTTTTACAAAATTTTCCGCTTCCTGCTCTTTCTCCTTCTCTTTCCGGGCATCCCGCCTTTTATTCGGCTGACTGTCCGGTAATCATTTTTGCTATCTGTTCATCGCTTGCGCCCGACGGAATCGTATAATTTCCCGCTCTAATCTTTTTGTCATATCCATTCTCGCAAAGGAAAGTATCGAATGTCGATGCCGAAGGAACGACGCCCGCATCCTCAAGTTTCTTGCTGACCGTATAGGAACCGTCTCCGTTTCCTACCGTGATGACGGCAGGTGTGCCGGAAGCTTCTTCCTGATTCTGTCCGGCCGCATCCGCCTGCCCTGAAGGGCTTTCCGCGTCATTCTGCGCTGCTTCGTCTTCCGGTCCGGTCTGCGTTTCCTGACCGGTTTCCGCATCGTCCGGTACAGACACGGTTTCCGCATCGTCCGACGACGTGGCATTTTTCGATTCATCGGCATTGGAAACTGAAACCGCATCCGACGGCGTATTTTCGTCCGGCGCATTTTGTTCCGGCTCGTTTTCCGGCGACGCAGGAGTTCCATCTTCCTTGAAATTATTTTCTTCCGAAGGCTCCTGTCCTTCGTCATCCGGCTCGTTATGCGCATCGGCATCTTCCGCTGTCGTTTCCGTCAACACTCTGTTCTCTGTCATGCCGAGCTGCTTTGCTCTTGCGATAATCTCATCGTCCGTCATCGCGCTGCTTCTGGAAGAAACAATTCCCATAATAATTGCCGTTACGACGATTCCAAGCCCAAGACCCCGTAAATAGTATTTTAATTCCATAGTCCACCTGTCACTTTATCTTTTACCTTACAACCCCTCAAATAAATCAATGACCAATTTTACTTCTCCTATGCCGAGTCCCAGTTCTTTGGCAATCGCCATATTTGATTTTCCTGCTTTATGCAGTTCTAAAATTCTTTCATTGCTGTTCCGGCCCTTATTTTTCCCATTTGAAATATTGTTAAAAGAAACCGGTTCTTCCATCTGTGCAGGCTCGGCAATATAATCATAATCGCTGTCCGGGTCGTGAATAATTTCCACCCGGGGCGGCGCAATCGGGACAAACCGGTCTTCTTCCTGCTCCCTCTGCGCTTCATCATTTGCCGTACCGCCGATATCGTCCGTCATCCCTGTATATGCGGCTGCCCGCGCAACTTCCATTGCTTCCGCATAAGCCGCTTCTCTTTCCGTTTCTATCTCTGCGGTATCTCCGTCTTCTTCGGTAAATTCAGGGAATCCAATATCCGGTACATCTTTCTCAAACTCAGGGATTCCGATATCCGGTACTTCCATTTCGTATTCGTTCGATGCAAAATCACGGGATTCCTTCCGGTATTCACGATATCCGTCTGCCGAAGAACGTCCGGCATCTTTCGGGGCAGTTTCCGCATAATCCGGCGCGGCGCCGCGGCCATGCGCTTCCAGAGCCGCTGTCATGATGGCACGAACGGCATCTTCCGCTTCCCGCACGGTGCTTTCCACCTCTTTCACGGATTCCTGTGTTTCTTTTGCCGTGATTTCCGCATCCCTGACTGTCTGTTTGATTTCTTCCGCCGTTTTGGATGCGGAGGCAACAGTATCTTTCAGATTATCATGCTTATCGTTCAGCATATCATAGAGAAACAACACTTCTTTATGATTTTTGTTTATCTCTTCCAGAACGGTATCGGAATATTCATTGACTGCCATAATTTTTTCATTGGTCACTCTTTCCATGGAGCGTTCTGTTTTCTCCATCGCATAAGTGACTGTCTCATCTATGATATCCGCAATATGCGTTTTGGCTTCTCCAACTTCTTTATCGACTACTTTCCTGACTTCGTCTTCGCTAATCAGTTGGAGCGTATCGTCCATATCTTCTTTTCTGGCAGGCATAAGATAGCCCAGGATACAAATAACAGCACCCGCTATAATCAGTATGATTTCTACAATGCCCATCTCAACCTCCCATTTTCGTACATCTTACATGGATACATCAAAATTTCCTATTCCTTTTAACAGTACTTTCCCGTCTGCTTCCTGTTTTTCCTTCTTCTTGCCTCTCCGGCCGCCGTCTCCGGTATATTCATTGCTTCCTTTTTCTTTTGCGTCAAATTTTTTATTCTGATATTCCGATTTGTCTCCGCGGTACACCTTAGTCATCTGGTTTTCGATGACTTTGGAAAACTGTTCGCTCACATTCGCCTGTTCCACCATGCCTCTTGTATCTTCATGATGTTTAATGGTCGTAAAATCCTGCGCCCTGGTAATCTGACCCTGTATCTCAATTTGTCCTATTGCCATCTGAATTTCCCCTCTCTTACAATCCAGTCATTTTCACTTCACCGCCGACTTTAACGAATTTGCAGAACTTCATTTCTTTTCGTACGGTCATGGAAACATCTCCGATACAAATCCTTGTCCCGGGATGCACGGTGTCCCTTACGATAACATTCGCTCCGGCATTCCCTTTCAACTGGCTTTGAATTCTTTCCAGTTCTTCTACATTTTCAGTAACAATTTTTGTTTTTTCCTGATTTGCCTCCACAAGCGTCTGTACATATTTCAGCTGCTCCGGTGACATCTTTACACCCTGCGCTATTTTCTTTTTGGTCGAAATCAAAATCTGTTGAATAGACTGTATCTCGTTATGTTCTTTCTCAATTTGTTTCTGAAGTTCCTGTATTCTTACCGTCAGACTCGGGTCAACGCCGACTTCCACGATGGTGTCTCCTCCCATCGGCGAACCCAGTGTCTTTACATTAACGCTTTTTACCGCGCTTGCGCTGCCGCCGCTAATAAATCCCTTTTTTCCGTCAATCAGGATTTCCGTTTTGGACATTAACCTGCTGTGCAGAACCGATTCCGAGGCAATATAGCCATCTGCCTGAGCGGTCACGCTCTGTAAAAACTTGGAGATAATATTGCCGCCCGCCTTTAAGCTGCCTTTTCCCATGCCGTTTACCCCACGGGCAATGATAATATTTTCACCTGCTTCCAGAACCGCACCTTCCACAACGCCTTTTACCTCAATATCGCCTTTGGCTTTTACCTGAAAATTTGTGCATACATTTCCATTGACCTGAACGCTTCCTTCATAATCGATATTACCGGTCGCATTATCGACATTTTCCACAATCAGGACATCGGAAACAAAAACGCTGTCTTCTATCAGTTCCACATGGCCGCTGACCGTGGATATCAATGTCGTATTATCCTCAGAAATTTCTATATTATTACCGTATTTTAAAGATGCCTTTCTGACATCCCGCGGTTTCAGGCGCTGTCCGAGCAGACTCATACCATATTCCCCGGGATTTTCCGGTATTAACCTTGCAAGTACATCTCCTTTTTCACAATGCTGTACAACATTTAGCTGGAAAAAATCCACACTTCCGTCCTCTTTTAAAGACGGTTTGGCTTTTTTATCCGTATTAAAGTAATATTTGATATAAGCATCCGTACCATGCACGGGTTCCGTTCCCTGTGCAACCAGAAAATCCTTACCGTAATCCCTTCTCTTTGCAAATATCTTCCGGATAACATCCGTCAGAATGCCATGCTTGATTCCTCTGATTTCCAAATCATTTATCAGTTCATCGGCATTCATCAGCTCGCCTCCGATAGAAGGCGCATAAAACCTGACATATGCACGCATATTATCAGGTGTTATCGTAAATTTATAGCATTCCCGCTCCGGAAGCGTCGTGCGTTTTTCCAGCAAAACAACCATTTTCTTTTCGGCCGATGCTATTACTGCCTTATATAAATTCTCTTTATCATATACGATATTTTTGGAGGAAAGGTATTCCGTTACATCGTTTATGGAAATGGGCTCGCCGCCCTCTGTGGGAGGAACCAGTTGAATACCGGTCTTGCCGTCTTCATGAATTAATCTGAAATATCCGTTCATGCACACCTCTCGTCTGGGCCCCATTATGTCGTAAACGTTACCTGTCCGTAAGAATACCCATATAGCTCCCCAACTTTGTTTTCATTTTTTGTAAAGCTCTCGTATGAAGTTGTGAAGTTCGGGACTCCGAGACTTCCAAAATACTGCTGATTTCTTTCAATGTTAAATCTTCATAATAATACAGCACGATAACTTTCCGTTCTTTTTCCGTCAAAAGCTCAAGTGCGCCTGTCAAAATACGTTTCAGCTCTTCCCGCTCCAGCACTTCTTCCGGTTCATCGAACTGTGCCTTACGGTTAAAACTGCTATCGTTCGGAATCTCACTTCCCTGTTCCAGAAATTCGTTCAGGGAAACGACATTCGTTATTTTCATCTGTGACTGCCAGTCAACATATTCGTCATTTGAAATTCCCAGGCTCTGTGCAACTTCTTCATCCGTTGCGCTTCTTCCGCACCGGGCCTCAATCTCCCTGATTGCCGTATCAATTTTTTTCTGTTTCTGTCTGATTGTTCTGGGTATCCAGTCCATTTTCCGTATCTGGTCGAGAATTGCTCCTCTGATGCGGAGACTGGCATATGTTTCAAATTTTACATCCTTAAGCGCATCAAACTTATCAATTGCGTCAATCAGACCAAAAATGCCATAACTTACCAAGTCTTCATATTCCACATTATAACCCAGATACATGCTCAACCGGCCCGCAACCATTTTTACAAGAGGGGCATATTCCAATATGATTTTTTCCCTCACCTCGGAAGATTTGGTCTTATCGTATTCTTCCCAAAGTTTCTTTCTGCCTGCTTCGTCCATTAAATTTCCCCACTACACCGGGCGTCTGTCAGAAAATCAACTCTTCATCATCATGACTCAGCTTATTTTCCTGTGCCGACTTACCGGCCCCTTTCGGTTCTTTTAATTTTTCCGTACCGTCTGCTTCGTCAAGTTCCTTCTCGAATACTTCTCCCGCTTCCCTGCGTTCCTCTTCAATCTGTGCTTCAAAACGGTCTAACATCCACTTTAATATTTCTCCCGCTATAAAAAAGGCCACGAGTACCCATAGCAATATAACGAGCATATCTTTCGACTTATAATGCAGCATGAACATCGTAATGCTGGTTATCGCCCCTGCAAGAAGCATGATAAAAGGCGGAATCAGCTTCCTTTTTCTGGCCCGTATCGCCGCTCTTTTCTCCTCCTGCTCACGTTCTCTCGCTCTTTCCCGTTCAAGCTCCGCAATATCCGTTATCAGTTCCAGCGCATCTTTTTCCTGCTCTTGTTCCAGTTCTTCCTGTTCTTCTTTTTTCAATTTCCGCACCCCTTACATTCTTCACCGGATATAAGTAACAGTTTATATCGTTTTTTCGGGTCTTCCGACCGCACGAATTACAAAATCGCCCGTCTCCGGATAAAAAATAACGGTCCGACCATAATTCGCGCCTGTATCCTCTGCCAGAATCGGTATCTTTAACTGCGCGAGTTTCCTCTTGGTAGCTTCTACATTTCTTTCCCCTACGCGGGTTGCCTCAGAATTTCCTCCCTGGAAAGAGAACATCTGAGCGCCACCCGCTATTTTCGCAACAAGTCTTGTTCTGTTCGCCCCTTTAGCCACAACCCGCTTTACAAGTTCTTCTATCCCCGTATCGGCAAATTTAGGGATATTGCTGTTGTTTCTAATCGCCGTGCTATCGGGAAGCATGATATGCGCCAATCCTCCTATTTTGGTCGCAGGGTCCCGTATTGCAATTCCTACGCACGAACCGAGTCCAAGCGTTGTAATTCCATTGGGACTAACACATATGTTTAAATCGGCCATACCGACCTTTATCACCTCAGCCATTTCCTGAATCTCCCACCTTCATTTTTCGGCATTATCAAACTGACATGCCTAATGCCGATAATATTTTACTATATGACTCCATATCCGGAATTAAGATAAAATACCCATCTATCGCCACTTCGTCAAAAAACTGAGTCTGTATCAACAGCATTCTGTCGCCTATGGCGCCAAACTGTATGGCAGGAACACTCATGATTGCTCCCGCCATATCTACCGCCACGTCCGGTATTGTCGGAAATATTTTTAAATTCGTCAAGGATGACAATGAATTTAAATATGCTCCCGTAATGATATTTCCCACTTCCTTCAATGCAGAAAATTCCATTTCGGAAAACTCTTCCCCTTCCATTTCCATTCCCATCAGCTTGGATACCAGAAACCTGGCGGAATTTTTTTCCAGAAGAAACATAATGCTTCCGGTAATATCACCCTCCACGCCAAGATAAATACCGGCCATAATCTGTTCTTCGCCGCCCATAGCCGCGCCTACTTCTTTAAATTCCAACAGACCTACTTTGGGCACTGACATATCCACCTTGCACTGTAACATCTGTGCCAGCGCCGTGGTTGCATTCCCCGCACCGATATTCCCAATTTCTCTCAGAATATCGAAATATTCCTGAGACATTTCGTCAAAATTCAATTCACTCACAAATAAACCTCCTAAGAATTTTCCGGCACGACCAGATTCAAATCCAAAAGTGAAATCAGACCGCCCTCATATTTTCCAATTCCGTATATAAAATTATCTTTTTCGTCTTTGGAAGCATAAGCTACTTTCTCAATCTGCGCCGTTTCCAATGTGACCACCTCTTTTACTTCATCTACAATAATACCTATCATTCCCTGCTGTTCCATTTTAATGACGATAATTCTGCTGGATTTGGTAACGATGTCTTCTTCCAAACCCATCTTGATGCGGATACTCATAACAGGAAGCACTTCACCGCGCAGATTGATAACACCTCTCAAGTAAGGAGCGACTTTGGGTACTCGCGTGATTTTCTGCATTCTCAGAATATTATCAATGTATTTGATATCGATGCCATACTGTTCATCTCCCAGTCTTATCACAATAAACTGAGTTGTATCATTAGCCACTTTTAATTCTTCCATTCTACCCTCTCTCCTTCCCTTATATCAGTGCATTCGCATCCAGAATCAATGCTACTTCGCCATCGCCGAGAATCGTTGCGCCGCTGATAATTTTACACTTATTGATGTACTTGCCCATCGACTTGATAACGATTTCCTGCTGTCCAATCAGCTCATCGACCACCAGACCGGCGTATTTATCGCCCTTCTTGACAATCACGACAACAAGATTCTCATTCGGGTCTTTTGTACTCTCGATGTCCAGAATTTCCGTCATGCGGATAAGCGGAATAACAATATCTCTTAAATGAATGACTTCCTTATTCTGTACCAGCTTCACATCCGATGCGGGAATATCTTCCAGCGTCTGAATGGAGCCGAGGGAAATGGCATATTTTTCACCTCCGATAACGACCATAAGAGCCTGAATAATAGCAAGGGTTAACGGCAGTCTGATAATCCAGGTGCTTCCTTCCCCGAGTTTTGTTTTGACCTCCACTTCGCCGCTTAACGCTTCAATCTTAGATTTTACAACATCCAGGCCAACGCCCCTTCCGGAAACGTCGGACACCGTCTTTGCCGTTGAAAATCCGGCGTTAAAGAGCAGATCTATGATTTCCTTCTCGGTCATAATCTCAGCCTGTTCAGGTGTGATAACGCCGCGTTCAATTCCTTTATTTTTAACGGATTCCGTATCGATACCGTTACCGTCATCCCTAACCTCAATGACAACGTTATTTCCGTCCTGATAAGCATCGAGGAAAATGGAGCCAACTTCCGGCTTTCCTCTTTCCTTACGCACCTCAGCCGATTCAAGTCCGTGGTCTGCTGAATTCCGTAAAAGGTGCATCAACGGGTCGCCGATTTCATCCACTACGGTACGGTCAAGTTCCGTTTCCTCGCCGGACATATACAGTTCCATTTTTTTATCGAGTTTCTTGGAAAGGTCCCTAATCATACGGGGGAATTTCGTCACAACGCTCTCGATTGGAACCATTCGCACTTTCATAACGGACTCATGAAGGGATGTGGTGACACTTTCCAGATATTCGATTTGGTCGTTGACTTCCGAACTGGCATTGCCCTCCACCGTCGCCGAAGCGGATACAAGAGAGTTCTTCGCGATAATCAGCTCACTGACAAGATTCATCAGCGTATCCAGTTTTTCAATATCGACTCTGACGGTACGATTCACAATCGGCTTGCCCGTTCCCGGCTTTTTATCGTTCCGGCTCGCCGCCGGCGCCGCTTTAGGCGCTGCCGCCGGTTCCGCGGCTTTAGGCGCTTCCGTCTTCTGAATCTCGGCTTTCGCCGGCATTTCTTTCACAGGCTCCGCTTTGACTGGTTCTTCTTTCACAACAGGCGCTTCTTTCACAGGCTTTTCTTCCGAAACGCCGGTTTCTTCCTCTGCCGCTGGCGCAACCTGCTTGCCGGCATCATAAATGCCCGCCGCAACATCTTCAATTTCGGACACGCTTCTGACTGCCTGAAGCACTTTATCCAGCGGTTCATCCGCTACAACAATCAGGCTGAAATCTAAATCAAATTTCTCATCTTCAATGTCCTGTGCCGAGGGGTTTGAATAGATAATTTCGCCAAACTCTTCTACCGCCTTGAATACAAGAAAAGCTCTGGCAGCCTTCAGAATACAGGCTTCCTGCACTTTTACCGTCATACCATAGGCTTTTTTACCCTGATGCAGCGCTTCCGCTATGACAGTGCGCTCGGAATCTCCGAGTTTCATTTCCTGCCATTTCTGGCTTCCGGCATCCGCTTCCGCTTTGTCAACAGTCTCCGCCGCTTTCGCCGGCTCTGCTTCTGCCTCCGAACTGCCTTTTAGAATCGTATTCAGCTGTTTAATCAAGGGCTCGTTGTCATTCGTGCCTTCGTCCGCGCTCTCCCTGATATTGGTATTGTATTCCTCAAGCGCGTCAAGACACTGGAAAAGAATGTCAATCATATTGGCCTTGACCGTTATATTACCATTACGGACTTCCGAAAAAACATTTTCCATATCATGGGTAAGATTCTGCATCCTCTTATATCCCATCGTACCCGCCATGCCTTTTAAGGAGTGCGCGGCGCGGAAAATTTCGTTAATCGTATCCATGTTATCGGGTTCCTGCTCCAGTATCAGAATCTGTGTATTCAGGTTCTGAAGGTGCTCATTTGTCTCATCAAGGAAAATCTCCAGGTATTGGCTAACATCCATATCATTTTACCCCCACGTTCATTATAATCTCCTGCGCAATTTGTTCAAGCGGTACAATCTGGTCCGCCAGTCCTGCATTGACAATGCTTCTAGGCATTCCATATACCGCACATGTGCTTGCTTCCTGCGCAATGACATGCAGCTTCTTCTTTTCTTTCAGATTCTGGATTCCCTTCGTACCGTCAGCCCCCATACCGGTCATAACGACGCACACAACCTGGTCAAACTTACTTTCCGTCAGAGATTCGTACATATAGTTCGCACAAGGTTTCACGCCTTCCCTGCTCGGCTCATCCGAATAATGGATGCTGTATTTTCCTCCTGAAACTACGATGTTCAGGTGTTTGCCTCCCATTGCGATATAAACAACGCCGGCTTCCAATACATCGCCTTCCGCCGCTTCTTTCACATGAATCTCGCTTAACGCATCCAGCCGTTCCGCCAGAGATGCCGTAAAACCGGCCGGCATATGCTGCACGATAACGACCGGCGCTTTCAGCGCCTTCGGCAGTTTCGGAACAACCGACTGCAATGCTTTGGGTCCGCCGGTAGAGCTTGCAATCGCCACAATCTTGCTTCCGGAAGCAACCATTCTTCTGCGTGTCAGGCTGCCTGGTCTGGCTGGCGCTACCGGTTCAATCTTAACCGGTGAAGACGCCGGTTTTTCATAGGCGAGCAGTTTGGACTCCACTACGCCGCCGAGCGTATACAGCAATTTCTCCTTAAAGTCAGCTGTCCGGCAGTCCATCGCGGTCCCTGGCTTATGTACAAAATCAAGCGCGCCAAGTTCCAACGCATCCAGTGTCGTCTTTGCTCCTTCGCATGTATCCGTGCTGACCATCATGACTCTGGCCTGAATCTTGCGGGTCTGCAGTTCTTTCAGCAGCTCAAGGCCGTTCATACGGGGCATATTCACATCCAGAATGACTGCATCATAACTCTTTCTGGTAAGCAAATCGAGCGCCTCAAGGCCGTTTGCCGCTCTGTCCTGTACATGGAATCTTTCATCACTGTCAATTATATCACAGAGTACCCTTCTCATGAGTGCAGAATCATCAACAACTAATATATTTTTCATTTCGTGAACCTTCCCTCCGTTTCATAATCCGTCTGCAAAGCTTCTGATTTTCATTGATTGTTTATTCCTCCTCCGCCTTGCATACTGAAAATTCATTCCGCGTCATTTGACTGAAAATGAATGATTCCGTGCACTACTGAATTTCACTTTGTTTTCTGATAATTTTACGTTCTTCATTAAAAATATATTTGATAATTTCTTCCCGGTTATCCTTATCCATATTGACATATTGCACGCGGTGTTCAAAAAATCCCGGTCTGTTATCCACCGCCTTCACACTCAGTACTTTGCCGCAAAGATTATATTCTTTATTCTCTCCGTCAATCCAAAGATAGTATTTGCACAAAATCAAACTTTCCACTTCATAAGCATATTCTGCCACAAAGCGGAGTCCTCCGCCGCTGATATCTACAATAACGCTCCGCTGCAAGGGAAGTTCCGGCGTCAGGATAACTTTACTTTCTTCAATTGCCTGCACCTCTTCTTCCTGCAGCGGTCTGGAGTTCATTTCAAGCGCGCAGCTGAAACGATAATATTCTCTTCTCTGATACTTTCTTAAATTGCTCGTAAGGTCAAGCAGCAGGCTGAAACGATTCTTATTTTTATACCTGTCCACTACCCGCGCGTAACATTGGTAAAGTCCGTTTGGTGTAAAAAAATACAAATCGTATTCCACATCCACAGGAAGCAGTATCAGCTTTGTCTTCTCCATCGGCATTGAAATTTCAATGCGGTCATCAGAAATGATATCGACCACCTGGCTTGCATACACCTTATTCTTTTCACTGTCTTCCGAACGGTATCTCTTGGTTTTCTGTAATTCTATCCGACTGCCCGGCGTTATATATTTTGAAAGTATAATTCCCATATCCGCTGCCCTTTTCCTGCTTTCTTAACCTGATTTTATCTTTTTGATATAATATGCGAAAAAAATGCCGCCATACCACGTTTCGTCAAAGTTTTATTCAACTCTTTGTTCATTAGCTTTGCCGCCAGCATTTCATACGCCTGCGCGGACTTGCTGTCCGGATTCTGTATCGAAACCGGCATTTGCTGCATTACGGCTTTCGCCAGCTGCGCATCCTGCGGTATCATGCCAAGATAGGTAATCGGAATTTTCAAATACCTCGCAACGACCGTATCCAGCTTTTCAAACAGAACCCTGCCCTCCTGTCCGTTCTCCACCTTATTGGCAATGACTTTAATCTGTGAATCCTCTTTGGAGAATCGGGGATGCCTGTTCAGGGCTTTCACGAGAGAATAGGAATCCGTAATCGAAGTCGGTTCCGGTGTCGTCACGAGTAAAATTTCACCGCTTGCCACAAGAAATTCCAACACCGCATCGGATATGCCGGCTCCGGTGTCTACGATGATGATGTCCGCCATCTCGTCTAATTCCGTCAGATTTTTAATAATATAGTTCAGATAATCTATACTCAGATTCGACATCCCGGCAATACCGGAACCTCCCGAAATAAAACCGATATCCATCGGTCCCCATGTAATAATTTCTTTAATGTTCTTGCCCTGATAGATTAAATCACATAAGTTATGTTTAGGAACCGCACCGAACATGACTTCAATGTTTGCCAGACCAAAATCTGCGTCGAGTATAATCACACGCTGCCCCATTTTCTTAAACTGGACAGCCAGATTAATTGCGACATTTGATTTTCCGACACCACCTTTTCCACTCGTGACGGTGATGACCCTTGCCAATGGTCGTTGAGGCCGGCTGCCTGCCTTTATAATATTTCTCAGTTGTTCAGCCTGATCCATTTTCAGCCATTCTCCTTTCCCGGTCCATAAAGATATCCGGCGCTAATTCTTTCCGCCGAGCAGCCTCTTGACCGTCTTTTGTGGATTAAAGTTCTCGATATCATCCGGTACATTTTGTCCATGTGTTACATAGGAAAGCGACGCTCCGGTATACAGCTTCAGGTTCAGCAGATTTCCGAGCGTTGTCGTTTCATCCAGCTTGGTAAATATCAGCTTATAGTCCGCCATTTCTTTATAAGCATCGGCAATGCTGATTAAATCCCTGTATTTTGTCGTGGCGCTGAGAACAAGAAAAACTTCCTTTTCTACTTTATCATCTACCGAATGGATGAATTTCGTCATATTCTCTTTCTGTGCCGCATTCTGATAAGAATGGCCCGCCGTATCTACCAGAATATAATCATACTCTTTAAAATCAATAAGCGCCTGTTCTATTTCTTCTACCGTATAAACGACCCGGAACGGCACTTCAAGGATATTCGCATAGGTACGGAGCTGTTCCGCCGCCGCAATCCGATAAGTATCGGCGGTCAGAAGAGCCACTTTCTTTTTCTCATCCACCTGAAAACGGGAAGCAATCTTGGCGATTGTGGTCGTCTTTCCGACGCCTGTCGGACCGACAAAAAAGACTACTTTTACGCCTTTTTCAGAAGGTGTGATACCGACAGGTTTCCCAAATTTCAAAATCATCTTCTGATAGGTATTAGCCAGTGCAAAATCAAAAGGACAGTTTGGCTTATTGACCTTTTCAATTTCTTCTATAATCTGCCCTGCATAGACTTCGTCCACTTCATTCTCCAGCATCGTTGTATGCAGAAGCTTCATGAACATATCTGTCTCACTGACGTCTTCCCCGGCTTTTTCTTCCTCTTTTTTTTCTTCTTCCGGTTTCTGGAGCTGCTGTTCTATCAGCGACTGCAGACTATCCAGCTTTTCCTCGATGGCATTGTTCTCTTTTTTACCGGAAGCATCCTCCTGAACCGGGGCCGGCACGCTGCGCTGCGTCTCAGCCGGCTGTACCGGTGCATTGTTCATATTGGAAACAACCTCGCTGATTGCAGAAACCGCCGCTTTAACATCTGCCGAGACTGCTTTCTCATGATTGACTGTCTCTTCCTCCAAAGCGACCGTTACTTCTACCATATGCGGCTTCAGAAAATCAAACAGCCCTTTTCGCTTCACGTTCTTCACATTCATGATAACGATATTGGCGCCCAGTTCTTTCTTCGCATTTTCCACCGCTTCCGATTCAGTTTTTCCCAAAAATTTCTTGATTATCATTATGCTGTCACCATCCCAACGGACTGTAATTCAATATTAGATTCCACTTCATTATAAGATACAACGACCAAATCTTTGAAATAGTCTTCTGTCAGTTTCTTAAAATATGCACGCACGATTGGTGAAGTAATAACAATCGGAATCTTTCCCAAATCTTCCAGTTTCTTTGTCTCCGTTCCGACCGAATCCATAATCGCTCTGGTCTTTGCGGGGTCTAATGTCAGGTACGCGCCCTGCTCCGTCTGTTTTACACTTCCCATAATTTCCTGCTCCAACTTGGGGTCAAGTGTTACAACGCTCGTCGTCTCATTAGCCGGGAAGAATTTATTGGAAATTGCTCTCTTCAAACTCTGTCTTACATATTCCGTCAGAATGTCCGTATCCCTCGATGTTGACGCATAATCTGCCAATGTCTCAAAAATTGTCAGCAAATCCCTGATAGAAATTCCTTCAGAAAGCAGATTCTGCAGCACTTTCTGTATCTCACCAAGTCCAAGCAGCTTCGGTACGAGTTCATCCACAAGAGAAGGATTCGTTTCTTTCAGGTTGTTGACAAGATTCTGCACATCCTGTCTTGTAAGAAGCTCCGCTATGTACTGCCGGATTATCTCCGTTAAATGCGTTGCAATAATGGAAGGCGGGTCAACTACCGTATAGCCCATACTCTCCGCCCGTTCCCGCTGTCCTTCCGTAATCCAGATAGCGGGCAGATGGAAGGATGGTTCGAAAGTCGGTATACCCGTAATTTCTTCTTCCACATATCCGGGATTCATCGCCATATAATGGTCAAAAAGAATTTCTCCTTCACTGACCTGAACCCCTTTAATCTTAATAATATACTGATTCGGGTTCAGCTGAATGTTGTCACGCAGACGAATAATCGGAACTACCGTACCGAGTTCCAATGCAATCTGTCTTCTAATCATAACAACACGGTCTAACAAGTCACCGCCCTGATTGACATCGGCAAGCGGAATGATACCATATCCAAATTCCAGCTCGATTGGGTCAACCTGCAGCAGCGACGTAACATTCTCCGGCTGTCTGATTTCTTCCGCCGCGGCCTCTTCCGTGTCCACTTCCCGTTCTATTTCCGCCGTCTCAATCGTTCCGGAAATAATTCTTGCAACGATGATAAAACAAAGACCGAGCGCAACGAAAATAACCGTATTCAAAGGTGTGATAATACCCAGTGCCGCGATAACGGCTCCCACCATGTAGAGCACTTTCGGCACTCCAAACAGCTGGCTCACGAGCACTGTACCAAAATCAGCATCCTTTGAACCCTTCGTAACGAGAATACCTGTCGAAAGCGAAATCAGCAGAGACGGAATCTGGCTTACCAGACCGTCACCGATAGTCAGTATCGAATAACGGTTCAGCGCATCCACAAACTCCATATTCTGACGCCACATACCCATTGCGATTCCGCCGATAATATTTATCGCCGTAATAAAAAGACCTGCCGCCGCATCTCCTTTAACATATTTTACAGCACCGTCCATAGAACCGAAAAAGTTCGACTCTTCCTGAATCTTTTCACGACGTTCTTTTGCTTCCGCATCCGTAATTGCTCCGGTATTTAAGTCCGCATCGATTGCCATCTGCTTACCGGGCATCGCATCCAGCGTAAATCTTGCCGTTACTTCAGCAACACGCTCCGTACCTTTATTGATAATCATGAACTGTACGATAATTAAAATGATGAAAACAATAACACCTATGATTAAATCGCCGCCGCCGACATACTGTCCGAATGTCTCGACAACATTTCCCGGGTCGCCGGTCGTCAGAATTAATCTTGTAGAGGATACGTTCAACGCAATTCTGAATACGGTCGTAAAGAGCAGTATCGTAGGAAAATACGACATTTTTAACACTTCGTTGGCAAACATACAGCCAAACATGACCGTGAACGCAACCGATATGTTACAGGCAAGCAAAACATCCAGCAGCCATGATGGTATCGGAACGATTAACATAATGAACGCCGAAAGCAAATAAAGCGCAACGCCGACATCCGCTTTCCTCAAATTCCCCATATCCTCTTCTCCTTTCCCCTATATTTCTATATGATATATAATCCCTCTTCTGAAAAGAATCACCATCAGATAACAGGAATTCTTCCCACACTAGACCTTGCCCTGTAAGTGGTATACAAAAGCAAGCACTTCCGCAACCGCCTGATACAGTTCCGGCGGTACTATCCCCCCCACTTCCACATTTGCATAAAGCATACGGGCCAGGGGTTTATTCTCGACAATTTCTATATGATGCTCTTTCGCAGTATCTTTAATCCGCTGCGCCAGATAATCCGCGCCTTTTGCCAGTACATACGGCGCGTCATAAAGTTCCGGGTCATATTTGATTGCCACCGCATAGTGCGTCGGGTTAGTGATTACGACGTCCGCCTGCGGAAGCGACTGCATCATACGCCGCCTGGAAGCCTCCATCATACGCTGGCGCTGTTTGCTCTTGACCTGCGGGTCACCTTCCTGATTCTTGTATTCATCTTTTACTTCCTGCTTGGTCATCTTCATATCCTTTTTGAATTTAAATTTCTGATAGATAAAATCGGCCGCGGCAATCAGCATATAGAAAAGACAGATACGAAATCCCAAATTAACAACCAAATCCCCGATTTGCGCAATCGCCTGATTCAAAGATATATCATACAGCAGGTAAATACTCGGCGCATTTTTAATCAGATAAGAATAAACCGCATAAACAATAATCACTATCTTGGCAATTGATTTTAACAGTTCCACGAGTGAATTCGGAGAAAAAATCCGTTTAATACCGCTTATCGGGTTCATCTTGCTGAACTTCGGCCGCATCGGTTTCGTCGTTATCTTCCACTTCACCTGAAGCAGATTCGTTACAAAAGCAAGAAAAAAACCGATAAAGAAAACGGGGCCAATCATTGCCAGTATTCTTGTCAGCATACGGATAAAAATCGCCCGCCATGTTATCTCCTGCATATATCCATCATACATTTTAACATATTCCGGTATTTGTGAGTAGATATTCTGAAAAAAAGAAATAAAACTGCCGCCAAGACTGCCAACCCAGAATTTCATAAGGAGAAAAAGTCCCAGAAGCATAACCGCATTGACTACCTCATGGCTCCTGGCCACCTGTCCTTCACTTCTGGCATCATTCAGTTTCTTGGACGTAGGCTCCTCGGTTTTTTCTCCGCCCGGTCCGTCTTTCGCAAAGAACTGGAGATTATATTTTAGAATCATATAATCGTTCAACCCGACATCCCTCCGACAAAAACAGCTATCAATTCTCTCATTTCCCGGAAAATAAAGTCCGCCGCACCCGGCAACATCCGGACTGTCAGAAACATGATGGACAATCCCGTCAGTACTTTCATCTGCATACCGACCGCAAACATGTTCATCTGCGGCGCAATCTTCGCCAATATTCCGAGCACACAGTTTAAAAGCAGCATCACACAGAAAATAGGCAGGCATATCCGAAATCCTATAATGATATAATCGCCCATAAAACGTATCAAAGAACCAATCAGCGCTTCCGTTTGAAAAACCGCACCGTTCACCGGTATGAGCGTAAACGTATCCATCAACGCCTTAATCAAATATTCATACATACCCGAAATAAGCATAAACAAAGAAAACATGTACTGATAAAATACGCCGCTGAACGTTGCGCTCTGCTGCGTCAAGGGGTCCATCAGATTGACCATGGTTAAACCGGCTTCCATATCGGAAATACTTCCCGCAAAAGAAGTGACCGTCATGCAAAGCTGCGCGCCCCACCCAATCAAAAAACCCGTCAGTATTTCTTTCAATATAATAACCGTATATTCGAATAAAGTATTATAAACCACTTCGTTATGGTCCAGATAAAAAAACAGAAAATACGCAATAAATATACTTAATCCAATCTTTACCTGCCGTGGCACGGTATTATTCATTCCAAAAAGCGGTGCAACATGAATAAAGCATGTCACACGCACCAGAATCAGCAAAAAAAATTCCAAATCCGCATAGGTAAAAGAAATGTCTATCATATGATTTCCTTATCCTTCTGCTATCTGACATACACACTGAAATTTGACCATAGCATGTGCATATATTCGATAATTTGAGTCAATATCCAATGACCAAGTATCATCAACGATATAAAAATAGCCAGTACTTTGGGCACAAAAGTAAGCGTCTGCTCCTGAATGGAAGTCGCCGTCTGAAAAATGCTGACGGCAAGACCTACGCATAAAGAAACAAGAAGCATCGGTGCGGAACATTTAATAATCAAAAACAACGCCTGACTTGCAATAGCGGTTACGTCATCAATTGTCATATGTCCAACTCCTTTCTATCGGTTAGTAAAATGTCCTGACCAGACTTCCGATTACCCAGTACCATCCATCCGCCAAAACAAAAAGCAGAATCTTAAAAGGCATGGAAATCGTCGTCGGCGGCAGCATCATCATACCCATACTCATCAGGGTAGACGCAACTACCATATCAATTACAATAAAAGGAATATATAATAAAAAGCCTATCATAAAAGCTGTCCGCAACTCACTGATAATAAAACTCGGCACAAGCACGCTGAAAGGGATATCATCCAAATTTGTTCCGTCCCATTCCGTACGGCTGATATCCAGAAAAAGTCTTACATCCCGCTCCTGTGTATGCGGATACATAAACTGTCTGACAGGAACCGCCGCCGCCTTAATGGCTTCTTCCTGATCCAGTTCACCCGCTTCAAAGGGTACAATCGCATCCGTATAAATACTGGATATTGTCGGCTGCATAATAAAAAACGTCAGAAACAGCGCAAGACCAATCAGAACGTTATTTGGAGGCGCCGACTGCGTATTGAGCGCCGCCCTCGTAAAATGCAGGACAATAATAATCCTGGTAAACGAGGTCAACATAACAATCAATGACGGTGCAATAGCAATTAAAGTAAGAGTAATCAGAATTCGCAATGCACCATTCAACGTACCATTACCATCGTTATATGTAACCGTCACCGTGTTCGCAATATTCAGTTCTTGCAAGTCTTCAGCCGACTCCGAAGCTCCCGGCTGTTCAATATTCGTCCGCTCGACCGTATCGCCGGTCAAATTAGATTCCACATGGGAAAGCCCTGCCGCATATACAATATCTTTCTCATGGATAAATACAGTGATAAACAATATGCCTGCCAGAAACAGCAGGCATAATATCCTCTTCACTTTGTATCCGGAAAAATATTTCTTCATTCTTATCGCCTACTCATTCTTATTTCGGTCATTTTCTTTTTCCAGAATCGTCTTCTTTTGTATTTTTTCAAACAATTCCTTAAACCCCAATTGTTCATTCTTCGCACTACTAGAAAACGTCAACTGGTCTTCTGGAACCTCTGTCAACATTGTAACAGAATCTTTCCCGATTGCAACTGCCAAATATTTCTGCCCAACACGAATAATCTGAACATACTTATTATTAGCAATCTGAGAAGTCTCGATAACTTCCAGATTAGCATCTGTCTTTTTCCCTTTCTGGTATCCGGCTATCCACTTCGTAGTCCAATAAGTGGCAGCCAGAACAAAAACAAACAAAATAAGTACGGTCAAAAATTGCAGATAGGAATTTGTACTGTTTGAAACAGTAAGTATCATTTATCCCACTACTTTCTTAACTGCTTCCAACACACGGTCAGCCTGGAACGGCTTAACAATAAAGTCCTTCGCGCCTGACTGAATGGACTCGATAACCATAGCCTGCTGGCCCATAGCGGAACACATAATAACCATAGCTCCCGGGTCGGCTTCTTTGATTTTCTTAAGCGCCTGAATACCATCCATTTCAGGCATCGTGATATCCATCAGCACAAGGTCGGGTTTGAGCTCATTATACTTTTCAACTGCCTTTGCACCGTTTTCCGCTTCGCCTGCCACGTTATATCCATTCTTTGTCAGGATATCCTTAATCATCATACGCATGAATGCTGCATCATCACATACTAAAATATTCTTTGCCATTCTCTTTTTCTCCTATTACATATTTTTATAGATAATTTTAATAGTATCACTATTTAATGATTTCCGTTACTCTGACACCGAAACTTTCTTCAATAACTACTACTTCACCCTTCGCAACAAACTTACCGTTGACCAGTACGTCAATCGGCTCGCCTGCTATTTTGTCGAGTTCAATAATCGTACCGGGTGCAAAATCCAGGATATCCGAAATGGACTTGGCTGTTCTTCCGAGTTCAACCGTAACTTCAAGCGGCACATCCTTAATCAGGTCAATATTTTCCTGTGGCTGGTTCGGATTGAAGCCTCCGGCAAAGTTCTGGAATTGTGCCGGCTGAATGCTCATATTAGGCTGCATCTGAGGCATTCCCATTTGCGGCATACCCATCTGCATCTGAGGCATCATTTGCGGCATTCCCATCTGCATCTGGGGCATTCCCATTTGCGGCATTCCCATCTGCATCTGACTCATATCCATCTGAGGCATTCCCGTCTGCATCTGGCTCATGTCCATCTGAGACATTCCTGCCTGCGGTGCCGCCGGAGCCGGAGCCGGTGCGGGTTCCTGCGCAGGGGGTTCCTCTCCCAACTGAGCGCCTAAGAACGTACTGCATAATTCTTTGGCAAATTCTATCGGATATAACTGCATAATCGTAGAATCCACCAAATCCGAAATCTGCATGCGGAAAGCAATTTTTACAAATGTTCCCGAAAGGAACGCTGCGATATCTCCGCCTTCCTTAAATTCAGTCAAATCTACAAGACTTGCCTCCGGGGGACTGATATCAATCATCTTTCCTAACATTGTGGAAAGTGATGTTGCGGAAGACCCCATCATCTGGTTCATCGCTTCGGAAATCGCACTAAGATGCAGTTCTCCAAGCTCCCCTTCCGTATTGCTTCCGTCACCACCCATCATCAGGTCGGTAATGACTTTAACATCATGTTCCTTCAAAATCAGAATATTAGAGCCATCCAGGCCAACCGTATACTTAATCTGAATAAATACGCATGGCCTTTCATACTCTGTCAGTACATTTTCCCATCTTGCCAGACTTACGACCGGTGTCGTAATATTTACCTTTTGATTAACAAGAGAAAATAATGTTGTAGCGGAAGAGCCCATGCTGATATTGGCAACTTCTCCAATCGCGTCTCTTTCAATCTCAGATATCAGACTGTCATCTATGTCAGCCGTAGAAGAAGCTCCAGCCGATGAATCATCACCGCTATCAGAATCACCACCGCCATTAAGCAGCGCATTTATTTCATCCTGTGATAACATTCCGTCCATGCTTCTATTCCTCCCCCTCTCTAAATACCGACGTTACCCTGACAGCATATTTATCTTTATTAGAACCCGGTAATGCGGTAAATTTCTTTATATTCCCTACATATACATTCAAATCATTATCCACATTTGTGTCCAGCCGTATAATATCACCAAGCTGCAGATTGACAAAATCCGTTACGCTAATCTTACTTCTTCCGAGTACGGCTTTAATCGGAACATCCACCCTTCGTAACAATGCTTCAATGTATTCGTCATACTCTTCTTCATCCTGTTCCTGCATATTTGCATACCAGAATTTGGTATTCAGTTTATCCATAACGCTTTCCAGTGTAAAGAACGGAAGGCAGACATTCATCAGTCCTTCTACATCACCGATTTTGATACTCAGCGTAATGATTGCAATCATATCGTTCGGCGCAATAATCTGTGCAAACTGAGAATTTGTTTCAATCCGTTCCAGAACAGGATTGATATCCACTACATTTTTCCAGGGTTCCCGCATGAGCTGCATACAAATTACCAGCATTTTTTCGATAATCGTCATTTCTATCTCGGAAAATTCCCTGTTCTTCTCCAGCGGGTCTCCATGCCCGCCAAGCATCCTGTCTATCATTGCGAATCCAAGATTCGATGCAAGTTCCACCAGGATTGTGCCTCCCAATGGCTGAAAATCAACGATTCCCAGAATTAACGGATTCGACAGCGCATTACTGAATTCTGAAAAGATAACCGTCTCTGAACTCGTAACTACTACCTGCACATTCTTTCTAAGGTAGACCGGAAGACTCGTCGATAATAATCTTCCGTAATGTTCAAAAATAATTTCCAGAGTACGGAGATGCTCTTTAGAGAATTTCGTAGGTCGCTTAAAGTCGTAATTCTTGACCTGCTTATCTTTCGAATCCTGCATCTGCTCCGCGTCTACTTCGCCGCTGCTGAGCGCAGCGAGCAAATTATCTATTTCACTTTGAGACAGTACCTCGCCCACGAAAACTCACCTCCCCGTGTAGTATATTTCGTTCAATATATAAGCATAGGGCTATGAGTATATAATACTGCTGAATGATACGGCAAATATAAATTCAGAATCAAACATTTTCTGTACTTCTTCAAGAATTTCCTTCTTAATCTGTTCTTCATTTCCTCTCGCCATTTCTATTGTGTATTCTCCAAAAATGGCGTTAATCTTATCCATTAACAGCTTTTCCTGCGCCGTCAGGTCGGAACCGTAGGTCTTATATCCATCCGCTTCTTTGTCAATTGAAAAGCTGACGGAAACCACACAGTAATGGTCTTCACCATCTTCGCCCTTCATAAGAGGAATCGTCATGGATTCAGAAATACTGTATACCTCAATATTTTCCATCGGAACGACTACCTCCGTTTCTCCTGTCTGTGCGGTCAGTTCCAAATCGAGTGCGGAGGCAATATTATCTACTAGAGCCGCCGTTTTTTGAGATGCGCTTGTCACACTGAACATCATGATGGCCGTCAGAACAACATTTACAATCAACAATGCCAGTATAATAACAGAAATCAAATTCTTTTTCATTGCAAACATTTCCTCCCCTTTATTCATATTCGCCGCATTCGTCAAAACACAATCAATACGAACTCAGCGAATTATATATTCTAATCTCAACCCTTCTGTTCATCGTTCGCCCCTCTGCAGTTGAATTATCTGCAACAGGCATATATTCGCCGCGCCCGGAGTGTTTTACAAGCGCAGGGTCAAGATTCGTTGTTCCTATCAAATAATTAAATACCGACAATGCACGTCCTGAGCTCAATTCATCATTATTAGAATATTTTGCGCCGGACATCGGCACATTATCCGTATGTCCTTCGATTTCAATCGTACTTCCGGCATAGCTTTCCAGTATAATTCCAACCTGGTCCAAAACCGTTTTAGCCCCTTCTTTTAATTCCGTACTTCCGGAATCAAACAGCAAAGAACCTTTCAAAGTAAGCTGCACATACTGCGCCGTAAACTCGACATCAATATCCCCGTCCAAATCTCGCTCTTCAACAGCTTCTTCTATCATCTCGGCCATCTGTTCTGATTCTTCCATCTGGGCCTGTTCGATTTCCTCCATGGCTTCCGCCACCGATTCGGCCACATCCTCCGAAACGACCTCGCCGTTATCCATCTTACCTGTACTGTTGATGTACTGGTCCAGCTCATTCAGCTGACTCACACCGTTACTAATCAAAATACCATCGCCAATGGCCGTGGCGCCGGCCGTAAAAATACTGAATGTCTGATTAAAAGACGCCGCAATCATCTCAAACTTCTGCGCATCTACTGTTGACATAGAGAACAGCAAAACAAAGAAGCAGAGCAGAAGATTCATCAAATCAGCAAACGTAGACTGCCACGCGGGTGCACCTGGTTTTACTTCATCAGGTTTCCTCTTAGCCATCCGCTTCACCTCCGCCTTCTTCTTCGTTGGAGCCTCTATCCTTCGGTGCAAGGAAGGATTTCAGTTTTTCTTCTATTACACGAGGGTTTTCACCTGCCTGTATTGACAGAAGGCCCTCAATTTCAATCTCTTTTACCATCATTTCATCGGCGTTCTTGCTCTTCAACTTGCTCGCTACCGGCGCACAAATCCAGTTCGCAAGAATGGAACCATACAACGTCGTAATCAAAGCGACCGCCATAGCAGGGCCGATTGCGGACGGGTCATCCATCGCCTGAAGCATGTTTACCAGACCAATCAGCGTACCAATCATACCCCACGCAGGTCCCATAGCGCCCAAATCTTCCCAGAATCCAATCTTTTCTTTATGACGCCCCTCTACACTGACCAGCTCCGTCTCCATAATTGCACGAACAAGCTCCGGGTCCGTACCATCGACTACCAACAGGATGCCTTTCTGCAAAAAGGGGTCATCAATATCACCTGCCGCTTCTTCCAGAGAAAGCAGACCTTCTTTACGCGCTACGTTGGACAAATCGATAATCTTCCGGATAATCTCCGGTACATCCATCGCAGAAGATTTAAAAATCAACGCAATGCTTTTCAAGCCGGCCGCATAACTGCTCAATGTATTACTCGCAAGAATACAACAGAAAGAACCGCCGAATGTGATGAGCGCCGACGGCACATCCAGGAAGTTTTTAATAGCTCCGAAGTTCACTCCCGCGGTCTTATCAAATACAATACCAAATATAACCAATACAAAACAAATAACCAAACCCAAAATTGACGCTAAATCCATATCGGTATCACCTGTTTACACAATTTTACATTAATCTGCAAAAATATCCTTTCTATACGATTTTACTAAATTTTTAACTTCTTGTCTACTTTCTTTTACAATTATTTTCCGCCCTGTTGTAAAAGAAAGAACCGTGTCCGGAGTCTCCTCCACAAGCTCCAGTAAGTCAGGATTAATCAGAACCTTTACTCCATTGATTTTCGTCACTTCAACCATTTATACTCCGCCCTTCTACCTATTCTAACACACAACAGGCGAAAGAGGAACCCAAAAGTTCCTCTTTCCTTTAGAATTATTTCCAAGTACTTATCGTTTCAGGTTTACGAGTTCCTCTAACAAACTGTCTGAAGTTGTAATAATACGGCTGTTCGCCTGGAATCCACGCTGTGTCGTAATCATTTCCGTAAACTCCTGAGAAAGGTCAACGTTACTCATCTCCAACACGCCGCTTGTCATGTATCCGTCATTTTCCGTGATATCATTACCGATTCCATCGAATTCACCGGAGTTTGCCGTTGCCGAATACAGGTTATCACCCTGTTTGGAAAGACCGGACGCGTTCGCAAAATTCGCAACCGCAATCTGTCCTAACAATTTGGAACAGCTGTTATCATAATACGCCGTAATCTTGCCGTCCTGTGCGATTTCAATACCCGTCATTTCGCCCGGCTTTCTACCGGTTCCGATATTATTTCCTCCCTTATCGCCAGCGAGCATACCAGCGGTGGAAGTTCCTCCGTTGGTGTAGTTCTTGGATAAGGAGAAGTCAATATCGATATTCGTAAAACGTGTCAGGTCGATGACTTCACCCTGTCTGGACGTTGCGCTTGCATTGAAATTCAATATCGCGGAATCATTCTCCGGAGAACCGATATAGTCGAAAAGTCCCTTTTCCGTATCATATACCAGTTTGTTGCCCGTATAAGTAAACGTCTTTGTAATCTGCGCCTGACCATCGGGAGCGACCGACTGAATGGCATACTTCGTATCTTCCGTATCTTCAAGGCCGTATGCTTCCAATGCCGTAATATTATCGCCCTTAAAATAATTTTCGGCCGCATTGTATTCACCCGCTTTTGTCGCCTTGAAAGACTGCTCGAATCCCATCTCTACGGAACCGTCGGAATTAACCTTAATCGTCTTTACGTCAACGCCTGGAAAAGATTTTTCCAGAGCGGCTTTCCATGCCGACGCATCCCCTCCGGCCGCCACCTCGTCGGGCAGCTGAACCGTATTTCCATTCGCATCCGTTCCGAAATAATGATATTCCGTCGTTTCCGTGCCATCCGGATTAGTCGTCTTAACCGGTGCATAAATCAGGTTAAAATTCTCCGCCTGCAGCTCTTTCTTGGATAACTTGACGGTTCCGGCAACTTTGACACTATCGCCTACATTCACTTTCGTTTTATCCGTCAAAGCCGTGCCATCCGCATTCACCAGTTTAACATCCGACGCCGCATTCACCAGCTGGTTTGTCGCATAGCCGTCCAGAATATTCGCCGGCACATACTTCATGGAATAGGTTCCCTGCGCGCCGTTTGCTCCCGGTTCGTAAGTCGCCGTTTCAAGCAGCTGGTACAGGCTGGTCTGAGTAACTGTCTGCTGTGACCCGAAGGTCGCGATTTCGTTGATATTGCTCAGACCGAATTCTTCCACAAGGGATTTTCCGTCCTCATTCAAAATATCGTCAAGCTGCACATAATACTGTCCGGCGCTGCCGAGACTGTGAATGCTGAATTTGGCTGTATAGGAATATCCCTGCTGGTCAAAGAAAGACAATGTGACTACCCTTCCCTTTGTACTGCTCAGCGCGGAATCATATTTATCCACAATACCCGACATATATGCCTGTGTGGTGGATTCCGGCGGATAGGTCAGATTGTCTTCGTGCATAACTTTCAACGCGGATACGGTATCCGGGTAGATATCTCCCGTCTGCGGGTCAACCTGCCATCCCATAACCGTATAACCGGTGGAAGACATAACCAGATTTCCGGCGCCGTCTACCGTGAAAGAACCGTCTCTTGTGAAAAAGTTCTGGGAACCGTTGCTGACAACAAAGAAAGCGTCTCCCGTAATCATGACGTCCCACGGATTATTGGTGGACTGTGCCGAACCCTGTGTTGCGATAGCCGTGGAAATCGCTCCGGTCTTTGCGCCGAGACCAATCTGTCTGGCGTTGATACCGCCTCTTCCCGTTGCCGCATTGGCGCCGGAAGCCGCCTGTGTTGTCTGGTAAAGCAAATCGCTGAATACCATGGACTGTGATTTATAAGATGTTGTGTTTACGTTTGCGATGTTATTACCGATAACATCCATTCTTGTCTGGTGTACTTTCAAACCAGCTACACCAGAGAAAAGTGATCTCATCATAATGAATGACCTCCTTCAATGCTGTGATGTGCCATCCGTTCCCTCTGTCAGTCAGGAACGTAAGCCTCCGTAAAGGTCCGGCTAAATAATTACGGCTCCATCAATGTTTGTAAATACGCTTTCGTCTGTCTCTGTTCGTTCCATTGCGGTGATGACCGTCTGATTCGGTACATTCACGATAAATGCAAAAGAATCGACAATGACCAATGACTCGTTTATTCCTTTCGCACCGGCTTTGGCTGCACCCAGATTCAGGCGTTCTACCTGTTCCTCTGTCAGTTCAATATGTCTGTCCGCCAGTCTGCCCGCAGCATGCTTGGAAAATTTGACTTCTGCCGTCTGCGGACTTTCTGTTTTCCGGGATAAAATATCCTGAAAACTAAGGCCGTCTCCGGGAACTGTGCCCTGCACCTGCCTGTTACTCCGGCCCAGATATTGATTCTGTAACTGCTCCAGGGAAAGGAATCCGTTATTCTGAATCTTCATAACCTTTCTCCTCCTTGAGATTGCCGCGTTTCCTTACTTCTTATCTGTGTTGCTGCCTTCACCGTTCTCTTTATCGGCTCCTTCGGTCTTATCCGTTTCTTCTGTCTCTTCGTCCTTATCCGTATCAGTGCCTTCGGTCTTATCGCCGTCTTCCTCTTTCTGTCCGGCTTTCAGTTCTTCAATCTTTTCAACATACTTCTTCAAACCTTTGACATAATCGTCACTGATGAACTTCTTCTCGTAATCGGACATATTCTGATAGGTTTCATCCAGCTTCTTAATTGCATCTTCATTTTCAAGCGTAACGAGCTGCAAAATCGGAAGTTTATTATAAGCGTTGAGGAACTCAGCCGCTTTCGTGTAAGCCGACAGATATTTCGGGTCTGCTACCGTATCCAAATCATCCATGGAATAAAGTTCTCCGTTGATGGAAAGGAATGCTTTGTTGTTCTCGTAATAAACATAATCGACATTTCCCTGTACGGTCGTCTGCCTTCCGGAAGAATCCGTCACTTTCATCAGCACGGTCTGCCCTACCAGACTGGATGCCCTCGCCAGTTCCAAAGATGCGCTCATGTTCTGCATCTGCTCTAACTCCGAGAAGGTCGCATACTGAGAAATATATTCCGTATTGGAAGTCGGTTCCAACGGGTCCTGATATTTCATCTGCGCCACAAGAAGCTGCAAAAACTGGTCCTTATCAACCGTGGAATTGCTTTTTTTCTTCTCGCTTTCCTTAAGCGATGTCTGAGAAGTGGTTTCCACAGGTTTACCGTTTTCAATCGGTGCTACTGCCATTTTTCATTCTCCTTTCTGAATTTTGAAATAAAGCGTTCATAGTCTGCTTCATCGTTTATGCCGTGTAATCTACCGTGTTTCCGTTTCTTGCCATCATATCCGCCGCAATTCTTTCGGAATCTTCCATATCTTCGGGAAGTTCTTCCAGATTCATATCGTTCAGATTGATTCTTCTTGGTCCTTTTTTACCGTTTTTACTTCCTTCGCCGGGATTTTCTTCTTTCCCGGAAAAGCTCTGCTCAAACCGATAATTCGCTACGGTAACTTCCACCGCATCCACTTTAATACCCTGTTCTTCAAACTGCGTTCTTAACTGTACCAGCTGGCTTTCAATCGCCGCTTTAACCGTTTCGTTCTGCGCCGTAAACTGTGCCGTAATCACGCCGTCTTTCGCCGCAATCTGCACATTGACGCTTCCAAGACTCGCCGGATGCAGCTGTAACTCCATTTCCTGAACATCGCTTTTCAGATTAATTTTAATATATTCCGTAATCTGATTCATGATGTCTTCCGTGCTGGTAAAACGCTCCATAGCTGTCTGTTCCACCGCCGCTTCGTTCAAAACAGGCTGCTCCACAGGCGACTGCATCACAAAAGAATTCTGCGTGCCGTTCTCTCCTCTGTTTTCTCCAAAGGATTCTCCGTTGTCCGTCCCCGCCTCATGCCGGTTCTGCACTTCGGCAGTCTGTGTTACTTCTTCACGCACGCTTTTGTTCGCGCCGCCATCCTCTACCTGTACTTTCACCTTCACTTCTTCGCCGTCTCTATGCACTGTTACCGCATAGTCTTTCATGCCTTCCGGCACTTCCGCTTTTTCCGGCTCAGCCCCTGCTGTCAGTTGTTCCGCGACTTCTGCAGTCTCCGGTGCGTTTTCAGTCTCCGCCAGTTCTGCAATCAGCGCTTTCAGCTCATCCTCGGAAAGTCCGAGTTCCGCCTGCAATTCTTTCAGGCTTCCGGATACCGTATTCATAAGATTCTGAAAATGTAAATACAGTTCGCCATCCGTTATGATGGAAAGCGGGTCTTCATTACCGGATATTGCCACAAGAAGCTGTTTCATGTTATCCGGGTCAAGTAACTGCATCACGCCAAGCCCTAACATCTCCATGGCTTCCAGCACTTCTTCCGGTGTAACGCCCATCTCTTCCGCAATATCTTCTACCAGTTTTTCCCCGGCTTCCGTCACGGCATCCTTCTGTTTCTCTGAAACACCGTTGGCCGTTGCTTCTTCTATAACGTCTGTATCCGACGCTTCATCCCGCAGTTCCGCATCCGACACTTTATCGTCTGCTTTGTTTTCAACAGTCTTGGTTCCTTCCGAATCTGTCGCCTTTTCACTCTGCACCGTGTTCTGTTTCACACTCTCGGCCGTCGCATTTGACGACATCGTAAGGCTTCCTGCAGAAGATGTTGCCGCAGACTGCGATTTTGCGGCATTCTGTGTTCTGGCATTTTGCGCGGCTGACGGCGTCTTTGTCTGAGAATTGACGCGGCTCATTACCGTATCAAAGCTGTCTTTTAAAGCATCTTCCTGCTTTGCCGCATAAGAAGTGTTCCCGCCCGGCATATTCTGGCTTCCCTGTGCGCCTGCACTTCTGCTCACCGCATGGCTGAACGCATTCAGATTGTTGTTCACAGGTATACCTGCCATTTTTCTTCCTCCTTTCTTTCATTTTATTTTTACAAATAAAATTTCTGTCTGTGAAATTTTACTTATAAAATATATATCGTAAAACTCTTCTTAATCATGAAGAGTCTCCGACCGTAATTATGACTCCGGGTCCATGATTCTTGTTACTTTTGCAGCGACTTCGGCATCCATATTTGCCAGAATATTTCCTCTGCTCGCCGCGTTCATCTGATTTAATATTTTGGCTACCAAATCCAAATCGTTCGTCATGGACTCAAAAATCTTTGCCGCAGCCTCTGGTTCCATTGCCGCATATGCCTGTGCGTAATCCGAAAGTTTAGCATCCTGCTGCAGCTGCGTTACAACCTGTTTATATAAATATTCGGCATTCGTCGGGTCAATCAATTCATAATATTTCTGATACTCTTCCGGCCCTGGTCCGTTCTCCGCATAAACGACTTCGTTATAAAATTCCGTCTGAATTCTGTCAAATTCCACCTGCTTATCTTCAAAAGTCTGTAAGCGTTCCACTTCCGCCCGTAGCTCTTCCATCTCTTCTGAGTCCATACTGCTTGCGGACTGAGCCTGCGCCAGTTCAAGTTCCAGTTCCCTGATATAGTCAACAGCCTCTTTCAGGCTGGTATAACCTCCGTAAGCTTCTTCATCATCAGTCGATACGACAGACTCCGCCGGAAGAATTTTACTAATAACCGGCACATCTTTTAAAACAGGCGCAAGTACATTAGAGCCAAAACCGCCCACGTCCAACTTCACAAGAAGACATAAAATTCCAATCCAGATTATTACAAGAATAACCGTTATGAAAAAAGCTGATATCCCGCCGCCTTCATCCTCCAGCTCCGCTTCCTGCGCGGAAATCTCCTTTGCACGCTGTTTCGCTTCCTTCTTCTGTGCCTTCTGTTCGGCTTTTATTTTTTTACGCTCGTCTTTAAGCCTTTTTTTCTCTGCTTTGGTATCTACCGCATCATTAAATGCTTCTGCCATCCTACTAACCACGCCTTTCTTTCGATTTACCCCTTTTTTGTCCATAGGTATAGCTTGTCAGTTCATCTACTTCCTTGCCTTCTCTGGCGTTCTCTTCCTGCATGAACTGTTCGAACGCTTTTTCCCGCAGTCTTTCCTGCGCCTTCCGCTCCGTCATAACCTCCTGAAGCTTCTGCCTTGCCTCTTCCACCTGAAGTTCGGCATTCCGCACGGCTTCTTTCTGCGCTTCTATGTACTCCTCCATGCGCGCTACCGCATATTCATTATCACGCAGGCTCAACACTTTCAGAGAATCCATCCGCAGCTTTCTGCCTTCTTCGAGGTAAAACTCTTTTCTGTTGTAAAGCCCTTCCAGACGTTCTTCTTCCTCCAGCAGCCTGCGCTGTGCCTGGCCGAACTCCATTTTTGCCTGATTTTCCATCTGAATCTTAATATTCAGGATGCTCTGCATTCTATATACGAACCTAGCCATGCTTCCTCAGCCCTTCCGCACGCCTTTTACTCTGCAAACAGCTCTTTCAGCAATTCAAGCTCCTGTTCATAATCATATTTGCTTTCCACATCCTGCATCAGATAATCATTCACGGCGTCTATCTTTTCAATCGCATAATCAATATTTTTGTTACTGCCGCTCTTATATGCACCGATATTAATCAGGTCTTCCGCCTCATTATAGGTTGCCAGAACATTTTTCAGTTTTCCGGCAGCCGCCTTATGCTCTTTCGGTACAATCTGGCTCATACAACGGGAAATACTCTGTAATACGTCAATTGCAGGATAATGGTTTTTATGGGCAAGTTTACGGTTCAGCATAATATGACCGTCCAAAATACTTCTTGCCGTATCGGTAATCGGCTCATTAAAATCATCGCCATCCACCAGTACCGTATAAAGCCCCGTGATAGAACCCCTTGCAGAACGTCCTGCACGTTCCAGCAGTCTTGGCATTTCGGAATAAACACTCGGCGGATATCCTCTGGATACCGGCGGTTCCCCGCTGGCAAGGCCGATTTCCCTCTGTGCCATGGAAAAACGCGTCAGGGAATCCATCATCAACAATACGTCTTTACCCTGGTCTCTGAAATATTCTGCAATCGCAGTCGCGGTCTGTGCCGCTTTTTTTCTCTCCAACGCGGGTTTGTCGGAAGTCGCCACAACGACTACGGAACGCCTCATTCCTTCCGGTCCTAAATCCCGCTCTATAAATTCCCGCACTTCCCTTCCCCGCTCTCCAATCAATGCAATCACATTGATGTCGGCTTTGGTATTCCGTGCGAACATTCCCATCAAAGTAGACTTTCCAACTCCGGAGCCGGCAAAAATACCGATTCTCTGGCCTTTCCCAATGGTCATTAATCCATCTACCGCTTTGACGCCAAGAGAGAGCACCTCATCAATAATCTCTCTTTCCATCGCATTCGGCGGCTCTGCTTCCATTGGATAACTTATCATTGGTCCTGCCGAATCCATACCCTCATATCTGCCGAGTCCGTCCAGCACCTGTCCCAAAAGCGCCCCGCTCACCTGCACGGAAAGGGGTATTCCTGTATTCTCTACCATACATCCCGTCCCGATGCCTTCTGTTTTTTCATAAGGCATCAACAGGGTTTTCTTTCCTCTGAATCCGACTACCTCCGCCATAATCGGCGGCAGTTCCTTATCTGCCGGAAATACTTTGCACAAATCGCCAAGTTTCGCTTCCGGCCCTGCGGATTCTATCGTAAGCCCCACGACGTTTTCTACTTTTCCCTTGCTTTTGAAAAAAGTATAATCTGCAATTCTGCTGTATTTCGTAAAATTTACCATAGTCCCCTTCTTACACCCGGAATTTTAAATTTCTTTCTCGTAAGATAACATCTTCAGCTTCGCCGTCAGTTCTTCCAGCTGTGTTCCAACGCCACAATCAAAAATGCCTCCGTCTGTCTCAATCATACATTCGTTCTTGTGGAGCGTAATATCTTCTATTACTTCAACAATGCCCCGTTCTCCTATGGTATCCTCCGCCAATGCCTTTTTCTGCGCATTGACATGGGCATAATCATCTTTGGAAACGTGCACAATAAAAGTCCTGCTACTTTCTACTTTTCGCAAAGTAGTTTCAATTAAATGCACCAGGATATCTTTTTCATTTTCCAGCTTGACCTGGAAAACATGATTATAGACTGCCGTAATTGTATCTATGAACTGCGGCTCCAGTTCTTCGATAAGCTGTTCATACTCCGCTTCCATTCTGGAACGCTCTTCTTCCAGCTCTCTGCGCATTCTGTCGGCTTCGGACTGTGCCATCCGGTAACCTTCATCATACCCGATTCTTTGTCCCTCTTCTACCGCCGCCTGTTTTTCTTTGGCAGCCTCCGCACTGGCCATCCGCCGAATCTGCTCTGCTTCTTCTCTTGCAGCCTCCAGTTCAGCCTGCGCCTGTTCCCGGAGTTCTTCCGGCGTAGGCCCCTCCGGTACGTCCTCCGACGCTTTCAGGATACCGCCTTCGCCGTCATCTCCATATTCCTGCGCATCAATCCGTTCACCCGTCAACCCGCCCATAAAACAGTCTTCATCAAACGGTTCTCCGGCTGCCAGAGCGGCGCGTCTTCTTTTATCCGCCTCCCGCTCCTCGATACGGCTGACAAGACGGGAATTGCTGTCGATAACGCATTTGTCTTCGTTTTCTACAATAACCCAACTTGATTTGTATATGTTCCTAGACAACAATCTCGTCACCTCCGCCTCTGGAGATAACAATTTCCGCAGAATCTTCCAGTTTCCTGATAATATTTACAATCTTCTGCTGTGCTTCTTCTACGTCTTTCATACGAACAGGACCCATGAATTCCATGTCTTCTTTAATCATAACTGCAAGACGCTTGGACAGGTTATTGAAGATAGCATTCTGAACTTCTTCGTTAGAACCTTTCAGCGCAATTGCAAGGTCACTGTTATCGACATCACGAAGGACACGCTGAATCGCTCTGTCATCCAGAAGAAGGATATCTTCGAATACGAACATCTTCTTCCTGATTTCATCGGCAAGCTCCGGTTCTTCGATTTCCAGAGTTTCCATAATATGTTTTTCTGTACCGCGGTCTACTGTATTCAAAATTTCTACGACTGCATCGACACCGCCGACAATCGTGTAATCCTGATTCACTAAAGAAGCCAGCTTGGATTCCAAAACTTTCTCCACCTCTTTGATAATATCCGGGCTCGTTCTGTCCATCACTGCAATACGTTTGGCAACATCCGCCTGTCTGTCAGGCGGTAATGCGGAAATAATGAGCGCCGACTGCGCCGCCGATAAATATGACAGAATAAGCGCAATTGTCTGAGGATGTTCATCCTGAATAAAGTTCAGTAACTGCGACGGGTCTGTCTTTCTGACAAACTCGAAAGGTTTTACCTGCAGGGAAGCCGTCAGCTTGCCGATAACATCCCTTGCTTTGTCAGCGCCAAAGGATTTCTCCAATACTTCCTTCGCATAGTTGATACCGCCTTCCGCAATATACTGCTGCGCCAGACATACCTGATAAAATTCATCCAGAATTTCATCCCTGACCTGTGGCGTAATCGTTCTCGTATTGGCAATTTCCAGCGTCAGCTCTTCAATTTCGTCTTCTTTCAGGTGTTTAAAAATATTTGATGATTTTTCCGGTCCCAGAGCAATCAAGAGGATAGCCGCTTTCTGCAGACCGGAAATTCTCTCTTCAGTTTTTGCCATTGCTCTTACCCCCAGTCCTCATTCAACCAGTTACGCAGCAGATTCGCCGCCGCTTCCGGATTTTCTTCTACAAATTTGCCAATCAGCTTCCTTGTCTCAGATTCATCTTCAAACGAAATATCCTCAAGCTGTGCATCCGGTGTTGACTGTAAAAGGGACTCGACAGAAAGTTCTTCCTCTTCTTCTTCATGTTTCTCGCCGCGCATGCTTCTAAGAACAACAAATGCCAGCAGCGCAAGAATGATGATGATGAGCACAATCTGCATAATATCCGTCGCGCTGATGCCGGAACCTTCATCATCGAAGAAAACATTCTCACTGTAAGCAACAATTGCTATATTATCCGCATTAATACCTGTTGCCTTTGCAACCACATTATACAGGTCTTCATCTACTTCAAGCTTCGTGCGTTCCTGATTTGCCAGTTTATATTCTTCCCATGTGACAGTATCAAGAAGCCCCTGTCTCTCAATATCCTCTTCCCGAATGACGATATGCCGTATCATTGCAACAGAAAGCGAAGACTGCCCGTAATTAATCAGGCCCGCCGGCGTATCTGTCGTAACAATGGATTCGTTGGGCAGATATTCACGGGATGTTTCCGTCGTTTCAGACTTTGAATTACTGTTGTCTTCCAAAACATATGTAGTGCCGTCATCGCCGTTGGAATCCGTTCCCGGCACACCGCTGACGCCATTTTCGTTTATCTGGCTGAAAGTATCCTCGCGGCTTAACTGGCCTTCCTCCCGGCCTTCCGGCGCAGCATAGGTATGGTCCGTTCTGGAACTGGTGGAAAAATCCAGAACCAGATTCGTCGCAACTTCTATTTTATCAAATTCATTCGTGCCAAGCAGAACCTGTTTGACTTCACTCGTCACAATCCGCTCGGCTTCCGCTTTTACCGAAAGCTGCGCGTTCGCCGTGCCGGATGCCGAATAATCGTCATCGCCGGAGAAAAGCATATTTCCTTCCGAATCCATGATAACAACATTTCTGGTTGTCGGATTGCCTATGCCGGTAGCGATTGCACGCGCAAGAGACGCTGCCGTCTCCGGAGACATTTCTTCACTCAGCTCCAGCGTAACGCTTGCATAAGATTCTTTATCGGAATCAATCAGCGTACCCGTATTTTCCGGAATATTCAGCGTAACCGTTGCACTCTTGACCGACTTCTGCGGTTCCAGTACATTATCCTCGATATATTTCTCCAGATAGTATGTATACTGCCTCTGCTTATCGGATTCCGTCGTTGCAAACCCGCCGTTTGTAACATTCTCAATTCCATAACCGGCAGTCCTGATGTTGTTGGAACCGAGCAGCAGGATAGCGTCGGACTGCTGCGCTTTCAAAATACGGAATTCCAAACCGTCATCGGAAACGGTATAAGTCAGTTCTTCTTCCTGCAGCAAATCCCTCACGCTCGCCGCTTCCGTCGTGTCCTCACAGTTTTTCAAAAGAACATACTGCGGGCGGTTTAACGCCGTAACCAGAATCACGATTGCCAGTATAACGGCTGAAATGACCATGACAATCAGCGTCTTCTGCTTCGTCGTAAAACGGTTCCACCATTCTAATATTCGATTTCCTAACTCCTTTAACTTCTCTAACAATTTATCCACAGCAACTATTTCTCCTTAAGTAATCTGCCATATGCCATTAAACCTGCATCTGCATAATTTCTTTATAGGCTTCTAACAGCTTATCTCTTATGGCAACAGTATACTGCAGGGCAGTTGATGCCTTCTGAAGCGCAATAGAAAGGTCGTGCGTATTTTCGGTCTCTCCGAGCGCCCATTTGATTTCTTCATTCTCGGCATCGGACAGATAACTGTTCGTCGTGTTAATATTGTCGATTGCCGTATCCAAAAAATGATTAAAACTGGTGTCCGTATATGTATCAGCCTTTGTCGTCGGCGCGATTTTGGCCGCTTCCTTAATTGCTCCGGAAGATACATTATACAGCGCTGTAATATCAATAGCCATTTTTCTTCCCCTCCAATTAATTCCCTTTTACGTTAATCTCTGTGTTCCCTGTCCATCTATCCTCTGTCGTTTATATCAACTGCAGTTTATGAACTCTGCAGGATTTCGAGTCCCTTGAGCGCAATGCTCTTGCTCGCCGAAAAAGCCGTCGAATTCGCTTCATACGCGCGGCTCGCATCAATCAGGTTCGTCATCTCGGTTATCGTGCTGACATTCGGATATGTTACATAACCGTTCTCGTCTGCATCCGGGTGAGACGGGTCATAAACCATCTTCATTTCCGTCCATTCATCTTCATATACGCCGGTCACTTTCACGCCGGTTCCCGAATATCGGTCTCTTGCCGCATTCAGCACATGCCGGAAAGGCGTCTGAGAATTCTTTTCTTCAAAAACTACCACTTTTCTGCGGTACGGTGTACCGTCTTCCGTACGGGTCGTATTTGCATTGGCAACGTTTTCCGCAATAATATCCATACGGTAACGCTCCGCGGTCATGCCCGAAGCATTAATATCAAAAGCCGTAAACATACCCATCTTTCATATCCCCCTTACCTCATCACCATCTGTAAGTTTTTAAATTCCTGTGAAATAGATAAATTCAATCCCTGATATGTAACCTGATTCTTTGCCAGATAAACGCCTTCCGTATCCACATCCACGTTATTGCCGTCGAGGCGATAGGAAAAGCTTGCATAGTCCGTATAACAGAGCGGTCTTAAACGACTCGTCTTCAGATTTGCGACTTTGGAATCCATAGAAGTATATCTGGAATTGCCAAGCGCTTTTGCAAGCTGCGACTGGAAATCTACATCCTGTCTTTTATAACCTGGCGTATCCACATTGGAAAGATTGTTGCTGATTGCGTCATTGCGAAGCCACGCGGCATCCGCCGCTTTGTCCAGTACGTTGACATAGTCAAATACATTCGTGTTCAACAAAGAACTCATAATCACACCCCATTCATATTATTTAAACCCTTATAGCATCTTATCATTTTATGCCTGTCTCATGACAGACTCACACAAGGTAAAAATCCTTAAACCATTATAAATTCATTCAGATAAAATTACAAGTCAAAAGCCAAAAAAATTATGTTCTTTCTTTAGTACTTTTGTCCCCTTTACAAGTAAAATTTGACAAAAAACAGGCAAAAAAGGATTTATAAAGCTGCGTATCCCGCTGTCATAAATCCTTTTATCCATGGCCATTCCGTTGGCTTTGTTTCCCTGTTAAGTTTTGTCCGTTCCTGCCGGTTCATCCTTTACCGGTCCTGTTCCTTTAATTTCTCAACCTCTTCGAATACAACATCATTCAGCACTTTGATATACGTTCCTTTCATACCGGAAGAACGGGATTCTATAACACCCGCACTTTCAAACTTGCGCAGCGCGTTTACAATGACGGAACGGGTAATTCCTACCTTATCCGCAATCTTGCTTGCCACAAGAATGCCTTCCATGCCTCCGAGTTCATCAAAAATATGCGTAATGGCTTCCATTTCCGAAAAGGAAAGCGTTCCAATAGCGGATTTAACGACCGCTACCTTGCGGTTCTCTTCCGCATTTTCTTCATTCACCGCCCGGAGCATTTCCAGACCGACGACGGTAGTGCCATACTCGCACAAAATAATATCGTCAATATCATATTGTTCGTTGCACTTATAAATGAACAGCGTGCCGAGCCTTTCTCCTGAAATCTCGATTGGCGCTATGACCGCCTGGAACTTTCTTGTATCAATATTTTCAAACCCAAGCGTCGCCAGATTAACATTCTCCTTCGTTGAAAGCACGGAAAGAAATCTCTCGTTCAGCATCGGGTCAATAAATCCGCCGACATGTTCCACAATCAGCTCCGTCAGAGACTCTACCGTATTCAGGTCTCCCACGCCAAGCACTTTCCCTTTTTTGCTGATTACCAGAACGTTTGATAAAAGAATCTCTTTCAGCACATTACAGATATCATTAAAAACGACTTTGCCCGAATTGTTATTGTGCAGAAGTTTTCCTATTTTTCTGGTTTTATCCAATAATTGTACGCTGCTCATGTCCCCCGCCTTTCAAAGTCAGATATCAGCCATGTTGTAATACTTACTGTTCGCCATACGCACATTCTAACATATTTTTTCAGTATTTTCAACGTATATTAACTGAATTTTGGCACAATTTTCAGACAATTACTGGAATTGCAGAATTTATGCTTCCGCAGGCTGCTGCACAGCTTCCACATAACCGCAGTTCTCATCCGCACATAACAGTTTATTTCCTTTTTCCAGCATAATAGAACCGCATTGTGGACATTTTCTGTCCACCGGTTTCTGCCATACCATAAAATCACATTCCGGATTATCAATACATCCGTAATATTTTCTGCCTTTCTTCGTCTTCTTCATGACGATATCTTTTCCGCATTTTGGACAGGCAACTCCAATCTTTTCAAAATAAGGCTTGGTATTGCGGCATTCCGGAAAGCCGGGACATGCTAAGAATCTGCCGTGGGGGCCATATTTAATCACCATCTGTCTGCCGCAGTTCTCACAGACCTCATCCGACACTTCGTCGGCAATCTCCACTTCTTCCAGCTCTTTTTCCGCTTTTGTGACCGCCTCTTCCAAATCGGGATAGAAATTGGCGATAACCGTTTTCCATCTGACATTGCCTTCCGCAATTCCGTCTAACAGCGCCTCCATAGTAGCCGTAAAATTCACATCTACAATAGAGGGAAACGCCTCTTTCATAATATTGTTGACGACTTCACCAAGCTCCGTCACATAAAGGTTCTTGTTTTCCTTGACAATGTAGCGTCTCGCAAGAATTGTCGTAATCGTCGGCGCATAGGTACTGGGCCTTCCGATTCCCAGTTCTTCAAGCGCACGCACCAAAGATGCCTCCGTATAATGAGGCGCAGGCTGTGTAAAGTGCTGCTTTTCCTCAAAAGCATCAAATACCAGCTTTGTATTTTCGTTAATTTCCTTGACTAATGTATTGTCTTCTTCTTTTTCTTCCTCGTCCGTATAAACGCTCAGGAATCCGTCGAACTTCACTCTGGAAGCCGCAACGGTAAAGCGTCTTCCGGCCGCATCGATTTTAATGGAGGTCGTCTCATATTGCGCCGGTGTCATACGGCTTGCCGCAAAGCGCTTCCAAATCAGCTGATACAGCCTGAACTGGTCTCTGGATAAAGATTCTTTTAACAAAAACGGCGTTCTTTCAATATCCGTTGGACGGATTGCCTCATGCGCATCCTGAATTTTCTGACTGCTCTTCTTCTCGGTTCCGGATTCCGCGGCATACTCCGTTCCGTACTGACCGGCAATATAATCTTTTGCCGCCTTCTCCGCTTCCTCGGAAACTCTGGTGGAATCCGTACGCAGATAGGTAATGACACCTACCGTTCCGTTTCCTTTGATATCTATCCCTTCATATAACTGCTGTGCCAGCCGCATCGTTTTCTGCGTGGAAAAATTCAGCACTTTGCTGGCCTCCTGCTGCAAAGTCGAGGTGGTAAAAGGCAGCGGCGACTTTTTCACCCTTGTGCCATGTTTTACATCCGCCACCCGGTACACGGCGTTATCCAGCGCTTTTTTTATCTCTTCCAGTTCTTCTTTGGACGAAATCTCCTGCTTCTTCGCCGTCGTCCCGTAGTATTTGGCCGTAAGCGGCTTCTTTTCTCCTGGGATTTGAAAAACTGCATCCAGCGTCCAGTACTCCTCGGGAATAAAAGCATTAATTTCCTCTTCTCTGTCACAAATAATTCTGAGAGCTACCGACTGAACACGTCCGGCGCTCAGTCCTCTCTTAACTTTTGCCCACAACAGCGGAGATATCTTATATCCTACCATCCGGTCAAGGCAGCGTCTTGCCTGTTGTGCATCCACCAGGTCCATATCAATTTCTCTGGCATTTTTTAAGGACTCCTTTACCGCATTCTTCGTAATCTCATTGAAGGCTATTCGATATACCTTTTTCCCTTCCAGTTTCAGGGCATTCAGCAAATGCCACGAAATTGCTTCTCCTTCACGGTCCGGGTCAGTCGCAAGATATATCTTATCCGCTTTTTTCACCTCTTTGCGCAGGCTGGCCAGAATATCCCCTTTTCCCCGGATAGTAATATAACGCGGCTCAAAATCATGTTCGATGTCGATACCCATCTGACTTCTCGGAAGGTCACGCACATGACCATTGCTGGCCGCCACCTCATAATTTGACCCCAGAAATTTTTTAATTGTCTTCACCTTTGCAGGTGATTCCACGATTACCAGATACTTTGCCATAGCAATTCCCCATTTCTAAGTACGCTTTTCTCTCGCTTAACGAGAATTACTATACAGCATGTTGCGAAAGGTTGCAAGGAAAATTTTCTTTCTAAATTTTTCCAGGACAGTCCCCACATGAATGCCAGACTGCTTCGTCTATTCCATGCATTCGCAGAAGTTCCCGGAGCTTTTCATTCTCCGAATGAACATCGGCAAGTTTTCTGGACCATATGCCGGTTACCTCATCGGTTACTTTTGCGGTTACTTCGTCGGTTACTTTTGTGGTTACTTCGTCGGTTACTTTTGCGGTTACTTCGTCGGTTACTTTTGCGGTTACTTCGTCGGTTACTTTTGCGGTTACTTCGTCGGTTACCTCGTCCCTCATTTTCTCAGCCACTTCCGCTTTCACTTCATCGAGCAGTTCAGCTCTTATTTCCTTAATAAGTCCCGGCTTTATCTGATTCGTTATCCGTTTTCGCAACCGTTTGCTTAACAGCCTGTCAACATCAATTTCCATAAAAAATTCTGAATATGTCATGTCCAATACCTCCTTATATAAATTAGGATAATGCACAAATACCTGCTCTATTGCCATACAGATATAATTTATGTAATCATTATACTGCCAGTAGGTAATATTCCCCTCCGAAAGTTCGTATTTTAACACAATTATAACTTCTTTTACGAACATAGTCAATTCTTTTTTGGTAACATTATTTCTTATTGAATTAAGACGGGGACGAAAACGCAGGAATGTATAAGGAAGAAAAATTGTCAGATGCTGCTCTTTTATTTTCTGTAAAGAATAATCCTGTACTTTGATGACAGGAACCGCATAGGTAACTTCTTTTTCATCAGATATGATAACACGACAGTGTTCTTTGTCGGGAACCTTACTGTTCGTTCCAAGATATAAAATGATGGAAGACGGAAAATGCAGCGCCTGTCTGTTCATGCCTTTCTCAGTCCCGTGCAGCAGGGAGATGTTGACATCATATTCGAACATACGAACCGATATGCAGTTTTCTTTTTCCATCTGGCATTCCAGGTGATAGATATCCGTTCCCGCTATTCTCAAAACAATATCGGCAAAAATAGAGGATATCTGTCCGGAACCGGTTTTCCCGGGAACCGGATATTCCGTAGAAAGCAATTCTACCGGCGTACCGCGAGGATATTCTTTTTTAAATATCAGTTTGAAAAGGGGAAAAAGCTGCTCCGGCATATGCCGTATGATGGATTTAAAAATTTCATCCCATAACTTGTGCGCAAGTTCAATTGACAGATTGGCAGAATCGTGTTGTGTACTCATAAGATTTGTCCTTTCGTGATGTGGCAGAATCAGAAATTCCGCGTTAGATAGTGTTTCAGACGAAGAAGCTTCTTCACAGATATGTTTTCGATATATAAAGTGTAACACTTACCGGTATCTATTGCAATGTTTTTTTGACAGGTATCATCGCGCCCTAAATTGCAAAAGTAAATTCTACCCTTTGTTTCTTCAATAGAAGTTACCTA
>ERZ777305.889-NODE-889-length-43700-cov-3.794753_pt1 | contig 43700 bp, 38 predicted proteins | sample MGYA00374965_ERZ777305 | MGnify/ENA primary metagenome ERZ777305 (study PRJEB29328, sample SAMD00013331) | mouse gut metagenome | study: EMG produced TPA metagenomics assembly of the Metagenome analysis of fecal microbiota from mouse which was promoted...
TAGAAATTCATCAACAAAATACCGTCAGCTTCTTAGCGTAGAGCGTCTGTCTGAGTAAGGGACTGCTTTTTAGTCCCTTACGAGTTACGCTCGCAGCTTAGAAGATGGCGGTATTTTGTTGATAGAATTTCTTACTCTTTTCGAAGCTTTAAAAAATATATATAACTCTCTGCCCCACCCTGTCCCTGCTACCGCTCTAAGGTCTTATACTCCATTTATTCTTATGCCCCGGACTACATGTGAGGAACTTTCCTTTCACCTGTACAAATTAATATTTACTTTCAATACTATACAACCCTTTTTTAAAAGTATATAAAATCCCATCAATGCATTATCCTTTTTCTATCAAAATACAGTGGAAGAATCTATCAGCTTGTATTATAATTACCATATAAAAATACAATACAAATTAAAAAAGGTTAAAAACGGTATTAAAGTGAATATATTATTTAACAGAGATAAAGAAAAATATAAATACGACATAGAAATGCTGGTTAATTCTTTTTTTCCTGCAAGAGAGCAGGAGAATAAAGAGGAATTAACCTTATATATTAACAGAGAAACAGATGCAATATCTGTTTTTTTGTTTAAAGGATATGTGGAGGACTCAGACGACGTAGAAAATCAAATGGAGCTCTATAGAGACAGATTATTGGAAAGGGAATACGAAAAGTGCGTAAGCTGTGATAAAAAGGAAATAAAGAATGTAATGAAGCAGCTTACATACAAGGCCTTAAGCAGGTTTACAAAAAAGACGCTTCCGTGGGGAATACTTACAGGCATACGTCCTACAAAGCTTGCTATGGCAGTGCTGGAGCAGGAAAATATAGGCGGGGATAAAGAAACCCATGAGCAGAAGAATATATATGCAGATATGGAAGTATCCAATCAGAATATATCAGAAGCTCAAAAAGAGGAAGAATTTATAAACGAAAAAATAAGAAGACTGCTGCAGGATTATTACTATGTGTCAGATGAAAAAACAAAGCTTGCCATTGACATAGCATGGCGTGAAAAGAAAATACTAAAGGATATAGATTACAATGACGGTTACAGTCTGTATATAGGCATACCCTTTTGTCCCACAACCTGTCTGTACTGCTCATTTACGTCATATCCCATAGGCATGTATAAGGAAAAGTCAGACAAATATGTCGACTGTTTAATAAAGGAGATAGATTTTTGCAGCAGGAAATTTGCAAATAAAAAGCTGAACACAATATATTTTGGGGGAGGAACGCCTACCACCCTTACGGCGGAGCAGCTTGACAGGCTTTTTACAGAAATAGAAAACCGCTTTGACTTTACAAATCTTTTGGAATATACGGTAGAGGCGGGAAGACCTGACAGCATAACCCATGATAAGCTAAAGGTATTAAAAAATCATAACATCACCAGAATATCGGTAAATCCCCAGACCATGAAGCAGGAAACGCTTGATATAATAGGAAGAAGGCATACTGTAGAGCAGGTGAGGGAAGCCTTTTATATGGCAAGGGAGGCAGGCTTTGACAATATTAATATGGATTTTATTGCGGGACTTCCAAATGAAACCATAGAGGATGTGAGAAATACCATGGAGGAGGCAGTAAAGCTTAATCCCGACAGTATTACGGTACATTCCCTTGCCATAAAGAGGGCGGCAAGGCTTAATATGTTTAAGGAAAATTATAAGAAGATGACCATAGAAAACAATACAGATATAATGAGGCTTTGCAGTGAATATGCTGGTAAGCTTAACATGAAGCCCTACTATATGTACAGACAGAAGAACATGGCGGGCAACATGGAAAATGTAGGCTATGCAAAGGAAGGTAAGGCAGGAATTTACAATATTCTTATAATGGAGGAAAAGCAGACTATAGCCGCACTTGGAGCAGGAGCAGTGACAAAGTATGTGTTTCCTAAGGGAGGCAGGATAGAGAGAGTGGACAATGTAAAAAACGTAGAGCAGTATATTGAAAGAATAGACGAGATGATAGGAAGAAAAGAGAAATTTATTGACAATTTAAGGCAGGAATAGTATATTTTACTTTATATAATTTTTATAATTTATACAGCTATTGAAAATATGTGATTTTAATACGATTTTTGGTCTGTATTAAAATTGCTGCTTAATAGAAAATTGGAGGAAAATATGGCATTAGTAAAGAAACCTGTCACAGGTATGAAGGATATATTGCCCGCAGAAATGCAGATACGGGATTACGTTATAGGAGTAATTAAGGAAACCTACAGTAAGTTTGGCTTTAACACTATAGAGACGCCATGCGTGGAGAATATAGCAAACCTAAGCTCAAAAAACGGCGGGGAAAATGAAAAGCTTATTTTTAAAATATTAAAGAGAGGCGAAAAGCTTAATCTTGAGACTGCAAGGGAGGAAACAGACGTAACGGACAGCGGCTTAAGATATGATTTAACAGTTCCTCTCGTAAGATATTATTCAAACAATGGAAATAATCTTCCTTCTCCCTTTAAGGCCCTTCAGATAGGACCTGTGTGGAGGGCAGACAGACCACAGAGGGGAAGATACCGTCAGTTTTACCAGTGCGATATTGATATATTGGGAGAGGCGTCAAACCTTGCCGAGATAGAGCTTATACTTGCCACCACCACCACCTTGGGAAGGCTTGGCTTTAAGGGCTTTCAGATAAGAATAAACGAAAGAAGAATATTAAAGGCAATGGCAGCCTACAGCGGATTTTCCGAAAGTGATTATGATACTGTATTTATTATTTTGGACAAGATGGACAAGATAGGACTTGAAGGTGTGGAAGAGGAGCTTTTAAAGGAAGGCTATGATAAGGAAAGCGTAGATAAGTATCTTGGACTTTTCAAGGGAATGGAGACGACTGAAAACGGGCTTAACTATATTGCCGGAGAGATAAAGGATTTTCTTGATGATGATGTAATGAATAATCTTGAGGAGATTATAGAAAGCGTAAGCGCCACAAAGTCGTCGGATTTTGAGATTATATTTGACCCTACGCTGGTTAGGGGAATGTCGTACTATACAGGTACTATATTTGAGATTGCTATAGCTGAATTTGGGGCGGCAGTAGGAGGCGGCGGAAGATATGATAAGATGGTAGGTCAGTTTACAGGAAACGATACTCCGGCCTGCGGATTTTCCATTGGCTTTGAGCGTATAGTGCTGCTTCTTATGGAAAGCGGCTTTAAGGCGCCGGGAGCAGATAAAAAGGCAGCCTACCTTATAGAAAAGGGAGTGCCAAAGGATAGGCTGTGCGAGATTATCGGAAAGGCGCAGGAGGCAAGAAATGACGGTACACAGGTTCTTGTGGCAAGAATGAATAAAAATAAAAAGTTCCAGAAGGAAAATCTGGAAAAGGAAGGCTACACAGAATTTGTGGAATTTTACAAGGAAGAAATGAAAAAATAACAGCAAGGAAAGAGGAAAATAAAATGGCGGAATCAATGAAAGGTTTGAAGCGTACACATAGATGTACAGAGGTTTCAAATAAAAATATAGGAGAAGCAGTTACCGTAATGGGCTGGGTACAGAAAAGAAGAAATTTAGGAAGCCTGATTTTTATAGATTTGCGTGACAGAAGCGGTATACTTCAGATAGTGTTTGATGAAAATGACGTTGGGGCAGAAGATTTTGAAAAGGCGGAGACTCTTAGAAGCGAGTATGTTGTAGCTATAGTGGGAAATGTTACAAGGAGAGAGGCGGCAGTCAATGAAAATCTTGCAACAGGCGACATAGAGGTTAGGGCCACAAGGCTTCGCATTCTTTCAGAGGCCCTTACTCCGCCGTTTCCTATAGAAAGCGACACAAACACAAAGGATGAGCTAAGGCTTAAGTACAGATACCTAGATTTAAGAAGGCCAAATCTCCAGAGAAATCTTATGATGAGAAGCAAGGCGGCTACCCTTATCCGTACATTTTTAGATGAGGAGGGCTTTATTGAGGTAGAAACGCCAATGCTTACAAAAAGCACGCCGGAGGGAGCAAGGGATTATCTTGTTCCAAGCCGTGTACATCCGGGTAATTTTTATGCATTGCCGCAATCTCCCCAGCTATTTAAACAGCTTCTTATGTGCTCAGGCTGCGACAGATATTTTCAGATTGCGCGCTGCTTTAGAGACGAGGACTTAAGGGCAGACAGGCAGCCTGAATTTACACAGGTGGATATGGAGCTTTCCTTTGTGGATGTTGATGACGTTATTGAGGTAAACGAAAGACTTCTTAAAAGGCTTTTTAAGGAAATAATAGATGTGGAGGTTACGCTTCCTATACCGAGAATGACATGGCAGGAGGCTATGGACAGATTTGGCTCTGACAAGCCTGACACAAGGTTTGGAATGGAGCTTAAGGACGTGTCCGACATTGTCAAGAGCTGCGGCTTTGGAGTGTTTACAGGAGCCATTGAAAATTCCGGCTCCGTAAGAGGTATAAATGCAGAGGGACAGGGAAGCATGCCTAGAAAAAAAATAGACGCTTTAGTTGAATTTGCTAAGGGCTACGGCGCAAAGGGGCTTGCTTATCTTGTGATAAATGACGACGGAACATACAAATCCTCCTTTGCAAAGTTTATGACAGAGGAAGAGCTTAATTCATTAGTGGAGAGGCTTGAGGGAAAGCCGGGAGATTTGCTTTTATTTGCGGCAGATAAAAATAAAGTTGTATATGATGTACTTGGAGCCTTAAGACTTCACATTGCCGGTGAATTAGGTCTTCTTGACAAAAATACCTTTAATTTTCTTTGGGTTACGGAATTTCCGCTTTTAGAGTATTCCGAGGAACAGGGAAGATTCGTTGCAATGCATCATCCGTTTACAATGCCTATGGAGGAGGATTTGCCCCTTCTTGACAGCGAGCCGGGAAAGGTAAGGGCAAAGGCGTACGACATAGTATTAAACGGCAATGAAATCGGCGGCGGCAGCATAAGAATACATCAGAATGAAATACAGGAAAAAATGTTTGAGGTTTTGGGCTTTTCTAAGGATGAGGCATATGAAAGATTTGGCTTTTTGCTAAATGCTTTTAAGTATGGCGTTCCTCCTCATGCAGGACTGGCATACGGACTTGACAGGCTTATTATGCTTTTGGCTGGAGAGGATAATATAAGGGAGGTTATTGCCTTTCCTAAGGTAAAGGACGCCTCCTGCCTTCTGACTGACGCGCCGAATGTAGTAGATGATAAGCAGCTTGAGGAGTTGTACATTGCATGTACAAATTTGGAAAATGACGTGAAAGAGCCGTCAGAATAATAATTATCATATACAGATAAGCATTTATTCAGGGGATAAAAACCTGTAAATGCATGAAAAAATATATAAATTGTATAACGGGAATATATTTAGCAGAAAACAGCGTATAAATTTAATTTATACGGCAGAAAATGTGCACCCTTGCACAGGAATGGAGAAAAATATGATAGATATAAAATTTTTAAGAGAAAATCCTGATATTGTAAAGCAGAATATTAGAAATAAATTTCAGGATAAAAAGCTTCCTCTTGTAGACGAGGTTATAGAGCTTGACGTTAAGGCAAGAGCAGCCAAGGCAGAGGGTGACGCCCTTCGCGCAGAGAAAAACAAGATAGCAAAGCAGATTGGCGCTCTCATGGCTCAGGGTAAAAAGGAAGAGGCAGAGGAGGTCAAGAAGCAGGTTACCGAAAAAAGCGCAAAACTTGATGCATTGGAAAAGGAAGAGGCAGAGCTTAACGAAAAGGTAAAAAATATAATGATGGTTATACCAAACATTATTGACGAAAGCGTACCTATCGGCAGGGACGACAGTGAAAATGTGGAGATAGAAAAGTTTGGAGAGCCTGTAGTTCCTGACTTTGAGATACCATATCACTCAGAGATAATGGAAAGCTTTGACGGACTTGACCTTGATTCTGCAAGAAAGGTGGCAGGAAACGGTTTTTATTATCTTTCAGGAGATATTGCAAGGCTTCATTCTGCAGTTATCTCATATGCAAGGGATTTTATGATAAACAGAGGTTTCACATACTGCGTACCGCCATTTATGATAAGAAGCGACGTGGTTACAGGCGTTATGAGCTTTGCAGAGATGGACGCCATGATGTATAAGATAGAGGGTGAGGATTTATATCTTATCGGTACGAGCGAGCATTCTATGATTGGTAAATTTATAGACACAATTATTCAGGAGGAAAAGCTTCCGTATACGCTTACAAGCTATTCACCATGCTTTAGAAAGGAAAAGGGAGCTCATGGCATAGAGGAGCGGGGGGTATACAGAATACATCAGTTTGAAAAGCAGGAAATGATAGTTGTATGTAAGCCTGAAGAAAGTAAGTTGTGGTTTGATAAGCTTTGGCAGAATACAGTTGACCTTTTCAGGAGTCTTGATATACCTGTAAGAACCTTAGAGTGCTGTTCAGGGGATTTGGCAGACCTTAAGGTTAAGTCTGTAGACGTAGAGGCGTGGTCTCCAAGACAGAAGAAGTACTTTGAGGTAGGAAGCTGCTCTAATCTTGGGGATGCCCAGGCAAGAAGGCTTAAGATAAGAGTAAACGGAGGAGACGGAAATAAATATTTTGCCCATACATTAAATAACACTGTAGTAGCGCCTCCTAGAATGTTGATTGCCTTCCTTGAGAATAATCTTATGGAGGACGGCTCTGTTAAGATACCGGAGGCCTTAAGAGCTTATATGGGCGGTATGGAGAAAATAGAGGAAAAGTAAAAAATAAAAATAATTAAAAAGAAGCTTAGGCACAGGGAAAGATTTATTAATTGTATATGTAGAATATAAAATTATTTTTATTTTACATGCAAGTTTTTTGTGCATAAGCTTTTTTTGTAAATGTAAGGATTTTATAAAAAAATTGTGAGATAAGTCTTAAAAAGTTGACATGCTTTTTATATAATGATATTATTAAATAAAAGTTATGAAAAATAGTTATAAGGGTAAGGGAATAAAGATATAAATTAATTTCAAAAAATAAAAACTGTTCTATATAAAATACTATAAGATAAGACGCTTTTATGATTATTATAATAACAGAATATACATATTTTTTATTGTTTTAAGGAGGAATCTGTTTATGAAAAAAATGATGATGGTTTTGTGTGTGGTGATTGTGTTTTCGGGCGCCTTTATTGTGTACGGCAGCGGAAGCGTAAATGAAAAAAGAGATTTTTACAGTAATTTCAGTCAGAGTTTCAGAAGCAACAGGATTACATTTGGATATGTTGTAGGTCATAATACTATAAAGGGTGAATACATATATACTACTCCTGCAAATGGATATTTAAAGGTAACAATGGATAATAAAGGAGGATTTAATTCTAAAATTGAGTTGACTGGAACGGACGGAGTTGTTGGGAGAAAAGTTGAAGCAATGGAATTAGATAAAGGAGAAAGCAGAGTATTTTACGCATATCCCCAAACAATTTATGGAAAAATGTTTTATGGATATATAGATTACAGAGGAGCCTCAACGACACCTGATATATATACATATGAGGTTACAAGATAGAAACGGCAGATTATGATGAAAAAAATAAGTCTTATTTTAGCTGGAATAAGCAGCTTTAAAAGAAATAACCCTATAGTTTTTTTAATTTATATTATAGGATATATGCTTATGTGCTTTGTATTTATATATATATACACAAACTACATGCCAAGTGTGGTATCTGGAGCTGATAATAAGGTTGACAGCAGATATTATTGCTTCAATGTTCAGAATGAAGAATGTAATTTTGAGGAATTGTATAGATATCTGAGAACTTATAAGCCCTTATATTGTGAATTAAATTCATATATTAGTTTTGGGGAACTGCTTGAAGGAGGTAGTGATGAAATAGAAATTGACGTTATGACAAGACTGGATGGTAAGTTTGATAATTTTTTTTTCGGTTGGGAATTGAATTCGTATGAGATAAATAATGCGCTTAGTGATAATGAGAATATAGTAGTTTTGTCAGAGGGCTTAGGCTATAAAGGTGAAAGCATAACTATAGGCGGTGATAAATTTACAGTAGTATTATCAGAGGGAATGTCAAGAGTGATTATGCCATATATGGCGTATAAAAAGCACTTTTATCCGAATTCTATTACTCTTGTAGTAGGGGAAACTTTAAGAAACGGAAGACATGAAAAATTTTTAAAAGATTTAAATGGATTTGGATTGTCTGTCGTTTATGAGCCAAGTGAATTTTTGGGCGATAATTATGAAATAAATATATATTACGGCAAAAAGATTGTAGTGATTTTCGGTGTGGCAGTTTGTATTTTTATGCTGCTTATAAGATTTTTACTGGAGTATTCAAAATATGAATATACAATATACAGACTCGTAGGGGCAAGACATGATACGGTTACGTATCTGGTCTTTTCACAAACCATAGCTGCAAATGGATTTCTAATTGTGATTTCCGTATGTATTTATGAACTGTTTTATGACGGGCTTTTTGAAAGGATAAATATGTATAGGGATATACATATGAAAATTGGTGATTATGTTTTTATGACAGGGGTATTAATGCTTTTTTCGGCAGTTGCAGCAGTTCCGTTTATAATTTACAGCATAAGGAACTCTGTTTCAAAATGTATAAATTATTATAGCTGATAAATAAGGAGAAATGTTTATGAAACAAATTGGTTTAGCAATGGGATTAATAAAGAAATCCTTTTTTTCATATATAATATTGTTTGTCCTTGTTTTTATTACAGCGTATCATATATTAGTTTCTATGGGATACATAGAGTATAGATTTTACGGTGTAAACGCTGTACAAAAATATCTTTATAATGCAGATTACTTTATGAAGAACAACGCAGTTGGTAATTTTAATTTAAATGTTTGTGAAGAATTTAGGAAAAAGGCGGAGAAATATGAAGGAGTAAAGGGTGTGATATACAAAATAAGCGGCAGGGGGTACTGACTGCTGATAAGAACGGAGGGGGAGAACAAAAAATTGTTACCGTTATAATGTATTCAGAGGATTACAGTGAATTTTACAGGGAAAAGCTTTCCTATGGAGAATATCCTGAAAACAGTATTGTAAATGAAAAATATCAGTGTATTACAAATTTGTCAGGTGTAAGTATAGGAGACAGCTTTTACATATTTCATCATATTCCGGAGAATGAATATGATACCAGCCTGATTGGAGAACTTCAAATTTCAGGCAGACTGTATTCTGATGAAAGTATTTTAAGCATGGAATGTCAGGGTAATGCAATAGACCTTACAAGTAATTTTTCAAGCTGCTATCAATATTATGACGATATAGTAATTATCCCATATAGTAAAGAATATATAGAGTCTGTAAAAGAATATTTATATAGTACGATAGAAAACTATTATATTTTATATGAGGATGATATTACAGATAAACAGAAGGAGTATATACGTAAGCAGATTACAGACGATGGTTTTTTTTATACATCCATGTCTGAAGCATTGGAAAGAACGCTGCAGCAGAAGAAGACTGCAGTCAGGGAAAGGATATTTATTCCAATGGCGTACATATATCTTTGCGCAATGGCGTTTATAGTTGTATCTGTTATTGCATCATACAAATATATGAAGGAATTTTCTGTGTATTATATTGTTGGTTACACAAGAAGAAAAATTATGGAAATAATAAATTTATCATTAGCGCCGGTTATGCTGTCAGCCATAATATATGGAGTTATTTTGATAAATAATTATGATAAAATTGAAGCGTTAAAAATAGACAAATTATTAAATATAGGGTATGTTATGTATAATTCATTTATTATGTATATTATATTGTTTTTATTGATATTGCTTTTTATATCAAACATATTAATTGCTGCCATAATTTCACGAATATCACCCATAAAATTATACAGACAGTTAAACAATTAATATAAATGCAATGTATATTTAGATGAATAGATATATTCCTTTCATAAAAACGTGAAGCCATATAAGGGAGAAAAGAGGACAAGTGATATAATGATAAAGCTGGAAAATATAAATAAAACATACAGGACGGGGAAAACAGTATTTCAGGCATTAAAGAATATAAATTTAAGCATTGAAAAGGGAGAATTTATAGCAATACTTGGAAAGTCCGGTTCCGGTAAGACAACCCTGCTAAACATAATAGGACTGCTGGATAGTTTTGAAGAAGGAAAATATATTTTAAATAAAACAGATGTGAGCAGTCTTTCAGAAAATAAAAAGGCGTCTTACAGAAACAATAAAATCGGTGTAGTTTTGCAGGATTATTCCCTTATAAATCATAAAAAGGTAATGTTTAATGTGATGCTTCCACTGTATTTTGATAAGCGCTGCAGCTATTTTCATATGAAGAAAAGGGCAATGGAAATGTTAAATATTATGGGGATTGCCGACCAGGCGGAAAAAAAGGCAATTAATCTTTCAGGAGGACAAAGACAGAGGGCGGCCATAGCAAGAGCAATGATAAATGAGCCTGATATTATTCTTGCTGACGAGCCTACAGGAGCATTAGACAGTAAAACTGCAGGTGAGATAATGGATATTTTTGCAGAGTTAAATAAAAAAGGGGTTACGGTTATAATAGTAACTCATGATACAGACGTTGCAAAAAGATGTGGAAGGATAATAGAAATTATGGATGGAAGAATAGTGAAGGATGAGGTTAGATAAAAAATGATTAGGTTTGCCATATTATTGGCGGAGGTAAAGGATGCTATGGTTTACAGCAAAATAAAAATTATAAGGGAAGTATGTAAATGAAGGAATTCAGGCGGATTATACAGGATAAACGGTTTCTGATAGTGATAATATTAATTCTTGCAGTAAACGGTATATTGGAATACAGCGAGATGAAGCCAAATGAGGAAGGAGAGGCATATACTGTCTCGTTATATGGAGAGAATTACAGTGAGAAATTTAGGGAAGCAAGGGAAAAACTGGAAAAGGAATACGGTGATTTGTCGGTTGAGGAGAAAGTAAGAAGGCTGCAAGGTATAAGAGATGAGTATTCCAATAAAAAAAGTGAGTTCTGGCAGGAAGCAATTCAGCAGTGGGACGGAATATCGGAAATGCCCTCAATTCAAGACTATGACAATACTCTGACAGAGGAGGAACGTATATACTATAGCGCAGTGGGAGGAATGCTGGGAGATTACTCTTTTATTTTAAACTACAACAAAAAAATTCAGAATATTCTTGAGCGTGCGGATAAGCAGATGAAGGATAAGGGGATATTCGAGGAAAATTCTTTTGCAGGAAGAAATATTGTAAAGACAAAGGAGGATTTTAAAAAAATTGTTAATGTTAAGCCGCAGGTGGGAAAGCAGTCCTCCTTTGAGCATTTGTTTAATTATAATACTTCCGATTTTATCATGATAACAGCAGTTTTGGCAGTGGTGATTATTGTGCTGGACGAAAGGAAAAAGGGACTTTGGGAATTTACATATTCTATGCCGGGAGGAAGATTAAGGCTTGCGGTAAGCCGTATATTTGCAATGGCGGCGGCAGCTTTTATTACGGCTGTTTTAGTCTATGTCCAAAATATAATAATTGCCGGAAGCATGGGGGACGGCTACGGAGACTTAACTATACCCATACAGTCTGTGTGGATGTGTGAAAAGGTGGTTTTAACAGTAAGCGTATGGCAGTATCTTGTGCTTATTCTTTTTTGGAAGATACTTGTTCTGGCGCTTATCGGCATGTTTTTTATGGGGCTGTCGCTTTTGCTGAAAAGCTATATGAAGGTATTTTTTATAGGGGCGGTAGTCCTGATAGCAGAATATATGGCTTATGACGGTATAGATATTCACAGCAGATACAGTATGCTTAAATATATAAATATATTTGCATGGTTTGATTCTGAGTGGTGCATGAGAAATTATCTGAATTTAAATATTTTTGGACGTCCGGTAAGTCTGTATACTGCCATGTGCGCTGCAGTGGCGCTATTATTATTTATTTCAGCAGGCTTTGTTGTAATATCCGGAAGGGTAAGACCATTTGCAATAAGAGCAGGCAGGTTAAGAAAACTTTTAGATAAGCTTGCGGTAAAGCTTAAGTTATATAGTCATGAAAATATGCTTGTCACAGAGCTTTATAAGCAGCTTATTGTACAGAAAATATGGATAATTATGGCGCTTGCCATTATTATTGGAGCAGGCTTTTATGACAGCAAAGAGGTAGGCTATGATTATAAGGGAACATTGTACCAGAGATATATGGAAATGCTTACGGGAAGCGTGACAGAAGAAAAAATAAATTATCTGGAAAATGAGCTTTTTGTATGGAAGGAAAAATATGACGAGCAGGCAAGAATTATAGAGAATGGTTCTGGGCTGACAAATACAGAAATGGAGATTGCTAAATCAAAAAAAGAGCAGTACGGTATATCCATAGAATGTGTAAATGAGTTAATCGGAGAGCTTGACAGACTTTATGAAGAAAAGGAAAAGGGTGCAGACGTAAAAATAATTAATATGGTAAGCTACAGGCATCTTATAGGGGAGCAGTCTGAGGAGCAGAATACGAGGGATGCAATGATATTACTTACAATATCGGCGCTTGTGGCCGCTATTGCTCTGTGTAGTGAAAATACAATGAATGTGAAAGGCTTTATAAAAAGTACAAAAAACGGAAGAGGGAAATTTATGGGGTGTAAGTATGCTGTACTTTTTATTGAGGAGCTTATAATTTTTATACCTGTTATATTGTCAACTATTCTGACAATAAATGCAAAATATAAAATAACATGGCTTAATGCGTCAATAAAAAGCCTTGATTTTGCGGCGGATTTTCCTGTTGACATTAGCATAGCTACGGCAATAGTACTGGAATACATAATAATGTTTTTAATTGTGTATATGGTTATGGCGTTTGTTATGCATATAACGTCAGGAATGAAAAATATTACGGCAGCATTAGTACTGTCAATGGCAGTAGCTGTTATGCCTGCGGCATTTTATTATATCGGATTTTATGGAGTAGCTCCATTTACCGTTTTAAATGAGCTTGTAGTAAGCAAATGGATGTTTTAGAAGTATGGAGGATTAGTATGTCAGAGATAACATTAGAATTTAAAAATTTAACAAAGGAGTATGGAGAGAAAAAGGCGCTATCAGACTTTACAACAACTCTCAAGCCGGGAATATACGGACTTTTGGGACCAAACGGAGCGGGAAAAAGCACCCTTATGAACCTGCTTACAGACAATATTAAACGTACGTCAGGGGAAATTTTATATAATGGTGAGGAAATATTAAAGCTCTCGTCAAGGTTTAGGGAAAAAATAGGATATATGCCGCAGCAGCAGGGAATGTATGATAATTTCAGCGGAGAACGGTTTTTATATTATGTTGCAGGCCTTAAGGGGGTAAAGCGTAGGGCTGCAAGGGAGCAGATAGATAAGTACTTAAATATGGTAGGTCTTACAAAGGATAAGGGACGAAAGCTTGGAGGCTATTCGGGAGGCATGAGGCAAAGGCTTATGTTTGTGGCGGCAATGCTTGGAGAGCCTGAAATTTTAATTTTGGATGAGCCTACGGCAGGTCTTGACCCGGAGGAGAGAATAAAGATAAGAAATTATGTATCAGAGCTTTCAGGGGAGCGTATCGTTATACTTGCAACCCACGTGGTGAGCGATATAGAGTGTATAGCGTCGGAAATCCTTCTTTTAAAAAAGGGCAAGCTTATATGTAAGGATACGCCGGCATCCCTTGTTCATTCTGTATCAGATAAGATTTATGTAAAATATTGTGACCATGCAGAGCTAAAGGAGCTGATGAAGCAATATCCAAGGGGAAATATCTCACAGGGAGAGGATGGAATACGCTTCCGAATAGTAAAGGATGAGTGCCCTGATGGGTTTGAGGCGGAAAGTCAGATGCCCAATCTTGAGGATGTGTATTTATATTGGTTTTGAAGGAGTGTTGTTAAATTAACGGAACGTCTATGAATATGAGGTTACAAAAAAATGATTAAAAAAAATATAAACTATAGAACCTTTTTAATAGTTATAATAGCGATAGTGCTATTAATTTTTGCCGTATGCTTTTTGTTTGGAAATATTTTTCAAATTCACGATAAAAAATCGGGGAAGAAAAGCTTTGTTCAGGAAATGGCAGATTTAAAACTTATACATATAGATGAAGACACGTCCGGTTATTATACAGAAAATGTAAAGACAAGCTCGGTTGTTTTTGAGGATAAATACGTAAGAATAAAGCTGGAGCAGTATATTCTTTATGATGATTTAGTATTAGCAAAATTTAAGGTTAAACAAATTTCTGATGAAGAATTAATTGTTTTTAGCGGAAATGAGTGGAATTTAAAAAAGAATGTTAACTTTGACGGAGATAATTGTATTAAAGAAACAGGAGGTTATAATATTACCTTAAGAAATCAGAGAGGTGAATATTATAATTTTTATACCGGAGCAGATTCAATTAAAACATCTGATGATGGTTTGGAAATTTATATGAAAGCATATATATTGGAAGAGAATGAAGGCTTTAAGTATATAGTCAGCAACGGCGAAAAGGATGTTGAAATTCCTCTTGAATTGACGGAAACAACAGGGTTAACTGTTCAATCTGAAAAATGCAGATTAATCATCAAATCTCATTTAGTATATGCCTATGACGAGCCTGATTTTGATAAGCTGGAAATAGAATATAATGATGGAATAAAGACTGTTATTGTTAAAGATAGGAATATATATTCGACATGGTCTGCAGACGAAAAAAATATGTGGTTTTATATACCGAATAAGAACAGAATCAAAACAGAGAATATAGCAAAAGTATATTTAGATGAAAAGGCATATGTTTTTGACAAGGAACAGGGGATATATATAAAAGAGCAGAAAGGGCGTTAAATATGCTTAAAAAAGCAGGTCTTATTATATCAGGAATTGGCAGCTTCAAAAAAAACAATCCTGTTGTTTTTTTTGTATATATTATAGGTTATATGCTTATGTGCTTTGTTTTTATTTATGTATATACAAATTTTATGCCGAGAGTGATAGCAGGAGCAGATAACAGGTCAGAAAGTAAATATTATTGCTTTAGTATTCCGGAAGTAAATAATAATTGTGATTATGAAAAATTATATGAATATCTGAGAACATTTAATCCGCTATATTGTAATTTGTCAACAGATATTAGCATGGGTGAGTTGATTGAAGACAGAAAAGACAATGAAAAAGTAAGGGTGCTGACAAGAATGGATAATGATTTTAAAGATTATTTTTTTTCAGGTATTGATAATCCGAAAAAAGTAAATGAAGCGCTTATGAATAATGAGAATATAATTATTCTTCCTAAAAGCTTAGACTATAATGAGAAGACAATAACTATGGAAAACGATGAATTTTTTGTAATATCAGCAGATTATGGAAATCCTGATGTGGTATTGCCCTTTTATGCTTTCAAAAAGTATTTTACACCAAAATACATTACTATTGTAGTTGGAGAAACACTTAGAAACGGCAGGCATGAGGAGTTTTTAAATCAAATTCAAAATGAGTTTGGATTGTCTGTTGATTATGAACCAAGTGAATTTTTGGGAAGTGATTATGAAATAAATATGTATTATACTAAGAAGATTGCTGTGGTTTTCGGAGTGGCGGTATGTGTTTTTATGATGCTTGTAAGGTTTTTGCTTGAATATTCAAAATATGAATATACAATATACAGACTTGCCGGAGCCGGATATGATACTGTTATATCACTTGTTTTTTTACAGACAATAATTATAAACAGTATGCTTATAATATTATCAATAGGATTATATAAGCTGTTTTATGATGCTTTTTTTGAAAAAATAAATATGTACAGAGAGATATATATGAAAATAAGTGATTTTTGTTTTATGTCGGGTATATTATTAATGTTTTCGACTATTGCCATAGTTCCTTTTATAATATATAGTATAAGAAATTCTGTTTCAAAATGTATAAATTATTATAGCTGATATATTTAGGAGTGATATTAATGAAACAAATAAGTTTAACGGTAAGACTTATAAAAAAATCAATGTTTTCATATTTGATACTGCTTGCGCTTATTTTTATTGCTGTTTATCAGCTTCTTATTTATATGGGATATATGGAATATAAATATTATGGTTTGCAGGAGGCGAAAGCTTATCTTAACAATGGAGATTATGTTATGAGGAATAATGGCGTGACATATAATCTTAGTTCGTATAAGTCTTTTAAAGATAATGTGGAAAAGTATGACGGTGTAAAAAGCGTTATATATAAAATAAGCGGAAATGCCGCACTGAATACTGACAAAGAAGGCAGGGGAGAATTCATGCCGGTTAAGGTTATAATGTATTCAACAGGATATATAGATTTTTACAGGGAAAAAATTGCTGCCGGAAGTTATCCTAAGGACAGCATTCTGAATGGAAAGTATCAATGTGTTACAAATTTAAATGATGTAAATGTAGGAGATAGTTTTTATATTTTTCCATTTGCTCCAAATGAGGGAGAGGAGTCCGAGCTGTTAGGAGAAATAGAAATTACAGGCAAGTTTTATTATTGCGGAAAGTTCTTAAATACATCCATATCAGGAAATGGAATAGACTTAACAGATTGCTATGAATATAAGGAGGCTGTTATTGTTATTCCATATAATGAGATATATTTGGAGGCAGTAAAAAATTATATGTACAGTGCATCAGAAAATTATTACATTTTATATGATGAAAAAATTTCAGACAGGAAAAAGCAATATATAAGAGAACAGGTTATTAAAGAAAACTTTTATATATCAGTGTCGGAAGCCACGGAAAAAACCTTGGAGGAAAAGAAAAATACAGGCAGAAGCAGATTGCTTATTCCTATATTAACAGTATATCTTTCAGCAACAACATTTATAGTGGTATCTGTTATTTCAGCCTGTAAATATATGAAGGAATTTTCAGTATATTACATAGTCGGAGGTACAAAAGGAAAAATTATGGGAATAATTAACCTGTCTATGGCGCCAATTATCATGTCAGCCATAATATATGGATTAATATTAATAAATAATTATGAAAAATTTGAAGATTTTCATGCAGACAGAGCATTAGATATAGGATATATTATGTATAACTCATTTATTATAAATATAATAATTTTTCTTATAGTACTCTTATTTTTATCAAATATAATAGTGATGGCAGTTATTTCAAGAATGTCGCCGATGAAATTTTACAGGCAGATTAATAATTAGCATAGGGAAAATATCTCACAGGGAGACGACGGAATACGTTTTATCGTAATGCGTGAAGACCAAATAGTAAAAAGGACTTATAAAAGCTATAATATATGGAAATAATTACTATAAAAATAATTATATTTATAGTGAGGTAAGAATATATGAAGATAGCGGATAAGCAGTTTGTTAAGTTTATGAGCAGATTTGATAATTGTCCCTTTGAGATGGAGCTAAATGGTGAAAAGTATGAGATTGGTTACGGAGAGCCGCATTTTTCAGTAATTTTTCATCATATGCCGGATATAAAGGATATGGTTACAAGCACGTCTATAGCCTTAGGAGAGGCATATATGGATGGTGAGCTTGAAATAAAGGGGAATCTGTATGAAGCGCTAAATTCCTTTTTAGGCCAGATAGATAAATTCTCAACTGACCACAAAAAGCTTAAAGCGCTGCTTTTTTCATCCAGAGGAAAGAAAAATCAAAGGGCGGAGGTTTCCTCACACTATGATATTGGAAATGATTTTTATAGTATGTGGCTTGATGACAGTCTAAGCTATTCCTGCGGATATTTTGAAAGCGAAAAGGACACCCTTCATGATGCGCAGTATAATAAGGTAGACAGAATACTTAAAAAGCTTAATCTGCGAGAAGGTATGAGTCTGTGCGACATTGGCTGCGGATGGGGCTTTCTTCTTATACAGGCTGCAAAAAAATATAAGGTTTGCGGTACAGGAATAACCTTAAGTGAGGAACAGAAAAAGAAATTTGAGGAGCGGATTAAGGAGGAGAAGCTTGAGGATTATCTTGACGTTATGTTGTTAGACTACAGGGATTTGCCTGACACGGGACTAAAATTTGACAGAGTTGTCAGCGTAGGTATGGTAGAGCATGTTGGCAGAGGCAATTATGAGGAATTTATGGGCTGCGTTAAATCGGTTATAAACAAGGGCGGTTTATTTCTGCTTCATTATATAAGCGCCTTAAAGGAATATCCGGGAGATGCATGGGTGAAAAAGTATATTTTTCCGGGAGGAGTCATACCAAGCCTTAGGGAAATTATGCATATAGCAGGGGATATGAGATTTTATACCCTTGATGTGGAAAGCTTAAGGCGGCATTACAGCAGGACTCTTTTGTGCTGGAATGAGAATTTTCAAAAGCATAAGGATGAGGTGAGGAAAATGTTTGATGAAAGGTTTGTGCGTATGTGGGAGATGTATTTATGCGCATGCGCTGCAAGCTTTAGAAACGGGGTAGTTGATGTTCATCAGATTTTGTTTTCAAGCGATGTGAATAATGAGGTGCCTATGAATAGGTGGTATTAGGACTGAAAAGATATAGAAAATGTAGAAGTTCAGCCCTGAGTTATACTCTGATGGGCTTGGGCTGCAGCTTTGGCGGGCGGACAGCTTTATAATATTTTATGGAAACTTCAAAGGCAATAAGAAATTCTATTAACACGAAACTGCCATCTTCTAAGCTTCGGGCATAACTCGAAAAGCTCTAAAGAGCAGAGCTTTTCTCAGACAGATGCCCTACGCTAAGAAGCTGACAGTTTCGTATTAATGAATTTCTAATTGCCTTCTCAATGTTTCCATAAAATATTATAAAGCTGTCCGCCCGCAAAAGCTGTAGCCCAAGCCCATCAGAGTATAACTCAGGGCTGAAATGTTACAGGAAAGATTAATAAATGTATTAAGAGTATTGTAAAAAAAAGGATTTTTTCTTATAATGTTTGAGTAGACGAAAGGAAAATTATTTAACAGCAATATGTAATAATAAAAATAAAAGCGGAGGAAAAATAAAATGGCGGGCTCAACGTTTGGAAATATATTTAAAATAACTACGTGGGGGGAGTCCCATGGGGAGGGAATAGGAGTGGTGGTGGACGGATGTCCTGCAGGCCTTGAGATTTCAGAGGAGTATATACAGACATATCTTGACAGAAGAAAGCCGGGGCAGTCGGGGTATACGACCCAGAGAAAAGAGGACGATACGGTAAAGATATTGTCGGGAGTTTTTGAGGGAAGGACGACGGGAACGCCTATATCCATGATTGTGTATAATAAAACGCAGCGTTCATCGGATTATTCCGAGATAGCAGGATATTACAGACCGGGACATGCGGATTATACCTTTGATGAGAAGTATGGCTTTAGAGATTACAGAGGGGGCGGACGCTCGTCGGGAAGAGAGACTATAGGCAGGGTTGCGGCGGGAGCTATAGCCTGTAAGCTGCTTTCAGAGCTTGGAATTACGGTGGCAGCGTATGCTAAGTCCATAGGAGATGTAGAGATTGATTATAATAATTTTGATATAAGGGAAAGGGACAATAATCCTGTGGCTATGCCGGATATGCAGGCTTCAAAGCGTGCGGAGGAGCTTCTTAAGGAAAAAATGGCAAAGAAGGATTCTGTGGGAGGCATAGTGGAGTGTGTGGTTAAAAATATGAAGACCGGAATAGGAGAGCCTGTTTTTGACAAGCTGGACGCATGTCTTGCAAAGGCGGTTATGTCCATAGGAGCCGTAAAGGGCGTGGAAATAGGAGCAGGCTTTAAGGTATCGGAAATGTCCGGCTCAGAGAACAATGACAATTTCTATATGGAAAATGACAGGGTAATGAAACGGACAAATAATGCGGGAGGTATACTGGGAGGCATAAGCGACGGAAGCGATATAGTCCTTAGGGCTGCTTTTAAGCCTACTCCTTCAATATTCAGGGAGCAGGAAACAATTAACAGAAACCATGAAAACATAAAGGTTGAGATAAAAGGCCGTCATGACCCTATTATTGTACCAAGGGCTGTGGTTGTTGTGGAGGCCATGACGGCTCTGACGGTATCAGACCTCCTCCTGCTCAGCATGACCTCTACCATGGATAGGATTAAGAAGCTTTTCATAGATTAAGCCTACGGCAAACCATGCAGGAGCATAGTCCAGTCTTACAAGACCGCTTATATTATATTTTGCATGCTCATAATTCCATGGACATGCGCCAAATGCCTTTAAAATGGAGCCGGAGGTATATTCTACTATGAAAATCATCATAGTATATACTATACCGCGAAATATTATGTGGGAGTTTTTAATAAATTTTGATACAGGCTTTATTATGACTGCCATGGCATATATGGGAAACATAAGGAGAGAGGTTGTGGAGGTCATCTTTGGGTCATTATTAATGCAGCTTCCCATGCCTGTCCAAAAAACCTCAAAGCACCATCCCAAAAGACCGCAGGTAATATAATCCCGCTTAGTTATGTTTTCTGATATAGCTAAATTTTTCACTTTTTTCCTCCTACAGCAATATTTATTGTAAATATTCCTAACAGATATTTAAGAAACATCCAAAATTCCCGGCATCTGTTTAATCTGTTAGAAATCATCTAAAGCTTGATTTTCTTTTGACATATTTATATAATGATACTTGTGCTGCAAAATTATGCGGGATATTGAAAGGAAAAAATTATATGTATAAATTATTAAAAAAAGACGGAAATGCAAAAAGAGGAGAATTTCATACAGCTCACGGAGTGATTCAGACGCCGGTGTTTATGAATGTTGGAACGGCGGCGGCAATAAAGGGCGCGGTGGCGGCGGAGGATTTAAAGGAAATAAAAACACAGGTAGAGCTTTCAAATACATATCATCTTCATGTAAGACCGGGAGATAAAATTGTAAAGCAAATGGGAGGGCTTCACCGGTTTATGAATTGGGACAGGCCTATCCTTACGGATTCCGGCGGCTTTCAGGTATTTTCACTGGCGTCTCTCAGGAAGATAAGGGAGGAGGGAGTTTATTTCAACTCTCATATAGACGGAAGAAAAATATTTATGGGACCGGAGCAGAGCATGCAGATACAGTCAAATCTTGCTTCAACCATAGCCATGGCGTTTGATGAGTGTCCGCCTTATCCTGCAGCAAGAGAATATATGCAGAATTCAGTGGACAGAACTACAAGGTGGCTTGAAAGGTGTAAGACGGAGCTTAAAAGGCTTAACGGTCTTAAGGATACAATTAATAAAGAGCAGATGCTGTTTGGGATAAATCAGGGAGGAACCTTTAAGGATATAAGGATAGAGCATGCTAAAAAAATATCGGAGCTTGAGCTCGACGGATACGCCCTTGGAGGTCTGGCAGTAGGCGAAAGCCATGAGGAAATGTACTATATTATAGAAGAAACAGTTCCGTACCTGCCTCTTGAAAAGCCCACATATCTTATGGGGGTAGGAACTCCTGCCAATATACTTGAGGCGGTTGAACGGGGAGTTGATTTTTTTGACTGCGTATATCCGTCAAGGAACGGCCGTCATGGTCATGTATATACAAATCAGGGAAAAAGAAATCTTTTCAATGCAAAATATGAGACAGATGACAAGCCCATAGAGGAGGGCTGCATGTGTCCGGCATGCCGCAATCACTCAAGAGCATATATAAGACATCTGCTTAAAGCTAAGGAAATGTTAGGAATGAGACTTTGCGTCTTGCATAATTTGTATTTTTATAATACAATGATGGAGGAAATCAGGAATGCCATTGACAATGAAAGCTACAGTCAGTATAAAAAGGCAAAGCTTGAGGGAATGAAGCAGACCATGGAAAAATAACGGCTCTGCACAAAGAACAATTTTTGTAAGAACGGTAGTTCTTTGAACAGTAGTTCTTACAAAAATTGTTCTTGAAAAAAATATACAGAAAAAGGAGATTAAATAATGAATGGAATATTTGCAGCAGGAGGAGCAACAAGCCTTTTAGTAACATTAGTTTATATAGTCATATTTGGTGTGGGTATATATTTTCTTATGATAAGACCACAGAAAAAGCAGCAGGCAAAGCTGCAGGCTATGCAAAGCTCTGTGGAGATAGGCGACAGTGTTCTCACAACGGCAGGCTTTTACGGCGTTGTTATCGGAGTTGAGGACGATACGGTTGTAGTTGAGTTTGGAAATAATAAAAACTGCAGAATACCTATGCAAAAATCATCTATTGTAGAGGTTGAAAAGGCCAATGAAGAGTAAAAAAGTGGCGTCTTAAGCAGGATTTGCGTTTTTACCGGAAGAATTTACTGTAGAAGTGAGAGAAAATATAATGAGTGAAAAGGATGAAAAAATAAAAAATTTAAGTTATAACCCACTGGGCTTTGCACCGGTGGGTAAACTTATGGTTAAATTTGCTGTGCCAAGTATTATTGCAATGATAGTGGGGGCGCTTTACAACATAGTCGACCAGCTTTTTATCGGACAGAAGGTAGGAGAATTAGGAAATGCTGCTACTAATGTGGCGTTTCCTTTCAGTACGGCATGTCTTGCTTTGGCGCTGCTGTTTGGCATAGGAGGAGCCTCCTGCTTTAATCTTGCCATGGGCAGGGGTGATAGGGAAAAGGCTCCTTATTATATTGGAAATGCTGTTTCAATGCTGGTACTTTGCGGATTGATACTATGTATTATTGCGCTTTTATTTTTAACACCACTTTTAAAGATGTTTGGCTCGCCTGATGACGTGCTTCCTTATGCAAAGGACTATGTAAGCATTACTGCCATAGGCTTTCCCTTTATGCTTTTAACTACAGGAGGAGGTCATCTTATAAGGGCAGACGGAAGTCCTCAGATGACTATGATATGCAACCTTACGGGAGCCGTTATAAACACTGTTCTTGACGCAGTATTTGTACTGGGAATGGATATGGGAATGAAGGGCGCAGCACTTGCAACCATAATAGGACAGATTATATCGGCAGCTATTGTCGTAGTATATATGTTAAACTATAAGTCAGTAAGGCTGTCATTAAAGCACTTTAAAATAAAAATTTCCTATACGGGAAGGGTTATCTCCATAGGCATGGCGTCATTTTTCAATCAGATAGCCATGATGGCAGTACAGATTGTTCTGAATAATTCATTAAAGCATTACGGGGAATTATCCTCATACGGCTCGTCTATACCTATAGCATGCGCAGGTATAGTAATGAAGGTCAGCCAGGTGTTTTTCTCCGTTGTCATAGGTCTTGGACAGGGAACACAGCCTATAGAAAGCTATAACTACGGCGCAAAAAATTATAAGAGGGTGAGGGAAGCCTACAGAATGGCTCTTATTTCAGGAGCAGCCGTTTCAATTATTGCATTTTTAGCATTTCAGATATTTCCAAGGCAGATAATAGGAATGTTTGGAGAGGGCTCAGAGGAATATTTTGAATTTGGTGTAAAATTTTTTAGAATCTTTGTGTTTTTTATTCTCTTAAACTTTTTGCAGCCAATAACCTCTACATTTTTTACATCTATAGGAAAGCCGGTGAAGGGTATATTCTTGTCCCTTACAAGACAGATTATATTCCTGCTTCCCCTGATTATAATTTTACCTTTATTTATGGGAATAGACGGAATACTTTATGCCGGTCCCATAGCAGATTTTCTCGCTATAGTGGTAAATGTGGCAATGGCAGTAATAGAGCTTAGAAGTATGAGGCGGCTTGAAAAGCAGCTTTAACTTTCTGGCGGATATACTTTTTTGGCTTTAATAGTTGAAATATGACAGAAAATATTGTAGACTAATACAATAGTCTATAAACAGAAAAGAGGTTAAAGACATGAATTTTAATGTTGCAGTGATTCCGGGAGACGGTATTGGTCCGGAAATAGTAACAGAAGCAAAAAAAGTACTTGACACGGTGGGAAAGAAATTCGGTCATGAGTTTAAATATACGGAGGTATTGATGGGCGGAGCGTCTATTGATGCTTATGGAGTTCCATTGACTGACGAGGCTCTTGAGACAGCAAAAAACAGTGATGCCGTTCTTTTAGGAGCGGTGGGCGGACGAGTCGGCGTGGATAGCTGGTATAAGCTGCCGCCAAACCTAAGGCCGGAGGCAGGACTCCTTGCCATAAGAAAGGGACTGGGGCTTTTTGCAAATTTAAGACCTGCATACCTTTATAAGGAGCTTAAGAACGCGTGTCCTCTTAAGGAGGAGGTAGCAGACGCAGGCTTTGATATGATTATTGTAAGAGAGCTTACAGGCGGTCTTTACTTTGGAGAAAGAAAAACAGAGGTAATAGACGGCGTAAGAACAGCCATTGATACCCTTAAATATGATGAAAACGAAATAAGAAGAATAGCTGTAAAGGCATTTGAGATAGCAATGAAGAGAAATAAAAAGGTTATAAGCGTAGATAAGGCAAATGTACTTGATTCCTCAAGGCTTTGGAGCGCAGTGGTGGCAGAGGTGGCAAAGGACTTTCCAGAGGTTACCCTGTGCAATATGCTTGTAGACAACTGCGCCATGCAGCTTGTAAAGGAGCCGGCGCAGTTTGACGTAGTCTTTACGGAAAATATGTTTGGAGATATTCTTTCAGACGAGGCAAGCATGATAACAGGCTCTATCGGTATGCTGCCGTCAGCAAGCCTTGCCGAAGGAAAATTCGGACTTTATGAGCCAAGCCACGGCGCAGCTCCTGACATAGCAGGACAAAATAAGGCAAATCCTTTAGCGACCATATTGTCAGCAGCCATGATGCTTAGATATTCCTTTGACCTTGACAGGGAAGCGGAAGCAGTGGAGGAGGCTGTTAAAGGCGTGCTGGAGGACGGCATAAGAACAACGGATATTATGTCTGACGGCTGCAGGCTGGTTTCATGTACTGATATGGGCGACGAGATAGTTAAGAGAATAAATTTACAATAAACTTACTGCACAAAACATGTGCAGTATTGTGACAAAAAAAGCAAAGAAAGGAAAATGCATATGCCCTGTTATTTTGGAGTATTATCAGGGTACTTTGCAAGGGTATAAAAATGAGAAGTGATTCAGTAAGAGTAGGAATGCAGCAGGCTCCCCACCGCTCCCTTTTCAATGCTCTCGGCATGACAAAGGAAGAGATGGAAAAGCCTCTTATAGGCGTAGTAAGCTCATATAATGAAATAGTGCCGGGACATATGAATCTGGATAAAATAACAGAGGCGGTAAAGCTTGGAGTGGCAATGGCAGGAGGCACTCCTGTTATGGTTCCGGCTATTGCAGTGTGCGACGGAATAGCAATGGGACATATAGGAATGAAATATTCCCTTGTCACAAGAGACCTTATAGCAGATTCCACAGAATGTCTTGCCATGGCACATCAGTTTGACGGACTTGTCATGATACCAAACTGTGACAAGAATGTGCCGGGGCTTCTTATGGCAGCGGCAAGATTAAATATACCGACGATATTTGTAAGCGGAGGCCCAATGCTTGCAGGTCATGTAAAGGGCTGCAAGACATCCCTTTCAAGCATGTTTGAGGCGGTAGGCTCTTATGCGGCAGGCGCCATGAGCGAAGAGGATGTTCTTGATTATGAAAATCACGCATGTCCTACATGCGGCTCATGTTCAGGCATGTATACTGCAAATTCCATGAATTGTCTTACGGAAGCCCTTGGCATGGGACTTAGGGGCAACGGCACCATTCCGGCAGTATACTCTGACAGAATAAAGCTTGCAAAGCATGCGGGAATGCAGGTTATAGAGCTTATAGAAAAGAATATAAGACCTCTTGACATAATGACAAAGGAAGCCTTTGAGAATGCCCTTACGGTAGATATGGCTCTTGGCTGCAGCACAAACAGTATGCTTCATCTTCCGGCAATAGCCCATGAGGCAGGCGTAGAGCTTAATCTTGATATGGCAAATGAAATAAGCGCAAGAACACCGAATCTGTGTCATCTGGCTCCTGCAGGGCATACATATATAGAGCAGCTTAACGAGGCAGGCGGCGTATATGCCGTTATGAATGAGCTTTCAAAGAAAAAGCTTCTCCATGAGGATTTAATGACAGTTACGGGAAAAACTGTAGGCGAGAATATAAAGAATGTAGTAAACAGAGATACGGAGGTAATAAGACCTATAGATAATCCATACAGTGAAGTAGGAGGCATTGCAGTGCTCAGAGGCAATCTTGCGCCGGATTCATGTGTTGTAAAGCGTTCGGCAGTAGTGCCTGAGATGCTTAAGCATGAGGGACCTGCAAGGGTATTTGACTGTGAGGAGGATGCTATTGAAGCTATAAAGGGCGGAAAAATATCAGACGGAGACGTGGTTGTAATCAGATATGAGGGGCCAAAGGGAGGTCCAGGAATGAGAGAGATGCTTAATCCTACATCGGCAATAGCAGGAATGGGACTTGGCTCTACAGTTGCTCTTATTACAGACGGCCGCTTTTCAGGCGCTTCAAGGGGAGCTTCCATTGGTCATGTTTCTCCGGAGGCAGCAGTGGGAGGACCTATTGCTCTTGTAAAAGAAGGAGACATTATAAAGATAGATATAGATAATCATTCAATCAATTTAGATATTACAGATGAGGAGATGGCAAAAAGAAAGGCTGAATGGACGCCTAGAAAGCCTAATGTTACCACCGGATATCTTGCAAGGTATGCATCTTTAGTTACGTCGGCTGATAAGGGCGCGATTTTATGCAATAAATAGTATGCCTGTTAATTGTTAAAAGGAGATATTGGAGGTCTGGTAAATGAAAGATGATACAATGAAGGATATAATAGAATGGGATATTCCAAATTGGAGCAGGGCAATAAAGAAATGGAATAAATCATCAGGTATTGCTTCCGTAAAAGGAAAAAGGGTACTTGAACTTGGAGGACGTTCAGGAGGATTATCCCTGTATTTTGCTTTAAAAGGGGCAGAAGTTGTCTGTACGGATTTAGACTTTATTAAAAAGGGTAAGGTTGAGAAAGCTAAGGAGCTGCATAAAAAGTATGGCGTTGAAAAGCAAATTACTTATGAAGATATTGATGCAACAGATATTCCTTATGAAAATTATTTTGACATAGTTTGTTTTAAATCTGTATTAGGAGGAGTAGGGTATAATGATAACTTTGAAAAGCAGCAGCTTATGATGACACAAATACATAAAGCGTTGAAAAACGGAGGATACTGCTGTTTTGTTGAAAATTTAACAGGTTTAAAATTAATACGTTTTCTTAGGAAAAAATTTCGTCCATGGGGAGTTGAAGGAAAGTGGAGATATATTACAAAAGATGAATGTGAAATTCTGGTGAAGGAATTTTAGGTTGAAACAATGGAGACAGTGGGTGTAATAGGATTGTTGGGAAGAGTAAAAGTGTTATCATGGCTTTTTGGAAAGCTGGATAGATTTTTGGAGCTTTTCATTAAAGACAGAGGAAGATATATAGTTTCCTGTGTATGTAAAAAATCTTAAAAAGGAGGAAGCGGGAATGCAGTTAAGCGGTTCAGAAATAATAATTGAATGTTTAAAGGAGCAGGGTGTTGACACAGTGTTCGGATATCCGGGAGGAACTATTCTGAACGTGTATGATGAGCTTTATAAGCATTCACATGAAATAAATCATATTTTAACATCACATGAGCAGGGAGCAGCCCATGCGGCAGACGGCTATGCGAGAGCTACAGGTAAGGTAGGAGTATGTATGGCAACCTCAGGGCCGGGCGCTACAAACCTTGTAACAGGTATAGCTACGGCATACATGGATTCTGTTCCTGTTGTGGCAATAACTGCAAATGTAGGAAAATCTCTTCTGGGAAAGGATACCTTTCAGGAGATAGACATAGCAGGAGTGACAATGCCCATAACAAAGCATAATTTTATTGTAAAGGATATAAATGATTTGGCGGATACAATAAGACGCGCCTTTAAGATAGCAAAGACAGGAAGACCGGGACCGGTGCTTGTGGATGTGACAAAGGATGTTACAGACCCGAAAAATATTATAGAATTTACGCCTGTTAAGCCGGAGGAGCCGGCTCCTGTCACAGAGACAATAAAGGATGAGGATATTGAAAGGGCGGTTAAGCTCATAAATGAGTCGGAAAAGCCATATGTTTATGTAGGCGGCGGAGCGATTATATCAGGAGCAGACAAGGAGCTTGCTAAGCTTATAGAGCTTATAGACGCCCCTGTGTGCGATTCCCTTATGGGCAAGGGAGCCTTTAACGGAGAGGATGACCATTATACGGGCATGATAGGCATGCATGGAACAAAGACATCAAATTACGGCGTGTCTGAGTGCGACCTGCTTATTGTTATCGGCGCAAGATTTAGCGACAGGGTTACGGGAAATACAAAAAGGTTTGCCTCAAATGCAAAAATACTTCACATTGACGTAGACGCGGCGGAGATAAATAAAAATATCAAAACGACGGCTCAGGTTATAGGCGACGCAAATGAAATACTTAAGAGAATTAATGAAAGGCTTACAAGGACAGAGCATAAGGAATGGATGGATAAGATAAGGGAAAATAAGGCTAAATTTCCCCTTACATACAATCCTGAAACCCTTAACGGACAGTATATTGTAGAGAAGATTTACGAAATGACAAAGGGAGATGCCATTATTACTACAGAGGTAGGCCAGCATCAGATGTGGGCAGCCCAGTTTTACAGGTATAGGAATCCAAGAACTCTTATAACCTCAGGAGGCTTAGGTACTATGGGCTATGGTCTTGGCGCAAGCCTTGGGGCAAAAATGGGATGTCCTGATAAGACGGTTATAAATATAGCAGGCGATGGCTGTTTCCGTATGAATATGAATGAGATAGCTACTGCCGCAAGATATAATATACCTGTTATACAGGTTATTATCAACAATCATGTGCTTGGTATGGTACGCCAGTGGCAGACTTTGTTCTACGGACAAAGGTATTCAAATACAGTGTTAAATGACGGGGTTGACTTTGTTAAGCTGTCAGAGGCGATGGGAGCAAGGGCGTTTAAGGTTACTACAAAGGAAGAATTTGAAAAATCATTTAATGAAGCGTTAAATGCAGGCGCGCCTGTAGTCCTTGACTGTCAGGTAGATAAGGATGAAAAGGTGTTCCCAATGGTTGCGCCGGGGGGAGCCATATCAGAGGCATTCAGTCAGGAGGACCTTGACGCAAGGGAAAGCTAAGTTGTTATTTTAAATATTAACCTGTGCGGTATTTAGGACAGTGTCCGTGTACTGCATAAGCGGTATTTCCTATATAATAAAAAGTGAAAAATCATAAAAGGAGGATTTTTAAATGGGAAGAGTATATAATTTCTCAGCAGGACCGGCAGTACTGCCGGAGGAGGTGTTAAAGGAAGCAGCTGCAGAGATGCTTGATTACAATGGCAGCGGAATGTCAGTTATGGAGATGAGCCACCGCTCAAAGGTATATGATGAAATTATCAAGACGGCGGAAAAGGATTTAAGGGATTTAATGAATATTCCTGACAATTATAAGGTTTTATTTCTTCAGGGAGGCGCGTCGCAGCAGTTTGCCATGATTCCAATGAATCTTATGAAAAATAAGAAAGCAGCGTACATTGTAACGGGACAGTGGGCAAAGAAGGCGTATCAGGAGGCAGGCAAGTACGGAGAAGCCATAAAGGTAGCGTCAAGCGAGGATAAGACCTTCTCATACATACCAGACTGTTCTGACCTTGATATTCCTGAGGATGCAGACTATGTATATATATGTGAGAATAATACTATTTACGGAACAAAATATAAGGAGCTTCCAAACACAAAGGGAAAAACTCTTGTGGCAGATGTTTCATCATGCTTTTTGTCAGAGCCTGTGGATGTTACAAAATATGGCGTAATTTACGGCGGAGTACAGAAGAATGTAGGCCCGGCAGGTATGGTTATCGTTATTATAAGAGAGGACCTTATTACGGAGGATGTTCTTCCGGGAACTCCAACCATGCTTACATATAAGACCCATGCAGACGCAGATTCTCTTTACAATACGCCGCCGTGCTATAATATTTATATCTGCGGTAAGGTATTTAAGTGGTTAAAGAAAATGGGCGGACTTGAAAAAATGAAGGAGCTCAATGAGAAGAAGGCTAAGATTTTATATGATTTCTTAGATGAAAGCAAGCTGTTTAGAGGTACGGTAGTGCCAAAGGACCGTTCTCTTATGAATGTTCCGTTTGTAACAGGAAACGAGGAGCTTGATGCAAAATTTGTAAAGGAGGCAAAGGCGGCAGGCTTTGAAAATCTTAAGGGACACAGAACTGTAGGCGGAATGAGAGCGTCTATTTATAACGCTATGCCTATAGAGGGTGTGGAGAAGCTTGTAGAGTTTATGAGAAAGTTTGAAGAGGAAAACTCATAAGATATTGCATATTATAATGTAATATATACAGTATTTGTAAAGCCTTTATAAAAAAAGATACTAAAAGTAAACAGCCGGCAGCAGATAGTTTCCGGTCCGGCAGTTTATTTAGTATAGATAATATCTAAAAAGAAAGGAAGTAACAAAAATGATTAAAGTTAATTGTTTAAATCCTATCGCCAAGGTAGGTATGAGTCTTTTACCGGACACATTCGGTACAACAGGCGAGTTTTCGGAGGCAGAGGCAGTGCTTGTAAGAAGCGCGTCTATGCATGAGCTGGAGCTGCCGGACAGTCTTCTTGCAGTAGCAAGAGCAGGAGCAGGAACAAACAACATTCCCCTTGACAAATGCGCCGAGAATGGTATCGTAGTGTTTAACACTCCGGGAGCAAATGCTAACGGTGTTAAGGAGCTTGTTATCGCAGGAATGCTTCTTGCCTCAAGAGACATAAGAGGCGGTATGCAGTGGGTTTCTGACAATAAGGCAGATGAAAGCATAAACAAGACTATGGAAAAGGCAAAGTCAAAGTTTGCAGGAACGGAAATAAAGGGAAAGACACTTGGCATAATAGGTCTTGGAGCAATCGGCGTCCTTGTGGCAAACGCCGCATGCAGCCTTGGAATGAAGGTGGTTGGATGCGACCCGTATCTTTCAGTGCAGAATGCCCTTAATCTTTCAAATGAAGTAACAATTGTAAAGTCAAATGCGGAGGTTTATGCGGTCAGTGATTTTATTACAATTCATGTGCCGCTTCTTGACGATACAAAGGGAATGATAAACAAGGCGTCTATTTCCATGATGAAGGATGGAGTTATAATCCTTAACTATGCAAGAGACCTTCTTGTTAATGACAATGATATGGCAGAGGCTCTTGAAAGCGGCAAGGTTAGAAAATATGTTACGGATTTCCCAAATGCAAAGACGGCAAACATGAATAATGTAATTGCATTTCCGCATCTTGGTGCATCTACAGAGGAGTCGGAGGATAACTGCGCAGTGATGGCAGTGAAGGAGATAGTAGACTATATTGAAAATGGAAATATTAAAAATTCCGTAAATTATCCTGCATGTGATATGGGAAAATGTAATAAGGCAGGACGTATTGCGGTACTCCATAAGAATGTTCCGAATACAATAAGTCAGTTTACGTCAGCCATAGCGCATATTAATATATCAGATATGACAAATAAGTCAAAGGGTAATTACGGATATACAATGATGGACCTGGACGACAAGATTGATAATGATACAGTAGCTAAGATACAGGCTATTAATGGCGTTATAAAGGTAAGGGTTATTAAATAAAAAAGTGCCAAGAGTTTTAACTCTTTCGGCACTTATAAATTCGGCTTAAGCCGAATTTTTGGTGGTTTCCCACTATGTTGTCGCTTTGGGATTTTCCTAATTATAAAAGTCTCGTCTAAGGCTGGGAATTGCAAGTTTGGGGGCTGTTGCAAAACAAAGATTTTATGCAGGATATAGTATTTAATGGTATACGCATTACTATATTTTGCATATTCTTTGGGCTTTGCAACAGCCCTCAAATTTATTGCTTTCATGGAAAATTTTGATATACACGTATTAAGTGAAGCTTTCTCTGAGTCTTTCTAAAAACAATTCAGCGGCGGAAGAAAACACCTGATATTTTTTCCATATAATATTTAGTCCTGCATCTAGTCTTGGCTTAAGAGGTCTGAAGCAAAGATTGCTGTTTTCAGAGGTGTTTGCAATTTTATCAATCGTAACCGCATATCCAAGGCCTGCGTCAACCATAATCGCCGCATTGTAAACAAGATTAAATGTCGTTACAATATCCAGCCTGTCAAAGGCTTCCCCAAACCACATGGCAAATTCATTTTTGCTCCGTTCCTCTAAGATAGCCTGACGGGAGCATATAAGGGGAACTCCAATTAAATCTTCCTTGCAGATAGTTTCTTTTTTTGCCAGAGGACTGTCCTTTCTCATGACAACGCCCCATGTATCCTTTGCGGGGATATTCAGATAATCATATTTTGAAATATCGGCGGGCTGAACTAAAACGCCGAAATCTAAAAGTCCCTTATCAAGCCGTTCGGTCACATCCTGCGCGTTTCCGCTGTAAAGGTGGTAATGAATATTCGGATAGGTATCGTGGAGCTCTTTTGCAACCTTTGCGACAAATTTTATCGCATCCGTTTCTCCGCCGCCTATATAAATATCTCCGCCGACAGCTTCAACCATAGAAGTAAACTCCGCTTCGGTTTTATCAACCATCGAAATAATTTCCTCGGCTCGTTTACGAAGAATCATTCCCTCCGCGGTCAACGCCATATTATGACTACAGCGGGTAAAAAGCTTCTGACCTAATTCATTCTCTAAATCGTGTATTTGTCTTGAAAGTGTAGGCTGTGTTACATGAAGAAAATTTGCCGCATTTGTAATACTGCCTTCTCTTGCTATTGCCAAAAAGTAACGAAGTACCCTGATTTCCATTATTAAGCTCCCTCCTTCATTAATATAATAATATTATACAATTTAGTGATATGCTTATCAAGCATATCCTGCTTTTCGATTTAAGCATTTGCTATTTCATATACTTTCAAATATAATAAAACCGGACAATGAAGGAAAGCAACTGAACGAAATGTCAGAGGAACAAACAATAAATAATCCGGAGGTATTACCATGAACATGAATTTTAATTTCAACAACCCGACAAATCTTATTTTCGGCGCAGGAAAGCTAAATGAGCTTGGAAGCCACATAGCAGCAAGGAGAGCCGGCGGCTCTCTCGGCAAAAAAGCGCTGCTTTTGATTTCAAACGGCAAATCTGTTAAAACCTACGGTACGCTTGAGCGGGTGGAGGAACAGCTTAAGGAGGCGGAGGTGGAATATGTTGTCTGCGCAAATATTCACGAAAATCCGTCAAAGGAGGTTGTGATGGAAGCCGCCGCCGCTGCAAAGGAAAATAGCTGTGATTTTATTGTTGCACTTGGAGGCGGGGCAGTCCTTGATTCTGCCGTTGCCGTAGCAGCCATGGCAACCAATCCCGGCGATTTATGGGACTATGTAAACGGAGGTACAGGCAAAGGAAAACAGCTTGTAAATCCGGGGCTTCCTATCGTAACTATTGCAACATCTTCCGGCACAGGCTCGGAGGTCAACTGCTGGGGCGTTATCTCCAATCATCAGACTAATGAGAAAATAGGTTTCGGTTATCCTGAGCTTGTTCCCGTGCTTGCAATAGTGGACCCGGAGCTGATGAAAACCGTTCCGCCGAAATACACGGCTTATCAGGGCTTTGATGCGCTATTCCATAATACTGAGGTTATGATTTCAAAGGGTATAAATATTCTCAGTGAAACGATAGCTCTTTCTGCCATTGAAAACATTGCAAAATATCTGCCAAGAGCCGTTGCAGACGGAAATGATTTAGAAGCGAGAGAAGCCGTTGCCTATGGCAGCACGATAGCAGGAATTACTATGCAGCTTACCAACACGACGGCGCAGCATTCTATGGAGCACGCTATGAGCGCATATCATCACAGCCTGCCTCACGGCGCAGGGCTGATTATGATATCTGTTGAGTTTGCCCGTTTCTTTATTGAGCGTCACGCCTGCGACGAGCAGTTTATTAAAATGGCAAGAGTCATGGGAATACCGGACTCGGATAAGCCGGAGGATTTCATTACGGCGCTTTTAAAGCTTCAAAGGGACTGCGGTGTGGACAATTTGAAAATGAGCGACTATGGCTTTGAAAAATCCGAATTTATGACGCTGGCAGTTAACGCAAGGGAAACCATGGGCGGTCTGTTCCTGTCAAATCCTTGCCCTATGTCTGATGAGGAATGCGCAGAAATCTTTAGTAAATCATATAGATAACAAAGTCTCGTCTAAAGCCGAGACTTGCAAATTCGGCAGAGACGAATTTGTGGCTTACATGACGGGATTGTCAGCCGTTATGTTGCAGCAATAGATTTAGTCAGGCTTACGGCTTGTATGGAGGGATAAGAATGAAATTTTTATTTAGCTCATCTGTTTTGTTTATTGCAGTATTTTGCGTTCTATGGCTTTCTGCCTGCAGCGCTGTACCACAGGATACCGGTACGAAGCAGGACAAAAATACAGGCTTTAATAATGGTTCAAGTCAGGCTCCGTCACAATCAGATGCAGAGGCGGAGCCTGACGGAAAACAGCCGGGTGAGGGCGGCAATTCCTTTGATTTTGAAAACAGGCGGGTTTTGCTTAACAGCGGTTACTATATGCCGGTTACCGGACTTGGCACATACGCCTTATCCCACGAAACCTGTGTAAATTCTGTAACCGCTCTGTTAGATAACGGCGGCAGGCTGATTGATACCGCATCTGTTTATGGTACGGAAAAAGCAGTGGGGGAAGCAATACGAAAGAGCAGTGTTCCGAGAGAGGAAATATTCGTTACAACGAAGCTGTATCCAAATCAGTATGCCGATGCTAAAAAGGCAATTAACGATGCGTTAAATAATCTTGATATAGGCTATATAGACTTAGTGCTTCTGCACCATCCCGGCGCCAATGATGTTGAGGCTTATAAAGAATTGGAGCAGGCAGTCCGCGACGGAAAAATACGCTCCATCGGTTTATCTAACTGGTATATAGAGGAGCTTAAGGAGTTTTTGCCTCAGATTACCATTACTCCGGCGGTAGTCCAAAATGAAATTCATCCATATTATCAGGAAAACGACGTTATTCCATATATTCAGGATTTAGGTATAGTGGTGGAAGGCTGGTTTCCCTTTGGAGGCAGAGGACACACCAAAGAGCTTCTTGGTGATGAGGTAATTTCATTTATAGCAAAAGCGCATAATGTCACATCGGCGCAGGTAATTCTTCGGTGGAATTTACAGAAGGGAGTCGTTGTAATCCCCGGCTCAGGCAATCCTGAGCACATAAAAGAAAATCTCGATGTGTTTGGATTTGAATTAAATGAAAAGGAAATGGCTCAAATCAACGGATTGAATCGGGATGAAAAGCATGAATGGTACTGATATGAAAAATATGGGGCAGCCCCATTTGACCTTGTAAGGGTAAGCCTGTTAAAATGGCGCGCAGGGAGCAGGCTTTTATATTATTGATTTTGGGTCTTATAATTTTCGCCCCAATTTTTCATGGAATCAAGAATAGGCTTCAGGCTTTTTCCAAGCTCAGTTAAAGAATATTCTACTTTTGGCGGAACTTCTGCATACACCTTGCGATTGACAAGTCCGCTTTCTTCCATATTGCGAAGCTGCGCCGTCAGGACTTTTTGAGATACGCTGCCGATAGATTTTTTCAGCTCTCCAAAACGCTTTGTACCAGGCATTAAATCACGAAGAATTAAAACCTTCCATTTATCGCCGATTAACATCAGAGTGGTTTCAACGGGGCAGTCAGGCAATGCTTTTGTTTCATTTTGTTCTTTCATAAGTAATACCTCCTTTTAGTTTCCAAATGATACTTTTAATCTTTTTATACCATAATCCTATTTCTGCGTCAATGTTTCTAATATTATATTTTATAAAAAATCATAAAAATCCTTTTATTACGCATTTGTTTCCCTAGAGTAACTATAGCACAATAAAGTGCTTACTTTACAGTAGAAATCTAAGCTCATATAATATAGGCAAGGCTTAGGAAGAACGGCCGCTTCAAAGCCAAAACAAAAAAATATAATTCAGGAGGAATCTATTATGAACAAAAATACATTTACTACCGTAAAGCTTGCAAAGGGCGAAATGAATGTTTACGATTTTGGCAGCATAAAGCTCCACGCTTATAAGACAAATGATTTTATTGATGACGAGGTATTTATTATCACGAAAAACGGCAGGGCTGTTGTAATCGAATCCCCATGTTTCTTTGACAATATCAAGGAGCTAAACGAATATCTTGAGAATATTGAGGTAGAGGGAATACTCGTTGCATACCACGGCGCAGGGGCAGCCTTCCTTCCCGGAGTTCCTAAGTTTGCAACACAGAATGCTGTAGACTATTCCAGGAACGGCGGCGGTAAGTCGCTGATTGATAACTTTGCCGTAACATTCGGTGAAAGCTTTGATTCATCTGTCCATGAAATTACAAATGTGATTGAGCCGGGTAAGGTAACAATCGGAGGCATTGATTTTATTATCAAGAAGACAGACGAGGCCTTTGATGTGGAGATTCCTGAAATAAACGGAGTTTACACTCACATGCTGGGACATGACTGTCACTCTATCGTCGCAGGTGCAGACCATGCCGACGCAATGATTGCGCAGCTTCAAGGCTACATTAAAAAGGGCTATGACCTGATTCTTACCTCTCACTATACGCCTGAGGATTTGAAAGACGCCCAGACAAAGATAGAGTATCTTGAAAACCTCAAGAAGATTGCAGCAGGCGTCGGAAACGCAGATGAATTTAAGGCAGAGGTTGGTAAGCAGTATCCTTGTTACAGCGGTCAGAATTATCTGGATATGACGGCAGGCTTTTTCTTTAATTAATCCGTTGCCATAATATGTTAATCAGGGCTGTTGCTTTAACAAATAAAAGCTCCATAGGGATTAACAGTCAATAATTCTGAGGAGAAAAATTTAAAAGGGACTGTCTCAATAAGTGATATGCTCCCTTCTAAGTGACAAGTTTTTGTTATTTTACTTGTCTACCTAGAAGGGAGCATATCATTTTCTTATTGCTACAGCTCCTTTTTAATGTAAGTCTTAAACTGCATTTTTTGGAGTCATATTACCGTAGCTGTTTTTTACAGCCTTTCCATTATATTTGTTATCAAGCTTATTATCAAGCCTGCGGTTATAAAAATAAACTGCAATATTCATGGATACAATAATAATATTAAGTATATATACTACAAGTACATAATTAATCTGGTGTGTAATCAGCTTTGCGGAAATACCTGCAATATAGCCGGCAGTAATAAGAAGTATAAAAGGCAGGCTCATGCTTTTTGCAGATTTGCACTTTATATTTTTAATAAGGTTCATGGGCCATGAGCATCCAAAGCATACAAGCATGGCGGCTTCCAATAATTGTGACATTTTATAAGTCCTCCTGTATGATAATTATAGCGCTGAGATTGACATTGCATTTGCAAAGCTTACATTTTTATCAAGAAAGCTTCTTTTTATGGTTCTGAAGAATATCATATTCATACTGTCGTCGCTGTCAAGGCAGTTGAGATTTAAAAGTATGCACCCGTATTCAGAAGCAATTTTATGAAGCTCGCTGTTATAAAGCTTAGCGCCCTCTATGTCGTCTCTCAGCTCTATAATATAAATCTGTGCTGAAGGTAAGTTTATGTGAACATTGTAAAGGAGCCATTTATACTGCTCAGAAAATTTTTCAACAGATACATTTCCGTCAGTAAGCTCATTTTCGCCAAGATAAATAAGTATCTTCATAGGCTTAAGCTCATATATGCATTTTTCAAAGTATTGTACTGCATCCTCAATTCTAAGGTCAGCTATGCTCCGGTTATATAGCTTTTGATTTAAGTCATAATCCTCAATAAGCTCATTTAAGTAAAGCTCCTCAGCTATTCCTGAGCCTGCAAGCACAATTTTGTTTGACTGTGCGCACTTATTTAATAATTTGTATTCCTGTGAACGATTATAATTTCTCATATTTCTCCTCATTTCTGCACGGCTTATGTGTTGTATAACAGGCTTGCGGATGTCGTGCGGACACAAGCTTGGGATTTTTCTTTACATACACATTATATTCTTGACTAACCATTAGGTCTAATATATAATTAATATAAAAATAATAGCTTTAAAATTATAAATATATATTTTATAAAAGAAAAAACATAAATCAGATATATATTAATTAATAGGCTTAAACCTATGAAAGGAGAGAAAAATGGAATTATTACAATTAAGATATTTCTACGCGGTGGCAATAAACCAGCATATTTCAAATACTGCAAAGCAGCTTCACATAGCCCAGCCATCCCTTACGCAGACTATTCACCGTCTTGAAAACGAGCTTGGCGTTAAGCTGTTTAAATCGTCAGGAAGAAATATTGTCCTTACGGAATATGGCAGTTATCTAATGAATAAAATAAAGCCTGTTATTGAAACAATAAATGAGATACCTGTTGAGCTTGCAGAGATGGCCCACCTTAATAAAAATATTATAAACGTAAATGTAATGGCGGCGTCTACCATAATTATAGACGCTCTTATAAAATACCAGGAGGAAAATAAGGATGTAAAATTTCAGATTAATCAGAGCACAAAGTCTGACATGGCGGATATAACAGTGTTTACCCAGCCCTTTTATCAGAAACAGAACGAATACACCTATGTGTTTTCAGAGGAAATTTATCTTGCCGTTCCTGAAAAGTCTGTCTACTCAGGTATGGAAAGCGTCGCCTTGGAGATGATGAGGGATAAAAGCTTTATAAGCCTTGCAGGCTCAAAGCCCTTAAGGCAGATTTGCGACAGATTTTGCATGCACTCAGGATTTTCACCTAAAATTATATTTGAAAGCGACAGTCCTACTGCCGTAAGAAATATGATAGGCGCAAATCTTGGCATAGGCTTCTGGCCTCAGTTTTCATGGGGAAATATTAACGAAAACACCGTAGCCCTTATACCTATAAGCTCTCCTGTTTGTCGCAGGGATATAATAATGACAAGAGGCAATGATGAAAGTAAAAGCAATTACAATGAGGTTTGCAGATTTTTTAATTATCTGATACAATACTTTGAGAGCCTAAAGGAAAACAAGGCATAAGTAAATAAATTTATGAGGATTAAGCTATGTTGAGTAAAAAAATGTATATGGAAACAGCGGAAAAGCTTATTAAAGCAATAGGTAAGTGTACGTGTTCGTTTACTACTGTAAGATATGTAAGGGAAAAGCTTGAGAATAGCGGATATCGGGAGCTTAAGCTAAGTGAAATGCCGGACTGGAAGGTAAATAAGGGCGAAAAGATATATATAAATGTATATGACAGTTCAATTTTTGCTTTTAATATAGGAGATAGGGCGGGAGAAAAAACAAACGGCTGCACATTAAGGCTTGCAGCGGCGCATACGGACAGTCCTGCCCTTTATATAAAGCCAAAGCCTGAAATGATAAACAGAGGTTATGGAAAGGTAAATGTAGAAATGTACGGAGCAGCCATATTAAGCACGTGGCTTGACAGACCTCTTTCTGCGGCAGGAAAGCTATCTCTAAGGAGTGATGATGTATTTTGTCCAAGAACGGTTATAACAGACATAGGGAAAAGCCTCTTTACCATACCAAACCTTGCCATACATCTTAACAGGGAGATAAACAGGGGTATAGAGCTAAACAGGCAAAATGATATGCAGCCCGTTTGCGCCATATTAGAGGAGCAGCTTAATGAAAGCTCATTTTTTATGGATTATCTTGGGGAGCAGCTTAATGTAAACAGGGAGGATATATTAGACTACGAGCTTTATATATATAATAATGAAGAAGGTTGCATTATGGGGCTGAATGATGATATAATATCATCACCGCGACTGGATAATATTACCTCTGTGGAAGCTATAATAAACGCGCTTACGGCAGATACTTCCGGTCAGGAAAACAAATATGCAATAAAGGGGGCTGTACTTTTTGACAATGAAGAGGTAGGAAGCCGAAGCAAGCAGGGGGCTGATTCTTTAATGCTGTCCGTGATTATAGAAAGGCTTTATTTAAGCCTGGGACTTACAAGGGACATGTATCTTTCAGATATAGTAAATGGCTTTATGCTGTCGGCAGATGTGGCCCACGGGCTGCATCCAAACCATAATGAGAAGGCAGACGTGACAAATATAAATATGCTGAATGGAGGAGTTGTTTTTAAGAGAGCGTGCTCCCAGACATACAGTACAGACAGCAAGTCTGTGGCAATAGGAGAGCAGATATGCAGAAGGCACAATATACCGTATCAAAAATTTGCAAGCCGTTCCGATGTTACTACCGGCAGCACTCTTGGCAGTATAGCAGATAAATACCTTCCTCTGCGTACGGTGGATGTGGGTGTTCCCATTCTTGCCATGCATTCGGCAAGGGAAACCATGGGAGTAAAGGACCAGTATTATTTGGAGCAGTTTGTTAAAGCGTTTTATGCGCAGCAGTAAAGCATAGAAAGGAATAAAAAAATGAAAAAATTTAAGGATTTGGAATATAAAAGAGTGGATTTTAATGAGGCGGTAGGTATAGTAAGAAAGCTTGGCAACGATATAAAGGCAGCTAAAAGCGGTGATGAGTTAAAGAAGCTGTATAAGGAGTATCAGGAACAGAGCGGAAAATATAATACTGCCATCACCTTAGCAAGCATCAGAAATACCATAGATATGAATGACAAATTCTATGAGGATGAAATGAATTACTATTATGAGGAGCTTCCAAAGTTTGAGGAGGAGGAGAAAAAGGTTATAAAGCTTCTTATGGAGTCGCCATATTTTAATGAGTTAAGGGAAGCCTTTGGAGATATATTTGTTAAGAATAAGGAAATTGAGCAGAGACTTTCAAGTGAGGAGACCATAGAGGATTCTATTGAGGAAAGCAAGCTTACGCAGGAGTATTCTAAGGTTGCTGCAACCTGCTCAGTAGAGTTTATGGGAGAGGAGTGTAATTTCTATGGACTTTTAAAGCATATGGAAAGCACGGACAGGCAGGAGAGAAAGGCAGCCTTTGAGGCTTGGGCAAAGCTTTATGAGAGTATTTCCGAAAAGCTTGACGATATATACACAAAGCTTGTTGAAATAAGGGACAGAAAGGCAAAAAAGCTTGGCTTTGACAGTTATATAGACATGGCGTATGCATTTATGCACAGGTTTGATTATGATAAAAAGGATGTTGAAAGCTTCAGAAAGCAGGTAAAGGAGATAATAGTTCCCGCATGCGTAAAGCTTAGGGAGAAGCAGAGGGAAAGACTTGGAGTTGATAAGCTTAGATTTTATGATGAAAGCCTTATTTTCCCGGAAGGAAATGCAAAGCCTGTTGGCGACATGAAATATATGGTTGAGGAAGCAAGGAAAATGTACCATGAGCTGTCTGAGGAGACAGGAGAATTTTTTGATTTTATGACAGATTATGAGCTGTTTGATTTGGAGACAAGACCGGGAAAGCATCAGGGAGGCTACTGTACGTACCTTGTTCAGTATAAAGCGCCGTTTATTTTTTCAAACTTTAACGGAACAAGCGCAGATGTGGAGGTGCTTACCCATGAGGCAGGACATGCCTTTGCAGGCTATACGGCGGAAAGAAAGCAGGAGCTTTTGGAGTTTGCCGATACCACAAGCGAGGTGGCAGAGATACATTCCATGACAATGGAGCATTTTACTTATCCCTGGATGGAAAGATTTTTTGGTGACAAGACTGATAAGTTTATATACGCCCATTTGTCACAGGCGCTTTTTGTTATGCCATATATGATGTGCGTAGATGAATTTCAGCATAAGGTATTTGAAAAGCCTGACATGTCGCCAATGGAGAGAAGAAAGGTATGGAAATCATTGGAGGAGGAATATATGCCTTGGAGAGATTATGACGGCAACGAATTTCTTACAGGCGGAGGCTTTTGGATGCAGAAGCAGCATATTTTTATGTATCCTTTCTACTATATTGATTATGCCCTTTCCCAGACCTGCGCCTTCCAGCTTTATGTAAGAAGCAGGCATGACAGTAAGGCGGCATGGAAGGATTACATGGCTCTCTGCGAGGTAGGCGGAAGCAAGGGATATCTTGATATACTTGCGTTAGGACATTTAAACAGTCCTTTTGAGGAGGGAACAGTTAAGAATGCTGTCCGGGAAGTGTTTAAGGAGCTTGGTATTTAAAAAAATATGAAAAAAGAAAGGTAAGGATTATATTATGGCAACTATAAAACCCTTTGTCTGTGTAAGACCAAATGCACAGGCGGCAGATAAGGTAGCGGCGCTTCCCTATGATGTATACAACAGGGAGGAAGCTTATGAGGCAGTAAAGGGAAATGATTTATCATTTCTAAGAATAGACAGGGCAGAGACACAGTTTGAGCCTTCGGTAGATACCTATGACGAGAGAGTATATGATAAGGCAAAGGAGCTTCTTGACAGCATGATAGAGGACGGAACCTTTATTACTGACAGGGATGAATGTTATTATATATATGAGCTGACTATGGATGGCAGGACACAGACAGGTCTTGTGGCATGCGCGTCTATAGATGATTATGCAGACAATATTATAAAGAAGCATGAAAATACAAGGGCAGATAAGGAAGCAGACCGTATACATCACGTGGATACATGTGACGCGCAGACAGGGCCTATATTCCTTGCATACAGGGCAAATGAAACTATACGCTCTATTATGGACAAGGTAAAGAAGGAGCAGACACTTTACAGCTTTACCTCTGATGACGGCATCAGGCATCAGGTATGGAAGATTGGTAAGCCAGAGGATATCGAAGCCATAAGGTCAGAATTTGAAAAAACAGACAGCATATATATAGCTGACGGACACCACAGAGCGGCGTCTGCCGTAAAGGTAGGCTTCAAAAGACGGGAAGAAAATCCGGATTACAAGGGCGACGAGGAGTTTAATTTCTTTTTATCGGTGCTTTTTGCTGATGAGGAGCTTATGATTATGCCTTATAACAGAGTGGTAAAGGATTTGAACGGACACAGCCCTGTGGAGTTTCTTGATTTAATAGGAAAAAGCTTTGTGGTAGAAAAGCTTGGCAGCCAGCCTTATGCCCCAACTGAAAAGGGTACTATAGGGATGTATTTGAATGAGGAATGGTACAGGCTTACAGCTAAGGAGGAGATAAGGTCTAAAGAGCCTGTAGAGGGACTTGATGTATCTCTTTTACAGAATAATATTTTATCACCAGTGCTTGGCATAGGAGACCCAAGGGTTGATAAGCGTATTGATTTTATCGGAGGCATAAGAGGTCTTAAGGAGCTTGAGAGAAGGTGCAGTCTTGATATGACGGTAGCGTTTTCCATGTATCCTACGTCTATACAGGAGCTTTTTGCCGTTTCCGACGCAGGGCTTTTAATGCCGCCAAAGTCTACATGGTTTGAGCCGAAGCTCAGAAGCGGATTATTTATACATAAATTATCATAAAAAAGTGTCGGACAAGCCGACACTTGCAAATTCGGCTTTGCCGAATTTGTGGCTTACATGAAGTAATTTCTTATAGAGAAAAAAAGTCTCGTCTAAAGCCGAGACTTTTTTGAATGGAGGAAATATGGCAGAGTATAAAACGAAACAGAGGGAAATGATACTTGATTATATGATAAAAAACAAGGATATACATGTTACGGCAGAAATGATAATAAATTATTTCAGGCTTCATGGTACGCCGATAGGAAAGTCTACCGTTTACAGAAATCTTGACAGGCTGGTGGAGGAAAATGTGGTGAGGAAATTTACCATAGAGGACGGGATAAGCGCCTGCTACCAGTATGCTCCTGACGGAAGCAGGTGCATGGA
>ERZ777305.890-NODE-890-length-43661-cov-3.169885_pt1 | contig 43661 bp, 40 predicted proteins | sample MGYA00374965_ERZ777305 | MGnify/ENA primary metagenome ERZ777305 (study PRJEB29328, sample SAMD00013331) | mouse gut metagenome | study: EMG produced TPA metagenomics assembly of the Metagenome analysis of fecal microbiota from mouse which was promoted...
CATTGACTGGTTCCCTTGGGAGTGGGAGTATGCCCGGGACGTCTCCCCCTATTCCAATCAGCCAAACGGGCTGGATCTAAAGGAACTGGGCGAACAAGTCCTGGCAGAATTCAGCGTCCAGGATCCTCTGGGCCCCCGGGACTTTGATCCTGCCGCTATGACCGCCCAATCTGGCAGCGCAGAATTCTCTCAGGACAACAATCCCGCCAGCCATGTGCTGGACCGGGATGTAAGTTCCATCTGGCACACTTCCTGGTCCACTCCTCCCACCGACGATCAAAAATGGATCGCCCTTGACCTGGGACAGATTCGGGCGGTAGATGGGCTGCGGTATCTGCCTCGTCAGGACAGTTCCAACGGCATTATTACCGGTTATAAAATATTTGTCAGTTCCAACGCCGATGATTGGAATGGGACAGCGAATACCTGGACCGAGGTGGCCTCCGGCAGCTGGGACAACAACGCCGCCTGGAAGGAAGTCTCCTTTGCCACCGCCAGCGCCCGGTATGTAAAGCTGCTGGCCACCTCCGGTGTGGGCGGCTTCGCTTCCGCTGCGGAAGTCCGGATCACAGGGGACCAGACTGTTCCCGTTACCGGAGTTGCCCTGACTCCCTACACCGCCGTGCTGTGGCTCAACAAAGACCCGGCGGACAAGACCGTTTCCCTTACCGCCGCCGTTGTACCCAAAAATGCCACCAATCAGAAGGTCTCCTGGTCCTCCGGTGATGAGACGGTGGCCACGGTGGACAGTCAAGGTGTAGTCACCGCTGTGGGAGTGGGGGAGACCGACATCACCGTTACCACTGATGACGGCAGCAAAACCAACACCTGCACCGTCACTGTCAAGGCCCAAGTGGAGGATATTACCCTTAATGAGACCGCCATTACCTTATATACCAACGCCGACGACCCGGCCCACTCGGCAAGTCTAAACGCCACAGTGTCCCCCGCCAATGCGGATAACACCGCCGTGGGTTGGACCTCCGGCGACCCCAGCGTGGCCTCTGTGGAGCAAAACGGAAAGGTCACCGCCCGGGCCAGAGGTACCAGCGTGATCACCGCCGCCGCCCAGGATGAAAGCGGCGTTTCCACCCAGTGTACTGTTACAGTAAAAACCAAGCTGGAGCATGAGATCTCTGTTTCCGGGCAGGAAAAATTTGGCTCCACCCTTACCGCTAGCGTGAACCAGCTTCAAATGACCGATGAGGACAAGGCCAAGCTGCAATACCAGTGGTACCGGGGCGAGGATCCCATTTTGGGGGCAGAGGACCAGACTTACGTCCCCGTCAAGGAGGACATCGGCCAGATCCTCAAGGTGACCGTCACCGCCTCCGATCCTTACGAGGGAAGCAAGAGCGCCCTTACTCAAGCCGCCATTACCAAGGCGGACGGGCTTGCCACCGAGGCAAATCCCACTCCTGTAGACTGCACGACAGCAGACAACAACGATGGTAAACTTACCGGGTTGCATGTTGACAGGCTTTATCAGTATAAGCTCTATTCTGATACTGACTGGACCGACGTTCCCGCCAACTCCACCGAGATCTCCGGTCTGGCCCCCGGAAGCTACCACATCCGCCGGGCGGAAACTGATACCCATTTTGCCGGCGCTCCCTCGGAGACGGTAACCATTTTGGGCTTTGGAGCCACGGCCTATACCGTCACCATTCCCCCCCACTTTACCGGCGGCGTGGTTCGGGCCGACGTCCGCCGCCCAGCAGAAGGGGAAACAGTTACTTTGACCGCAGAGCCTGAGACCGGGTATCTGCTTCAGGACGGTTCCCTAAAGGTTACGCTGGACAGCGATCCCACCCAGGAAATCTCCCTTACCCAGGAAGCAGACGGCACGTACACCTTTGTCATGCCTGCCGGAGATGTAAGCGTTGCCGCCCGGTTTGAAAAAAAGACTTATACCATTACCCACAGTCTTTCCAACGTCAATTGCAGCATGGGCGGCGAACACAGCCATACTGTAGAACACGGGGACACCCCCACCATTACGCTTACCGCCGATGAAGGATATACGCTTCCCACCACCGTTTCCGTCACTTATACCGACGGTGGCGCAGTCTTTGACGGCTACCGGTACAGCCATTCCGAATCTCTGGACAGTGCCACCATCATTTTTGACCAGGGGATCTCGGCAGATCTCACCGTTACCGGTCAGGGTGTCCGCAAACAGTATACCGTCACCTACAGCATCCTTCCCGGCCTTTCCGCCATTGACCAGCCCCGGGAAATTCTGCACGGAGACGCCCTGCACACGGTTCTTACCCCTGGTAAGGGCTATGGTCTGCCCCAGCAGGTAACTCTTACCATGGACGGCTCGCCCTTCTCCGACTTTAGCTATGACCAGGATACCGGCGTTATCACCATTGCAGAGGGAAAAGTCACAGGCAATCTTTTCATTACCGCCGCCGGGGTCGCTTTAGCCGTTGAACTGGAAAGCGTAACTATTACCGGCACGCCCCAGTCAGGGCAGCTTCTTATTACCGTAGTTACCCCCTCTGCAGCCACGGTAAATTATGAATGGTTCCAGGATGGGGAGGCTATGGAGGGCGTTACTGGAAGATCCTATCTTTTGACCGACACCGATGTGGGAAAGACCTTTACTGTTAAAGTCACAGGCGTCGGCGGTTATACCGGGATCCTAACCAGCCAGGCCACCGCCCCCGTCGTCCCCGCCCCCGTCAGCTACGCCATTTTCTACAACCTGGGCGGTGGCACGGTATCTCCGGCTAACCCCTCCTCCTATACCGCCGAGACTGAGAGCTTTACCCTTCAAAACCCCACTAGGCCGGGCTATACCTTTATTGGTTGGACAGGAACCGGCCTTACTCAGGCTACCATGACCGTGACTATCCTCAAGGGCTCCACCGGAAACCGGACATATACTGCCAACTGGTCCTCCGACAGTTCCTCCGGTTCCTCCGGTTCCTCCAGCCGTCCCTCCAACACTACCACGGTCACCACTACCACCGAGGACGGCGTCAAGATCACCACCATCACTGATAAAAAGACGGGAGATACCACTGTTACCATTACCACCCCAGACGGCAGCCGAGGGGAAGTAGTCACCAAAGGCGGCGAGACCACCGCCAACGTAACCCTCTCCCAGGCGGCACTGGATGACTCGGAAGACGTCCCCATAGTTCTTCCCGTGGTGGATCTGGCAGCAGATAAAAAGCCCCATGTCACCGTGGAACTTCCCAAAGGGGCCCAGACGGCCACAGTAAGCATTCCCGCCAAAAAGCTCTCCGTCACTACAGTAGCTATTCTGGTAGGCTCCGACGGAACTGAGACCGTGATCCCCCAATCCCTGGTGGAAAACGGGAATCTGATCCTTTCCATGGACGCCGGGGAGACCATCCGTATTGAGGATAACAGGAAATTCTTCCGGGACGTGGGCCCCGCCGACTGGTTTGCCGAGAGCGTGGCCCACGTCACCAGCCGGGAACTCTTCCAGGGTACCGGCGGGGACTACTTCTCCCCCGACGCGGCCATGACCCGAGGCATGCTGGTCACCGTCCTGTTCCGCTATGCCGGAATGCCGGAGGGCGGCAAGATCGAGTTCCCCGACGTGGAGGATGGCGCCTACTATACCGACGCCGTCCGCTGGGCCTCCCAGGAAAAGGTGATCGCCGGAACAGGCGACGGGCTCTTTGCCCCCGACCAGGTCCTAAACCGGGAGCAGCTGGCTGTCATGCTCTACCGTTACATCGGCTCTCCCAAGACGGAGCAGACCGGCTTTGAGGACTTTTCAGACGGAGACTCGGTCTCCGTCTGGGCCAGGGAGGCCCTGGCCTGGGCGTTAGAGACGGGTATTCTCCAAGGCAAGGACGGCGGCCGTCTGGCGCCTCAGGACGAGGCCAGCCGGGCGGAGGTCTCCACCATGCTCCACCGCTTCACCAGAATAGACCTTCTTCGGAAATAAAAGCAGCATGACCAGCGCCCCCTGTCCATCATGGACAGGGGGCGTATTGGTTGACCTTTTCCTGGGAAAAGGATATAATAGCGGGTAGATTTTTCATATAATGGAGGGCCCCGTCATGCGCGCTGTGGTAACAAGGGTCAAAAACGCCCGGGTAGAGATCGACGGCAGGATCAACGGAAAGACCGACGGAGGCTTTCTGGTCCTTCTGGGGGTAGCCGCCGGGGACACGGAGGCCCAGGCGGATAAAATGGCGGACAAGGTCTGCGGCCTGCGGATCTTTGAGGACGAGAACGAAAAAATGAACCTGAATTTAGAGCAGGCAGGGGGCTCTTTGCTGGTCATCAGCCAGTTTACCCTCTTTGCCGACTGCCACTCCCGCCGTCCCGGCTTTACCGGGGCCGCCCGGCCCGACGTGGCCACCCCCCTTTACGAACGCTTTATGTCCCAGTGTGAGGAGCGGGGCTTCCACGTGGAGCATGGGGAATTTGGGGCGGATATGCAGGTCTTTTCCCAAAACGACGGCCCTGTCACCATCCTGCTGGATACGGATACCCTATGAGCGTGGAATTTCGGAAGATCACCCGGGAAAATTTTTATCCCCTGCTGAAGCTGGACCCGGGGGACGAAGGTAAATTCGTGGCCTCCAACGCCGTCTCTCTGGCGGAGGCGTGGCTGCACTATGAAGCTCATGACACCCACCCTTTTGCCATTTACCACAGGGAGGAACTGGTGGGCTTTTTGATGGTCCACGAGGACCTTTCCAAGGGAGTTCTGGACCTGTGGCGGCTGGCCATTGCCAAGGAGCATCAGGGGAAGGGCTACGGCGCTGCCGCCCTCAAAAAGCTGATTTTCCTGGCCGGGGAAAGCGGAAAATATACCTGCATTGCCATCGGCTATATGGAGGGCAACGATCGGGCAAGACACATCTATGAAAAGCTGGGCTTCCGCCCCACCGGCGTGGTGGAGGACGGGGAGATCATTTTGCGGCTGGGCCTTTGAACACCGCCATAGGAGATTCCAAAATGGATATAAAGCACGTCTATATACCCTCTGTATATACAAACTGCTACCTTTTGCTGGATGAAAGCAGCGGGGCCTTGGCGGTCATTGATCCCGGAGATGATATTTCCCAGACCCTGCTCCGTCTCTGCGTAGACAACGGCTGGACGCTCCGGGCGGTGTTTCTGACCCACGGCCACTATGACCACGTGGGGGGCGTCGCCGCCCTGCGGCAAGCATTTCCCGGCGTAAGCGTTTTCCTCCACCCGGAGGATGCGAATGGGACGGACAGCCTTTTGCCCACTGCCGGACTGGGTCCTCTGACCCTTTGGCGGGACGGGGATGTCGTCTCCCTGGGCGCTCTTCAGATAGAGGTCCTTCACACTCCCGGGCACACCCGCGGGTCTGTGTGTCTCCGGTGCCGGGATTCCCTTTTTTCCGGGGACACCCTGTTTGCCGGGAGTATGGGCCGCACCGATTTTCCCGGAGGCAGCGACGAACAAATGCGCGCTTCGCTGAAGCGGTTGGGGGAGTTGGAGGGAGAGCTTCGGGTCTTTCCCGGCCACGGGGCCTTTACCACGTTGGAACGGGAGAAGGAAGGGAATCCCTATTTGAGGGAAGCCATGGAAGAATAACGGGTGGGCAGGTTTGGAACCTGCCCCTACAAAGAAACAAATGACCGTATGTATGACGGGAGGTGAGGATCATCCGAATTTGGTTGACCTCGGACAATGTGGACTGGGATACCGGGCGCTATCACTACGCCGCCGAGCAGATGATGCTGACCCTCTTTCCCGCCGAGCGGCCGGAGTATCCCGAAACGCCTCCGCCCACAAGCCTTGTGGGGGAAGATAACGCCGTCATTTTTACCCTCCACCGGGGGAAAAAGCTGACCAACATGAGCGCCCTGGTCCTTCGGGGAAACCGCTGGCATAACGGGGTGGTCCGCTTCCCCAGTGAAAAGCTGGACGAGGAGCCCGTATCGGTCTACCACACCGTCCAGCGCGCATTGAAGCAGTCCTTCTACAATGCCGGGACCGCCCTTTTGGGCCATGACCTGCCCTGGGGCTCCCTTACCGGGGTGCGGCCGGTAAAGATCCCTGCCAAGGCTCTTTGGGAGGGAGCTACCCCTGCCCAGGCGGAAAAGATCCTGAAGGACACCTACCGGGTCTCCCCCCTGCGGCGGCGGCTGGCCATGGACTGCGCCCGGGAGAGCGTAAACGCCCAAAAAAGCCTGAGGGGGGACGAAGTCTCCCTTTATATCGGCATTCCTTTCTGCCCCAGCCGGTGTATCTATTGTTCCTTTATCTCAGCGGCAGTGGATAAGTGCCTGCCTTTACTCGCCCCCTTTGTGGAGGGGCTTTGCCAGGAGATCCAGGCCGCGGGGGCCCTGCTGGAAAAAACGGGGCAGGTCATCCGCACCGTCTACATGGGGGGCGGCACCCCCACCACCCTGTCCCCGGAGCAGCTTGACCGGATCCTTGGGGCCATGAAGGAGCATTTGCCTCTTTCCCGCTGCACGGAGTTCACCGTGGAGGCGGGGCGGCCCGACACCATCACGCCCGAAAAGCTCTCGGTGTTGGCCAAACATGGCATAGACCGGGTGTCGGTCAATCCCCAGTCCATGGATGACGCCGTTCTGGAGCGGATGGGCCGCCCCCATTCGGGGGAGGATATCCGCAGGGCCTTCTGCCAGGTCAGACAGGCGGGGAACTTTGCCGTCAATATGGATCTTATCGCGGGCCTTCCCGGAGACTCCCCGGCAGGCTTCGCCCAAAGCCTGGCTGAGGTCATCGCCCTGGGTCCCGAGAATATTACCGTCCACACCCTGGCCCTGAAGAAGGGCTCCCGGCTCATGGAAGCCCCGGAGGAGTTGCCCTCCGACGGGGAGGTGGAGACTATGCTGAACGCCGCCTGGGAGGCCCTCCGTCAGGCAGGGTACGTCCCCTACTACCTCTACCGGCAGAAGTACATGTCCGGTTCCTTTGAAAATGTGGGCTGGACCAAGCCGGGATACGCCTCCCTTTACAACATCACTATGATGGAGGAGCTTCATTCCATTCTGGCCCTGGGGGGCGGCGGCGTCACCAAGCTCTTCTGGCCCAAGACAGGAAAGATCGAGCGCTTTGCCAACCCCAAGTACCCCCAGGAGTACTTGCGGGACCTGGAAAAGCTTTGCCGGGAAAAGGGGGAGCTGGCCCCCCTTCTGTTAGAAACTCGGGGCCCCCACAAAGCCGGAACGGCTTTGCGGGGAGAGGAGGAGCAATGAAATGACAGCGCAGCCGTTAGCGACGCAGGAGCTTTACGGATGCGGCGTGCCCCTTGCGGGTAGTGAGCTTTCGGGCCTTGCCCGGAAGCGAAGGATATGAAATTTGCGACGACGAAGACGAAAGGAGACTGAACTATGGCCTATCAGCTGCAAGAGATCAACGCCAGGATCCTGGCCGATGCCCCCGGCTTTCTGCGGGAGTGCGATGAAACCTATCATCAACGGGTGGTAGACGCCTCCGATAAGATCATGGAGCGGATGGACGCCTCTCCCATCGTGCTTTTGTCCGGTCCTTCAGGTTCGGGAAAGACCACCACGGCCCTGAAGATCGAGGAGGAACTGGAACGGCGGGGGATCAACAGCCACACTGTGTCCCTGGACAACTATTTTAAGACCCGGGACCCGGCTACGGCCCCCCGAACCGCCGACGGGGAATATGATCTGGAATCCCCCCTGTGCCTGGATATGGACCTGCTGGACGAGACCTTTACCCGCTTAAGCAGGGGGGAGGAGGTCATCATTCCCCACTTTGAGTTCTCCCGGCAGATGAGAAACGACGAGCGGGGACGGCCCCTGAAGCTGGAAAAGAACGAGGTTGCCATCTTCGAGGGCATCCACGCCCTGGGCCCCGGCATTGCGGGGCCCCACCCGGAGGCTACAAGGCTCTATATCTCCGCCCGAAGTAACATTATGGATGCCGGGAACGTCAAGTTTAAGGGTACCTGGATGCGTCTGACGAGGCGGGCGGTCCGGGACTACAGCTTCCGGGGCAGCGACATTGCTTACACCCTTTCCCAGTGGGCCAATGTGCGCCGGGGAGAAAAGCTTTATATCTCCCCCTATAAGGATACCGCCCATGTGATGGTGGATTCCTCCCTGCCCTACGAGGTCTCGGTCATGAAGAATTACGCCCTGCCTCTTCTGAAGGCGGTCCCCGAGGAAAACCAGAGACGCTCGGAACTATTGGAGTTGATGGCCGCTTTTGACGCTTTTGAGCCCATTGATCCCGACCTGGTAGCGAAAAATTCCCTGCTCAGAGAGTTTATCGGCGGGGGAAGTTACCGGTATAAATAATTTGGCGGCTGCTCTCAACCGCCCGCTATCAATCAACAAAGGAGACTTGCAACATGGCAGACTGCACCCACGATTGCTCCACCTGCGGCGAAAACTGCGGAGAGCGGACCGAGGAATTTGACCCCCGTGCCAAAGCCAATCCCCATTCCAATGTCAGAAAGGTCATTGCCGTCATGTCGGGAAAGGGTGGAGTAGGCAAGAGCCTCTGCACCGCCTCCCTGGCCGCCGCCGTCCAGAAGGCAGGAGGCCGCGCCGCCGTTCTGGACGCCGACATCACCGGTCCCTCCATCCCCAAGGCCTTCGGCGTCCATGAGCGGGCCATGGGGGACGACGAGGGCATTTATCCCGCCCTCACCTCCACCGGAATCAAGCTTATGAGCCTGAACCTGCTGGTAGAAAACGAATCCGATCCCGTGGTCTGGCGGGGGGCCCTCATTGCCGGAACCGTAAAGCAATTTTGGACCGACGTACAGTGGGGAGAGGTGGACTGCCTGTTCGTAGACATGCCTCCCGGAACGGGGGATGTGCCCCTTACGGTATTCCAGTCCCTTCCCGTGGACGGCATCATCGTGGTCACCTCCCCTCAGGAACTGGTAAGCATGATCGTGGAAAAGGCGGTCAAAATGGCGGAGATGATGAACGTGCCCATTCTGGGCCTTATTGAGAAAGCCATCTGGAGGAGATCGCCCAGGCCCACTCTCTCCCCATTTTGGCCCGACTGCCCATAGATCCCGCCCTGGCAAAGGCCTGCGACGAGGGAAAGGTGGAGGATCTGGACCCCAATTATTTGGAGGATGTGGCGAAAACCCTCTATTAAAAAGGGCTGTTTCCAAAAACAGCGACGCCGCCGGCTCAAGTGCCGGCGGCGTTTTTTTGCATTTCACACAGAGTGGAAAGCTGTTCTTCCTTTGTCCACGGAGCCCGATGCCCCGGTAGGGCCAGATCGTAGTCCAGGCTCTCCAAAAAGGAGAGAAGGGCCTCCAGCCGCTCCGGAGCATACCCCCCTTCCAACTCATAGTAGTCCCCGCTCTCTCCGTCCCCCACGGCTAAAGCCCTTTCCTCGGGGATGTAGACAAAAAGCCCGTCCCGGGAATGGGGGGAGTCCTGGGGAAGGAGACGACAGGTAACTCCGCCCAGGTCGATGGTAAGGGGGCCCTCTATCTCCATCCGGGCAGTGGTCACATGAATGGTCTGGGGATCGGCATACTCCCGGCAGATACATTCGTTGCAGGCGGGGATGTCCTCCCCCGTGGAAAGGCGGGTCGCCATGGAGTCCTCGTCCCATTCCCATTTCCGGATCCGCCTCAACTCCTCATTGGTGGCCCTGGTAGCCAGGGTAAGGCCCTTCACCGCCCGGAGTCCAAAGCTGTGATCCCAATGCCAGTGGGTCACAACGGTAATGTCGGGGGCGGGATGGCCCGCCGCCTTCAGGGCAGCGTAAAAGGTCTTTACATGGTGCGGAGAGTTCCCCGCGTCCACCGCCAAACGCAGCTTATCTCCCCGGATATAGTAGAGAAAAGGCCGGTCCCTGCCGGCAAAGTCCTCCCCCGGCAGCATATAGATCCGCTCTGTCACCCGCTCCAGTTCGGGGATCTCCTCCTCGTCCTCCTCGGGCCCTTCCGCCTCCTTTTCCTGACGGAATTTCTGGCTTTCCATCACCGCCAACTCGTCGCAGCGGTTATTAAATTCATTGTCGGCGTGGCCCTTGACCCAGTGGAGGTGGACCGTATGGTATTCGCACAACTCCAAAAGCCGCTCCCAAAGGTCCGGATTCAGCGCGGGCTTCCGGTCCGGTTTTATCCACCCCTTGGCCTTCCAGCCCTTAGCCCACCCCTTGCTGAGGGCGTCGATGACATATTTGGAATCGGAGTAAAGCTCCACCACGCAGGGCTCCCGCACCGCCTCTAGGGCGGCAATGACTCCGGTGAGTTCCATACGGTTGTTGGTGGTTTCCGCCTCCCCTCCGGAAAGCTCCTTTTTAAACTCTCCGTACTGAAGGATAGCTCCCCACCCTCCGGGCCCCGGATTTCCCGAGCAGGCCCCGTCGGTGTAGATGGTGACTGTTTTCATGGTATTGCTCCTTCTTGCCCGGGGTACATATCGCCCCCTCATCAGTCTCGCTTCGCGCGACAGCTTCCCCTCAGGGGGAAGCCTAATAAGAGCCCTTTGCCTTCCCCTTGGGGGGAAGGCTTTTTGCCCTTTACCTTCCCCCTCACAGTTCCCGCAGGATCTCCTTCCGCTTTTCCTCATACTCCTCAGGGGTGATAAGCCGCTGGTCGTAGAGAGACTGAAGCTTTTTCAGCCGGTCCTCGGGGCTTTCCGCGGGGAGTTGGGCGTCGTCGGTGATCTCAATGTCGGGGCCGATGTAGCCGGAGCCGAAGGCGTGGTAAAAGTTCGTGGCGGTAATGGCTACAGCCACCGCGGTCCAGAAAAGGCCGAAGAGGCCCGCCTGGGGGATGGCTACAAACAGGCCGATCAACACAAAGATCACACCCACCACGCCGCCCAGCACAGACTGGGCCTTGCTGGGCCGGTAGGTCACTTTTCGTTTCATATACTTCTCCTTTGGGTGGGGCGGGCCGCCGGGGACGGCGGTCCCTACCGAAGCGCGGTTTTTCCCCCGAGGGGGGCAGACCTCCGGGGACAGCGGTCCCTACCGAGACGTGGGGTTATTTTTGGGGGAGGCTTACTCCTCCGTGGGGGCTGGGGCGCTCTCCTCCGTCGGCTCCTCCGGCGTCTCCTCCTCGTGGTCGGTGCGGGCGATGGAGATGACCTTGACACCCTCGGGAAGATTCATCAGTTTGACCCCCTGGGCGCCCCGGCTATAGCAGCTGATCTCCTTACAGGCCATACGGATAATGATGCCAGCGTCGTTAATGACCAGCACATCGTCCTCGTCATTGACCACTTTAAGCCCCACCAGGGCCCCCGTCTTCTCCGTGCAATTATATCCCTTCATACCGTAGCCGCCCCGCTTCTGGGGACCGTCGCCGCGGATGTACTCATCCATTTCCGTCCGCTTGCCATAGCCGTTTTCCGTAACCATCAGCACGTAGTGGTCGTACTTGGCCCGGGCCGCCCCCACAACATAGTCTCCCTGCCGCAGGCGAATGCCCATGACGCCGCAGGCGTCCCGGCCCATACACCGCACATCAGTCTCCTTAAAGCAGATGCTCATGCCTTCATGGGTGGCCAGTAGGATGGCGGCAGTGCCGTCGGTCTCCCGAACGGCGATGAGTTCATCGTCGGGATCCAGCGTAATGCAGCGGATGCCCGCCTTCCGGGCAGTAAAGATGGAAGAGAGTTGGATCCTCTTTACCGTTCCCTTCCGGGTGACCATCATCAGATACTTATCCTCAGGGAACTCCCGGAGATGGATCATGGCGGTAACCTTTTCCTCCGATTCCAGAGGAAGGACGTTCACCATGGCCGTTCCCTTGGCGGTGCGCCCCGACTCAGGGATCTGGTATCCCTTCTTCCGGTGGACCTTCCCCATGTTGGTAAAGAAGAGGATATAGTCGTGGGTGGAGGCGGTAAAGACCGTATCCACATAGTCCTCCTCCTTGGTGGCCATGGCGGTAATGCCCTTGCCTCCCCGCTTCTGCGCCTTGTAGGTGGATACGGGCAGGCGCTTGATGTAGCCGCCGGCGGTAAGGGTAAAGACGCAGCTTTCCTCCTCGATGAGGTCCTCGATGTCGATCTCGTCCTCCACATCCTGGATCTCGGTCCTGCGCTCATCGCCGTACTTGTCGGCCACGGCGGTGAGTTCCTCCTTCAGAATGGACTTTACCAGTCCCTCGTCGGAAAGGACCTTCTGGTAGTAAGCGATCTTCTCCTCCAGGTCCTTGTACTCCGCCTCCAGCTTTTCCCGGTTCAGACCCTGAAGGGCGATAAGGCGCATATCACAGATGGCCTGGGCCTGGACCTCGTCCAGGTCAAATTTGGCCATCAGGTTTTCTTTGGCGTTATCGTAGGAGGAGCGGATGGTTTTGATGACCTCGTCAATATGGTCCTGGGCAATGAGCAGGCCCTCCAACAGGTGGGCCCGCTCCTGGGCCTTACGGAGGTCAAACTGGGTCCTGCGGACAATGATCTCCTCCTGGAACTTCAGGTACTCATCAATAATGTGCCGGAGGGACAGTATCTTGGGTTGAGACTGGTCGTCCACCAGGGCCAGCATGTTGATGGCGAAGGAGGACTGGAGCTGGGTCTGGGCAAAGAGCCGGTTCAGCACCACTTGGGGATTGGCGTCCCGCTTGAGCTCGATGACGATCCGCATCCCGTTTCGGTCCGTCTCGTCCCGGATGTCGGAGATGCCCTCCAGACGCTTGTCCTCCACCTGCTCGGCCATGGCCTTGATAAGCATTCTCTTATTGACCTGATAGGGAAGCTCGGTGACGATGATGCGGATCCGGTCCTTGCCGTACTCCTCAAACTCGGTCCGGGCCCGGACCACCACCTTGCCCCGGCCGGTGGCGTAGGCCGCCCGGATGCCGCTGCGGCCCATGATGATGCCGCTGGTGGGGAAGTCGGGACCCTTCACGCACTCCATCAGGTCCGGAAGGGTACACTCCGGGTCGTCCAGCACCTTGATACAGGCTCCGATGACCTCCCGCAGGTTATGGGGAGGAATGTTGGTGGCCATACCCACGGCGATGCCGCTGGAGCCGTTTACCAGCAGATTGGGGAACCGGCAGGGAAGGACCCGGGGCTCTTTCCTCGTCTCATCAAAGTTGGGGTCCCAGTCCACCGTTTCCTTCTCCAGATCCCGCAAAATTTCCTCGGAAATTTTGGAGAGCCTTGCCTCTGTATACCGGTAGGCCGCCGGGGGATCTCCGTCCACGCTGCCGAAGTTGCCGTGGCCCTCCACCAGCATATAGCGCATGGAAAAGTCCTGGGCCAGGCGGACCAGGGCGTCATAGACCGACTGATCTCCATGAGGGTGGTACCGGCCCAGCACGTCGCCCACGCAGGTGGCCGACTTTTTGAAGGGCTTGTCGTGGGTCAGGTTGTCCTCGTACATGGCGTACAAAATACGCCGGTGGACCGGCTTCAGACCATCCCGCACATCGGGAAGAGCCCGGCCCTTAATGACGCTCATGGCGTATTCGATATAGCTCTGCTCCATCTCAGGGACCAGGGGAGACTCCTGAATGACCTGGTCAGGATAGCGGAACTCCTCCGGATCCACATGGTTTCTCTGCTTTGCCATTGGTTTTTCTCCCCCCTTAATAATCCAGATTTACGGCATACTTGGCGTTCTTCTCAATAAACTCTTTCCGGGGCTCCACCTTTTCTCCCATAAGGATGGTAAAGGTCTCGTCGGCGGCCACGGCGTCGTCCAGGGTGATCCGCCGCAGGGTGCGCTTTTCCGGGTCCATGGTGGTCTCCCACAGCTCGTGGGGGTCCATCTCGCCCAGGCCTTTAAAGCGGGAAATGTCCACCTTGGCGTTGGGGTTGTCCCCCCGGAGCTCAGCGGAGATCTGGTCCCGCTCCTCCTCGGAGAAGGCCAGGCGGATGGTCTTTCCTCTGGAGAGCTTAAAGAGGGGAGGCACGGCAGAGTAGACGTAGCCCTCCTCCACCAGAGGCCGCATAAAGCGGAAGAAGAAGGTCAGAAGCAGGGTGCGGATATGGGCCCCGTCCACGTCGGCATCGGCCATAATGATGATCTTGTGATACCGAAGCTTATCGATGTCGAACTCTTCTCCGATCCCCGCCCCCAGGGCGGTGATGACGGGCTGAAGCTTATCATTTCCATAGACCTTATCGGCCCGGGCCTTCTCCACGTTCAGCATTTTACCCCACAGGGGAAGGATCGCCTGGAACTGGCTGTCCCGTCCCTGAGTGGCGGAGCCTCCAGCGGAGTCTCCCTCTACGATGTAGATCTCGGTAACGGTGGGGTCGTTGATGTTGCAGTCCCGGAGCTTGTCGGGCATGGCGGGCGCCCCCCAGGGCGGTCTTCCGGCGCACCGATTCACGGGCCTTCCGGGCCGCCTCCCGGGCCCGGTTGGCGGTAAGGGCCTTGTCCAGAATGGCCCGGCCAATGGCAGGGTTCTCCTCCAAAAATTCGGTGAGTTTTTCGGTGACGATGGCGTTCACCAGGGTCCTGATCTCGCTGTTGCCCAGCTTGGCCTTGGTCTGGCCCTCGAACTGGGCCTCGGTAAGTTTCACTGAAATGACGCAGCACAGGCCCTCCCGGCAGTCCTCACCGGAAACCTTGTCCTCCTCTTTCAGGATCTTATATTTTTTCCCGTAGTTATTCAAAACGGTAGTCAGCGCCCGCTTGAAGCCGTCCTCGTGCATACCGCCCTCCGGAGTATGTACGTTGTTGGCAAAGGAAAGAATGGTCTCATTATAGCTGTCGTTATACTGAAAGGCCAACTCCGCCATGGCGTCGTCCTTCTGACCCGAGACATAAATGACCCCTTCGTGAAGAGGACTCTTGCTCCGGTTGAGCCAGGTAACGAACTCCCGGATGCCCCCCTCAAAGCACATGGCGTCGGTGACCGGCTCCTCCCCCCGGCGGTCGGATATGGTGATATGAAGACCCGCGTTCAGGAAAGCCTCCTCCCGCATCCGGGTGTGGAGAACGTCATAGTCATAGACGGTGGTGTCGGTAAACATTTCCGGGTCGGGTTTAAAGACCACCTCCGTACCCGTTTTGTCCGTCTTTCCGATGATGGTCATCTCCTGGGTCATATTGCCTCGGGCAAACTTGACCTCATAGATGTTGCCGTTTTTATAGACCCGGACCTCCATCCATTCGGACAGGGCGTTGACCACGCTGCCGCCCACGCCGTGAAGACCGCCGGAAACCTTATACCCCCCGCCGCCGAACTTTCCTCCGGCGTGGAGGACGGTATACACCACCTCCAAAGCGGGTTTCCCCGTCTGGGGCTGGATGTCCACGGGAACGCCCCGGCCGTCGTCGGTGACTTTGATGACGTCGCCGGGGAGGATATCCACGGTAATATGCTTACAGTAGCCCGCCAATGCCTCGTCGATGGCGTTATCCACGATCTCATAGACCAGGTGGTGAAGACCCGAGGCAGAGGTGGAGCCGATGTACATACCGGGCCGTTTCCGAACAGCCTCCAGCCCCTCCAGCACCTGGATCTCCGAGCCGCCGTACTCATGCTCGGTCTGGGTGACGCTGTCCTCCCAGTCCTGCTCCTTCTTCAACTCTTCCTTCATCTGTTCTTCGCTCATAATAACCTCCTGTGATTCTCTTGCCGGGAAGCACGGGAAAGCCTCCTGGATCAAGAGGTTTTCCCTCGCTTCCCGCCGTACTTTCCTATCTATCGCCCAGCCTGTGTATGCGGCAGGCCGGGAGCGTCCCGTCCTATTCCGTCATCCAGCTACCCTCCGCGCGGCCCTTCAAGGTGGAGGAGGAGAGCTGGGAGAGATATACCTGGTCTGTTCCGTCCCTTCTTTGCCGCAGGACAAAGGATCGGGGAAGATCGCTGGCGGCGTTTACCACCCGCCCCTCCCTCTCGCATTGTTCCAAAAACTGTCGGGTCCGGTGGGACCAGGAGGCGTTATCCAGGTCAAATATGCCCACGATCTCCCCCTCCGGCACCACCACCGCCTGGCCTAAATGTAAATACACCGCCTCACTTCCTTTCCAGCGGCCCTGGGACAAGGGGGCCCCTTCTGTGGTCCCGGTAATACCAGGACCCCCGGCGGCGCAGCTTTATCCTCCGGGACGGGGGGAATAAGGAAGGTGGGACCCCGATCAGGGCCTGGGTATACCGGGCCATCAGGGGTGTTTCCTCCTCCACAGCAGAGACCTTCCTCTTTCCCGGCTTCAGTAACTCCAGTGCGTACCTGGCAAGACCCAGTTCCAAATATCCCGCGAACCACACGCCCAGCCCCAGAGACAAAAAGGGCATGGTGTAGATCCGGCTCACATGAAGGCCTTCCAGCAGTACAATAAAAATGCTCCATAGCAACGTCCAGCCCACAAAAGGCAGGCCCAGCCAAAAAAAGAAGACCAGCGTGGGCCAAAAGGCACGAAATCCCGTTTTCAGCCCCTTTTGAAAGACCTGGGGCAGGCTCTCCTCCGGGGATAAAAACAGCAAATACCCCACCGGGAGCAGGACAATGGAGCCTGCGGAGGTAAGAACGCTTCTCAAAAGAGACCCTATTTGGGACAGACCCATTCCCTCCCGGTACATCTCCATCCTAAGGAAAAGGTCCGTCTCCCCCCGCGCCTCTATCAGTTGGGCCGTCCCCCATGCCTGCAGCAGGCTTGGTCCCCAGGACAGCAGTTCGGAGATCGCCGTCAACATCAGCGCCGCCGCCAAGACCCGCTTCCATTTTCCGCTTTGAAGGGGGTGGCTCAAGGTTTGTCTCTTTCCGCTCCGGATCATGGTGAGCGCCGCGGAATCCACGCACAGGGAAAGTCCCCGTCCCAGCACCGTCAAAGGAAGCAGGATCCAAAGGGGAAAGACCCTTTGCCTGGACGTGGCCCACAATACCATCAGAAAGACCCCTGGAAGGCCCGGAAGCAGCGCCAAAAAACTCAGACGCGCGAAATATCCCCGTTCTTTCCGACCCTTCTGCCTCGCCCAACGCCGAATCTCTTTTCCCGTCATGGTCCTCCGGTCCCTTCCTTCCCGTCAACTCCCTTATTTCGCCGCTCCATCCAATTCAGCACCAGAGCGCGTAATTTTCCCCCCCCCAGCCATGTCAGCCACAGGCTCAGAAAAAATACCGCCCAGTAGAAAAGCTGAAACCAAAAGGGAAGCAGTCCCCGAAACCAACCTAAATAGCCCAGAGCGCAGACCAGGCCCAATCCCGACGGGAGAAGGAGAAGTCCTTTCTTTTTGGACACCGCCGTCAAAATGGCCTGAAGGGGCACCCCCACCCAAAAGGGAAGACAGAATAGGACCGCCACGATGACCCCGTAAACTGCCAACAAGGGCCCCAGGATTGGAAGGACCAACAGCAGGTGGAATATGCCTACCCCTCCTTTTTTCATTCTGTCACCACCCTGGGTAACCACAGTTTCTTCCAAAGCCCCCAGCCCAGCCACAGCCCCAGGAGGGCCCCCAAAGCGGGAAGGCCGGGGATGAACAGAAGCTGTTCGATAGGGGCCTTTTCCCCTCCCGCACTCCAGCCGTGGTAGCGGTAGAGGGCCATCCCGACCGTAGCCGCCGCCGTCAACAGGGGAAGGCACCATCGCCAAACCCGGCGTTTGGGAAAGCGGCAAACGCTGTATTCCGCCACTAGGGCAATGACCAGAGGGATGGCAAACAGCAGCAAAAATACCACACTGTTTTCCTCACTTTTTCTTCTTTTTATCAGCCCAAAGACCTCCTGCCGCCGCTCCTGTAACGGAGGCCGTCGAGCAGATCCCCACCAGGATAAATTCCACCGTACAGGCCATATTGCACCCCGGTCCGATCTCTGTCCAGCAGGCCTGGCGGCTCATCCAAAAGAGAAAGGCGGCAAGGGGAAGGATCACGACGGAAAACCGCCACCTTCCCGACCGGGTCACCAGAAAAAATTCCAGCGCACTCACAGCAAAAAAGAGAAGAACGAAAAAAAACATGCCTTATAATACCCTTCCGTCCTTCACCTGAAAGCGCTTTCCGCTTTGAGGAACGTTTCTGTCATCCTCGCAGCAGGTGATAAGTACCTGACCGCCGTCGATCCGCTCCAGCACAAAGCTCTGCCGTTTGGCGTCTAACTCGGAAAGCACATCGTCCAGAAGAAGAACAGGCCACTCCTCTGTCTCCTCCCGAAAAAGCTCCCGGCAGGCCAGCTTCAGGGAAAGAGCCGCCGTTCTGGTCTGCCCCTGGGAAGCAAATTGCCGGGCGCTTCGTCCATCCACCTCCACTGTCAGGTCGTCCTTGTGGGGCCCCGACAGGCAAAGCCGGGAATCCAGTTCCGCCCGACGGTGGCTTTGCTGATGCTCCAACAACTCTTTCAGGATGGTCTTGGGCTCTCCCTCCGGGTCGGTAACGGTGGAGACCGTCTCATACCGAAGTCCCAGGCTTTCCCGGCCCCCGGAAAAGTCTGATTGAATGGGGGGGGCCAGGGCACTGAGCCGCTTGATGAAGTGGGCCCGATAGTATATGAGAAGAGCCCCCACCTGGGCCATGCGAAGGTTAAAATCGTCCAGAGCGTCCAAGAGGGACGGCTTTTCTTCCCAGTCCCGGAGGATCCGGGTCTTTTGCTCATAAAGCCGCTTATATTCCCCCAAAGCCAAGGCGTATTTGGGTCGAAGCTGGCAGATTGCGTCATCCAAAAACCGCCGTCTCTCCGCCGCCCCGTCCCGAATGAGGGACAGGTCCTCGGGGCAAAAGAGGATGGTATTGAAGATCTCTCCCAATTCCCCGGCGCTCTTCAGTTTTACGCCGTTGGAAAAAAGCTGTCTTCTTTCCCCCCGGTGGAGCCGGGCCTCTAAGGTGAAATCCCGCTTTCGGGAAAAGACTTCCCCTTTCAAAAAGGCGTGATCCACTCCAAACTGGAGAAGCTCCCTGTCATACCTGGCCCGGTGGGACCGGCAGGAGGAAAGGTAGGCCGCCGCTTCCAGCAAATTGGTTTTTCCTTGGGCATTCTCCCCCCAGATCACGTTGACCCCAGGAGAAAAGGTCAACTCCTGGTGAACATAGTTGCGGAAAAAATCCAGTTCCAGTCCTTTCAGGATCATGTGACCAGGATCCTCACGCCGGAGGTCTCCACCTGATCTCCCCGGCGCAGCTTTTTTCCCCGCATAGTACACACTTCTCCGTTTACCCGAACCTCTCCTTCCTGAATGGCCTGCTTGGCCTCTCCGCCGGTCTCCGCGATCCCGGCAAATTTCAAAAGAGCGTCCAGCTTGATAAATTCTGTTGTGATGGAGATCTTTTCTTCCTTCAACCGGATCCTCTCCCTGCCTTTTTACTTATCCCAGGACGCGCTCATCCGCACCGGCAGCACCATAAAGAGAAAAGACTCTTCCCCCTCAGGGGCGTCCACAGGGACAATGATACAGGGGGTAGAGGGAGTTCCCATAAGAAGGGACGCCTCCTCCGTGGGGACCGCCTTGAGAGCGTCCATCATAAACCGGTGGTTAAAGCCGATGTGAAGGTCATTCCCGCTCCCCTCCACAGGACAAATATCATAGCTGTTTCCGTCGGCGGCGGTGACGGAGGAAAGGTACAACTCTCCATCTCCCACAATGCACCGAAGGGGATTTTTGCTGTTCTCTTTCAGGATCACGCTGGCCCGGCTGATGGAGGTCATCAGCTGCCTCACGTCCGCTTTCAGTTTGATCTCGCTCTTCCAGGAAATAGACTGGCGGTAATTAAGAAATTCTCCCTCCAACCGCCGGGTCACCAGAAGAGTATTGTCCATCTGGAAGAGGATATGCCGGGTCCCAATGAGGATAGATACCTCCTCATCCCCCTCGCCGCAAATGCTCCGTACCTCCTTCAGCGCTCCGCCGGGAACCACAAAGGACAGTTCCACCGGGGGAGCCTTTTCCAGCTTTTCCCGCCGAAGGGCCAGCCGCTGCCCATCTACCGAGACCACTGTAAGGATCCCATTTACCACCTCAAAAAGGGAGCCGGTCAGGATAGGACGGCCGTCATTGTTGGATACGGCAAAGATGGTCCGCCCGATCATGTCGGAGAGCATTCCTCTGGAAAGGGAGAGAACGCTCTGGCTCTCCACATCGGGAAGTTCAGGAAACTGTTCCGGATCAATGGCGGGAATGTTATATTCGGTGGCCCCGCATTGGATATGGACCATAAGCCCATCGGCGGTCACGGTCACCGTATCATCGGGAAGCTGTCCCACCACATCGGCAAACTTCCGGGCGGAAAGGACCAGAGACCCGGCCTCTCCGATCTCGGCGGGAACGACAGTGCGGATCCCGGTTTCCAGATTGTAGGCAGTAAAACGAAGCTCGTTTCCCGCCTCTAACAGGATTCCCTCCAAAGCGGGGATAGAGTTTTTGGGTGAGGTTGCCCGGGAGGTGGTGGAAATGGCCGACTGAAGAAGCGCCTTTTCGCAGGAAAATTTCATGACGTACCTCCATTCTTTCTTTTCCTTCCCGAAGGGAGGAGAGGATCTTTATTTATTGTCGTAATAGTAGTAGGGCGGGGGGATTTGTGGAAAAGGGGGGAAAGGCTTAGAAAAAACAGGGATAGGGCGTCCACAGGGGTTGGGGACAAATTTCGCTGTTTTCCACATAGAAGAAAAAAGACGAAAAAGGTTCCACATCCCTCTTTCCACATTTCCTCTTTTTTCGGTGGAATTGTGGACGGTTCCCCTTATTCATATCTGGCATTGATATTGGCGTTGATATCCTTGATGATCTCCGCCATTTCAGGGGAGGTCTTTATCATGGTCTCCACCTGCTTGATAGAGTGCATCACCGTGGTGTGGTCTCTTCCCTCAAAGGCCTGACCGATCTCCTTCAGAGGGAGATTGGTCATCCGCCGGATCTCGTACATGGCAACCTGCCGGGCCAGGGCTACATCCTTGGTCCTTGTCTGTCCCCGGATATCCTGAGGGGAGAGGTTATACCATTTTCCCACCTCTTCGATAATAACGTCGGTGGAGGGGAGAAAGTCCGTTTTGTTCTTGAACATATCCTGAACTGCCCGCGTCACCGTATCCACGTCCACCTGCTCTCCCATAAGTTCCTGAAAGGCCAGGATCTTGTTTACCGTTCCTTCGATCTGCCGGACGTTGGAAGTAATATTGTCGGCAATATAACGAAGGACCGGGTCGGGGAGGTGCATTCCCCGGTGAATGGCCTTGTTTTTAATAATGGCCACCCTTGTCTCATAGTCAGGAGGTTGAATATCTACGGGAAGACCCCATTCAAACCGGGTCTTCAGCCGGTCATCCAGCCGAAGCATTTCCTTTGGAGGCCGGTCGGCGGTAAAGACGATCTGCCGCCCATCCTCATAGAGGGCGTTAAAGGTATGGAACATCTCCTCCTGGGAGGATTCCCGTCCGGCAATAAACTGAACGTCGTCCATGAGAAAAACGTCGGCGGAGCGGTATTTCTCCCGGAATTCCTGATTTCGGCCCTCCCGGATGGCAGTGACCAATTCATTGGTAAAAGCGTCGCCTTTGATATAGACAATGCGGTAGTCGGGAAACTGGGTGTGGATAGCGTGGGCAATGGCATAAAGAAGGTGGGTCTTGCCAAGGCCCGATTCGCCGTATAGGAAAAGAGGATTATACCCTTTGGGTTTTCCGGGGGCCTCCGCCACCGCTTGGGCGGCGGCATAAGCGAATTTATTGGAGGAGCCTACGATAAACTTATCAAAGGTATAGTCCTCCGTGCCGGGAAGAAAGCCCGCTCCCCCTCGGCTAAAACAGTAATCTCAAAGTCGGCGGAAAAAAGTTCCCGCAGAGCCTTTTGAATGTGGGGTACATACCGGGAGACGATAATATCCCGTTTAAACCCGGTGGGAGTATAAAGGACCAGCCGGTCGGCCTCTAAAGACAAGGCTTCAGCGTCGTCAAACCAGGTACTCAGGGTGGTGGAGGTAAGATCCCCCTCCATGAGGGAAAGGACCTTTTTCCAAATTTCAGGCGCAGAATTCATGACTCGTTCACTCATTTCCCCATGGATAATGTAATCTAATCCATTATACCAAAAATTCCGTTTGATAGCAATGGAAGGAGCCTGTTTTTCCAAAAAAATTTCCACAGAAAAGATGGATTTAGTGGAAAAGTTTTTGCAGAACACAACATATGGGCAATGGCCTCAGACGGGAGAAAAGACCAAAAAAGAAGGTTGACGGATAGGGACTTTTCCAGTATAATGTTCTCTGCGTCTTTCTGACGCCGATCAACATTGACGACCGCGCCGGAGCTTCTCCGGCGTTGTGGTGACGGGAAAATTTCCCGCCGAAATGAGTACAGGAGGTGTACTGACATGGTTCGTACCTATCAGCCCAAAAAGCGGCAGCGCAGCAAGGTCCACGGTTTCCGTAAGCGCATGGCCACGGCCAACGGCCGCAAGGTGCTTTCCCGCCGCCGTCGCGCGGGCCGGGCCCGTCTTTCCCACTAAGGTGGGGGCTTCAACCAAATAGGGGGAAAACGTGGGGCGGTGGAATTTTTCTGCCGCCCTATCAGTGTAGGAAGAATAAAAAGGGGGGGAAGGGACAGATGCGGCATACCGTTTCCATGAAGGAAAATCATCTGTTCCGGCGGCTTTACTCCAAAGGGAAAAGTACCGTTACCCCTGCGCTGGCGGTCTATGCCAAGCCCAACAACCGCCCCGGGAAAAACCGGCTGGGGCTCACAGTAGGCGCCAAGGTAGGCAAAGCGGTAAGGAGAAACAAGGTCCGCCGCCGCCTGCGGGAAGCCTATCGGCTTCACGAGGACGGGATGGCCGGCGGTTGGGATATCGTGGTGGTAGCCCGTGTCCGATCCGCCTATGCTTCCTATGCTGAATTGGAGCGGGAGCTTCTTCGCTCGTTGGACAAGCTGGGAGTATACCGGAAGGGGGAAAGGCGGATATGAAAGCCATTCTCCTTTTGGGGATCCGGTTTTACCGGAAAAATATCTCTCCCCGGCGGCTCCCCTGCTGCCGTTTTGTCCCTACCTGCTCCGCCTATGCCCTGGAGGCCGTAGAAAAGTACGGCGCTCTCAAGGGCGGGTATCTGGCCTTGAAGCGCTTCCTGAAGTGCCAGCCCTTCCACCGGCAGAAAACCATCGAGTACGACCCCGTCCCCTAGGCGGGGATCTTATTGCGGAGGCTACATCTTATGTCTATGGGTATTTCCTACTACTTAATGATGCCCTTTACCTGGCTGTTGACGGTCCTATACCAGTTTTTTAACAGCTACGGCGTCGCTCTGATCCTCTTTGCCCTGGTGGTGAAGGTGATCCTCTTCCCCCTGTCCCTGAAGGGAAAGAAGGGCATGATCCAGATGAACATGCTCAACGGCAAGATCCAGAAGCTGCAAAAGCAGTATGCCAAGGACCAGCAGCGCTACCAGCAGGAGGTCCAGAAGCTTTATGAGAAGGAGGGGGCCAACCCCATGAGCGGGTGTTTGTGGTCCTTTCTGCCCCTGTTTATCCTGCTTCCCCTTTATGCCATCATCCGCCAGCCCCTGAAGTACATGATGGGCCTTACCGGGGAACAGATCTCTGCCGTGGCCCAAGCTTTGAACTGGGGGAGCGTAGCTGCTTCCAACGGATGGATCAAGGAGGCCGCCGAGTTTGCCAATGTGGGGTATAACCAGTTGTATCTGGCCTCTCTCATTACCCCAGACAAGGTTTCGGCTGTCCAGGCTGCTGTGGGGACCACCGCCAAGGAGATTTTTTCCATCAACTTTTCCTTCTTCGGCGTGAACCTGGCTCTTCAGCCCCACCTGAAGTTTTGGCTGGAAGGACTTATGGGCTTTGGACTGTTTCTCATCCCGGTGGTGTCCGCCCTTACCAGCATTCTCTTTTCCTTTGTGACTACCAAGACAAATAATCTCAACCAAAGCCAGCAGAATAACAGCACCAACCGCATGATGATGCTGATGACTCCCCTCATGTCCCTGTGGATCGGTTTTGCTATGCCGGCAGCCCTCAGTATCTACTGGATCGCCAACAATATCCTGGGTCTTGTGCAGGAGATCATCAGCGGGCGGCTGTTGAAGAAGGATTATGAGCAGGCGGCGGAAGCCGCCCGGCTTCGGGAACTGGAGGAAAAGGAAGAGGAGAAGCGCCAGCGCCGGGAGAAGGCAGAGCAAAGAGCCCGGGAGGCGGAGGAAGCCCGGAAGAATAAGGGCAAAAAGAAGGAAAAGGACCCAAATCAAGAAAAAATGACCCCTGAGCAGAGGGCGGCCAGCCGGGTGGGAATGCGCCAATATGCCAGGGGCCGTGCCTATGACCCGGACCGCTTCGGCGGGGTGACCCCCTATCACGAGGACCTGGCCGGAAAGACCGAGGCCAAGGAGGAGGCCGAAGGGGCCGCCGCCCACGGCGGCCCGGCTCCTGAGGAAAAGCCTTCCCCCATGGAGCCCGCTGCCCTGGAGCCGGAGACCCTGGATACCCAGATGGAGGAGCTCAACGAGGAACTGGACGCCGCCATAGAGGGCGAAGCCTCCGATGAAACCAACACAGATTGATCCCACGGGAAGGAGAGAATGACCATGCAGAAGTTTATCGAGTGTACCGGAAAAACGGAGGACGCCGCCATCGCCGCGGCTCTGGAGCAGTTGGGCCTTGCCCGGGAGGAGGTCTCGGTGGAGGTGCTGGAGCTGGCCAAGCCCGGCTTCCTGGGGATCGGAGGGACCCCCGCCAAGGTAAAGGTAAGCTATGAGGCCCCCGACGAGGAGCCTGTGGTGGAGAACCCCATCGTGGAGGAGCCGGTACCGGCTCCGGCGGAGGAGAGCGGTCCCGAGGAGAGGGAGGAGCTTCCCCCTGTCCCCGCCGCCTCCCCCGTTCCCGCAAACGAGGAGGTCGCCGGACGGATCAACGAATTTCTTACCGGGCTTCTGGCCCAGATGGAGGTAAACGCCGCGCCCCGGATCAGTGTGGACCAGGAGGGCAATTACCTGGTGGAACTGGTGGGGGAGGAACTTGGCTCCATTATCGGCCGCCGGGGAGAGACCCTGGACGCCATCCAGCAGCTTACCGGTTACGCGGTGAACAAGGGGCTTTCCCACCGGGTTCGGGTCCGCATCGACGCTGAGGGCTACCGCTCCAAGCGGGAGGAGACCCTGGAGCGTATGGCCCGCCGTACGGCAGAGAAGGCGGTCCGCTTTCGCCGAAATGTGACATTGGAACCGATGAATGCCTATGAGCGCCATGTGATCCACACCGCTCTTCAGGATTACCCCGATGTAAGCACCTATTCCATCGGTACCGACCCCAACCGGAGAACGGTGGTGGCCTACGCGCCGGGAGAACACAGGTAAAAAGAGAGACCGCCCCGTGGTCCGGAAAAGGACCACAGGGCGGTTTTTTATGAGGATAAATATACACTCTGACCTTCTTTTTTACCAACCAAAGGGCCAGCCCCAGGAGAAGGGATTGCTCTGTTGCTGTTGCTGCTGTTGTTTTTGCTGCTGCTCCTCCTGATAACTCCGGTAGAGTTCATCCATGGCCTGTACCCGGTCGGTATTATTTTCGTCCAGGGTAACGGACAAGGTCTGGGTCTCTCCGGTGCGGTAGACGGTGAGGGTTACCGTATCCCCGGCTTTATATTCCTTTACCAGAGAGGAAAGCTGCTTGGAGGAGGTGACGGCGGTATCGTTCACGGCGGTAATAATATCTCCTGCCTGAAGCCCCGCCTTCTGACCGCAGGAGCCCTCCAGAACGGCGGAGATGGAGGCTCCGGCGGGAATGCCGTACCGTTGGGCGTCGGCAGAAACGTCGCTCATAATGATCCCCACATTGGGCTTTCCGGTAACATAGCCCTTTTCAATGATATCCTTCACCATATCTTTCACGTCATTGATGGGAATGGCAAAGCCGATGCCCTCAATGGAGGCGGAGGAGGAGCCGGAGGAGGAATACTTGGCGGTGGTGATACCGATGACCTGACCATACATATTGAAAAGGGGACCGCCGGAGTTGCCGGAGTTAATGGCGGTATCGGTCTGAAGCATATTCATCACTTCACCATTTTCCATGGTGATAGTCCGGTCCCGGGCGGAGACATAGCCGGAGGTAAAGGTGAAGGTCAGTTCCCCCAGGGGGTTTCCAATGGCGCAGACCTGTTCGCCCACCACCAGGTTATCCGAGTCGCCCAGCACTACGGGGGTCAGACCCTCCGCCTCAATCTTCAGAACTGCGATATCATTGGGTTCCTCTCCCCCCACCAACGTGGCCGGGTAGGAGGTGCCGTCGGCAAAGGCGACCTGAATGGAAGAGGCACCGTCAATGACATGGTAATTGGTGAGAATGTAACCATCGTGGGTGACCACAAAGCCGGAGCCGGCGGCAGCACCCTTCACCGTCTGGCCCCAAAAGTTTGTGGTGACCAACTCGGTAGTGATACCTACCGTGGAGCCCACGTTTCCGGCGTAGACCTGAGCGCCAGACATGGGCTCGGTGGAGGTAACGCTGGACATCGTCACCGCCACGGGGGAATGGCCCTCGTAGAGAATGGTGTTATCCTTGGGGACAAGGCGGACCGAAGCGCCGCCGGCCAGACCGCCCAGGAGGGCGCAGACCAGGCACAGAGCGGCAGTCTTTATGCCGCGGCGGTTTTTCCGGGGCATGGGCGTCGTCTGGGGGCCATCCACCGAAAGCCCGTCGGGAATGACGCTCTCGTCATTCAGGCGGTTATAGTCGTTATAGTACATATTTGTTCGCTCCTTCGTTTTGGGTTATACCGGGAACATGGTTTAGGATACCCCGGAATTGTGTCTAAAGCATGAAGAAAAATCGGGTGTTTTTTGAATTTTTCTCCAGAGGCTTAAAAATCTTCCGGCTTTTTTTCAGCTTGGGAAGACTCTCCCCTCAAAATGGCGGACAGGTCTCCCACTGCCAGCCGGAGATCGGCCAGAGACCGGTCCAGCACTCCAGAGCGGATCAGATTCAACGCCACCAGACACAGGATGGGACCCAGGATCATACCGGCCACGCCCCGGAGCTTCATGCCCACATAGACGCTGACCAGGGACAAAAGGGGGGAAAGGCCGGTCTGGTCCCCCAAAATCTTAGGTTCGGCGACCCGGCGAAAAAGAGCCACCAGCCCCCACACTGCCATAAGGCCCAAGGCATGGCGGTAATCGCCAAGGATCATATCTGCCGCCGCCCAGGGGACCATTACCGTACCGGAGCCCAGAATGGGGATAAAGTCCAGCACCGCCAGGGCCAGAGCAAGAAGCAGGGCATAGCTCTGCCGGACCAAAAAGAAGCCTACCAAAAGGATGAAAAAGACTCCCACAGACAAAATGAGTTGGGAGCGGAGATAGCCGCCAAAGCCCGCCGAGGCGGCCCGCTTGATCTGGGAAAAAAGGAACCGGGGGCCCTGAGGAAGCTTGTCCACCGCCGCCGAGCGGAGGTGGGGAAAGTCTACGGCAAAGAAGTAGGCCGCCATTACAAAGGCCACCGAGGCCACAGCGAAGGAGGGAAGGGAGCGGGCGACGCCTGCGGCATAATCCATTCCCCGGGAGAGAAGGCCCGGGATCACCGCCTCCAGCCAGGCAAACAGGCGCTGCACCAGCGCGTCCACCGTATTTTGAAGGGAAGCGGGTAGCAGATCCATGCCACGGGAAAACCCGGGCCCCCAGATCCTCCACCAGGGCCTCAAGGGAGGCCAGAAGGCCCTGCCAATCCACCGCCAGTTCAGCGACCTCTCCCACCGCAGCACTTACCAGGGCCCAGAGAATGCCACCCAGGGCCGCAAAGACTAAAAGCAGCAGGGCCAGGGTGGAAAGCTGCCGGGGCAGCTGAAATCGGGTATGGAGCCACCGGATAGCAGGGGAGAGGGCCCAGGCTGCCAGAAAGGCCAGCAAAAAGGGAGAAAAAAGGGCCCAAAAAGGGGGAAGCAGCCGAACCAGGGGCCAAAGGCCCAAGGCCCAGAACAGAAGCCGAAGGCCCAGCCGAAGCCAGAGACGGCCCCGTTGGGGCCAGGAAAGCTCTTGCATAAAAACCTCCTTTGTCTACGGGGGATGACCCCGGTGGAAACAACAGTATAACACAGGAAGAAAAGAGGGAAAGGGGAAAAAGGAAGAAATGGGGCCGCCCGGACCGGCCCACAAAAGTCTTTGTGGAGGCAGATCCTTAAGCGGTCCCATTTATTTCATTCAGTTCTTGGGTTTCCCGCCGCTCCGGTGGCGACGGCGGTGGTTCCGGGAACGGCTCTGAGCGCCCTCTCTGGCGCTGTCGGGCGCGGGGGTTTTGGGTTCCTGGCGGGGGCGGTCCTGACTCCGGCGGGCGCTTTTGCGCTCACTGGGTTCCGAACGGGATGGCGCCCCCTCTGCCCGTGGGGAGGCCTCCCGGGGATCAAGCTGGGTCAAGCGGGGGGCCACCTTCCGAAGTTTTTCCAGTTCCGCCTGGGGCGGGGCCACATAGCCCTCGGGCCGGGGGCCCTTGCCGCCGCGGACCACCCGGATCTCTTCTCCGGCATAGACCTGAGGAGCCTCGGGAGCCTTATCCAGCCGGACCTTTACCGTCTCCTTCAGCATGTCTACGTCGGTGATGTTGCCTACACCGTCGGGGGTTTCCACAAAGGAATCCTTTTTGGGGAGTCGCTTGAGGGCGTCCTCATAGGCCTCCTGCTCATATTTCAAGCAGCACATGAGCCGTCCGCAGGCGCCTGAGATCTTGGCCGGATTCAGGGATAAACCCTGGGTTTTTGCCATCTTGATGGATACGGGGTGGAACTGCTCCAGAAAGGCGTTGCAGCAATAGGGCCTGCCACAAATGCCCAGCCCGCCCAGGAGCTTGGATTCATCCCGGACGCCGATCTGCCGCAGTTCGATACGGCTATGAAGGGTGGCGGCCAGGTCCTTCACCAGGGCCCGGAAATCCACCCGCCCCTCGCTGGTGAAAAAGAAGAGAAGCTTATTTCCATCGAAGGAACACTCGCATCGAACAAGACCCATATCCAGCTTGTGTTCCTGGATCTTCTCCTGGCAGACAGCCATGGCTTCCTTTTCCCGCTCCCGGTTGCGCTGGAGGTTGGCGAGGTCCTTCTCGGTAGCCAGGCGCAAGAGGGGACGCAGAGGCTGGACCACCTGGTCGTCCTCCACCATGGTGTTGCCCCGGCAGCACAGGCCGAATTCGGGGCCCTTGGCCGTTTCGATGATGACCTGGTCGCCGGGCCGGACGTCGGCGCCCCTTGGGTCAAAATAATATTCTTTTCCGCCGTTTTTAAAACGGACCGCAATGATCTCCGTCATAGCTTCCTCCCATTTATCCTGCGTTGATACCCGCCATCAGTCCACCGCAAAGCTGGCCCACGTTGGCATTGAAGGCGGCGTCTTTTCTCAGCTTTTCCACAAGCCCCGCCATGGAAAGAAGCCGTTTGGCGCTAAGAGCCGCAGCGGCCTGAACGGCGGGAAGTTCCTGGGGGGAGGCGGTCATGATGGAGGCGCCCCGCTGTAAGGCAAGGGCGTCCCGCAAAAGGGCAAGAGACCGCTCCAGGAGCTTTTCCACCTGGTCCCGGGTCCATTTTTCCAGAGATACGCACCATACGGCGGTATCCAACCGGCTTTTTCCTGCCAAAAGTTCCAGAAGGCGGCGGGCCTCCTCCTGAGAAGGGCCGGGATCCTCCTGCCCCTCCAGTTCGGCCACGGCTTGTCCCAAAAGACCGCCGCACCGCCGGGCGGCGGCATGGCGCGCTTCCCGGGGAAGCTGGGGGAACCGGCGGGCCAGTTCATATTCCGCCTCTGCCGGGGAGACGGGGACCAGAGACAGGGCCTCACACCGGGACCGAATGGTGGTGAGAAGACTGCCGGGGTTTTCGGTAAGCAAAAGGAAGGCGGCATAGGCCGGACCCTCCTCCAGCAGCTTCAAAAGGGCGTTTTGGGCCGGGGGGTTCATATTTTGGGCGTTGTGGAAAATATAGACTTTTCTTTTCCCCTCATTGGGGCGGACATAGGCGTCGGACCGGGCTTGGCGGGCTTGTCCCACCGTAATATCCTTCCCATCCTCACCCACCTGGATCACGTCAGGGTGAATGCCGCCAAAGACCTTTTTGCAGCCGGGGCAGTCTCCACAGGGCTTTTCCGTGGAGTTGATACACACCATGGCGGCGGAGAGGAGCCGAGCCAGAGTCCGCTTCCCGGAGCCCGAAGGGCCGCTGATAAGATAGGCATGGCTCAGGCCGCGGCCCTTTTCCTGGGCGGAGAGTTGTTCCTTCAGGGGAGCGTTGCCCGCTAAAGTGTCAAGGCGCATGGCTCACACCCGCTCAAACTGCTCGATGTCCACCACAAAGATGGTGGCGCCTCCTACCGTGACCTCCACCGGCATGGCGGGGTAATAGCCGTACCCTACCTCCGCGGTGGTGGGGATCATCTGCTTCCGGGCGTGGGAGAACTCCTTGATCACGTCGATGACCGACTGGACCTTTTCCTCGTCTACTCCTACCAGAACGGTGACGTTCCCCGCCATAAGAAAGCCGCCGGTGGTGGCAAGGCGGGTGGAGGAGAACCCCTTTTTGGTAAGATTGGTGGTGACGGCCTTGGCGTCGTCCCGGTTGATGATGGCAAGGACCAGTTTCATAGGTATCCCTCCTGGCAACACATATACACTACTTTATTATATCGCAAAAAGGAGAAATAGGCTACAACTTTTTTTGGGAATAAAAAGAGACGGGAGAGGTTCCTCCCGTCTCTTTTGACTGCGTGTGTCAGGGCAGATAGTTCCAGGGGCTCACCGTAGTGCCGTTTACCTTCACCTGGAAGTGGCAATGATTGCCGGTAGAGCGGCCGGTAGAACCTACCCGTGCAATGGTCTGCCCCTGGAAGACCCGTTCTCCGGCCCGGACGTTCAGGCTGGAGCAGTGGGCGTAAATGGTCTGGTATCCGTTCTCGTGGTCGATGACCACATAATTGCCGTAACTCCAGTAGCCGCCGGTACCGGTGCCGGCAAAGACCACCTTGCCGCCGTCGGCAGCGGCAATGGGAGCGCCGTAGGATCCGGCGATGTCAATGCCGGAGTGGAAGCTGTAGGAGCCAAAGATATACCGGGAGCCATATCCGGAGGTGACCCGACCCCGGATGGGCCAGATAAACTTGCCCGAGGCCATGGTCTTGGGCCGGGGCTTGGTGCCCACGGCCACCACCTGGGTGACGGGTTCCTTGTGGACGTCGGTGGAGTTAATGACCCGGTCCTGCTCGGTGCCGTTAATGTAGGTCACGTCGGCGTTGTAGGTGGCCCAGCCCTCTACACCGGCGGTACGGACCTTGGTGTAGCCCTCGTAGACGGTATCGTCAAGGACCTCCTCCACGTCAAAGGCGACGGGCCCTTCGTAAGTCACGTTTTCCGTGGTCTCCACCGAGAGGAAGGGGACGGCCTGGCTCATAGTGATGGTCTGATCCACCCAAAGCTCGTTGATGTCGATGCCGGGGTTCAGTTCCTGAAGCTCGGTGACAGACATGCCGTGGCTGTTGGCGATGGCGGAGAAGGTATCTCCCGCCTTTACATGGTAATCCACCTGCTCCAGCGTGTTGGAGGTGAGGACCGCTTCCATCTCGGCGATGGGGCGGAGGGCGGTGGTGGGGGTATACTCCCGTGTGACGGTAAGGTCCTGGACAAACCGGGAGGAGACGGTGTTCTCGTTGATATAGGGAGCCTTGATGGACTCCAGCATGGCGTTGAGTTGGGCGGCGTCATCGGCGGCGCCGATCATCTGGCCATCCACGGTGAGCACCGAGGTCTTCATCACCTCGCCGATCTGGTCGAAGAGGTAGGTCTCCACCCGGGAGACGGGGATCTGGTCCTCCTTGAGGGCCAGAGTGTAGTCGTAGGCCATGTCATGGACCAAAGTGTACTCGTAGCCCAGAATGTCGGAGGCCCGCTCCTCCACCCGGGTGATGGCTTTCTCCACGGCCTGGCGGCTTCCCACAAGGCCCAGCTCCACGCCGTCCACCGAGACCTGGTAGGCCGGGGCGTAGAGGCTGCCCAGCACCACGGCGGCGGAGGCGGAAAGGGCCAGGGTAAGGAAAATGGCGGGGCCTGCCTTGGTGCGCCGCTCCAAAAAGTTGGGGAAGGATCCCAGCCGGAGCCGGTCCCAGGAGGGGAGCCGGAGCCGGGGGATCTCTTTGACAATATCAGGGGCCGGGGTGTGGACCGACCGGCCGGGCGAAGGCAAAAGTTCGTCCAAAAAGCTCCCTCCCTTCCAAAGGATCCTTGACGGTAAAAACGGAACAGGTCCGGGATATTACGAGAAAGAAACAAAAGATTACAAATGGTTACAAAAGTGATAATACACGCTTTTTGCCCAGTCGTCAAGTGTTTTCGGGTTTTTCGGCAATTTTTTCTCCGCCATGGAAGAAAAAGGACCATATATTGTGGTGGGAAAATGGGTACAGCCCCAAGGGGAAGGGAGAAAAAAGCGCCGGGAGGCGCCGCAGAAACAGCGGCGCCTCCCGGTAAGGGGGCTTTTTGATCGCGTCAATACCGTCGAAGGACGGCAACCACCCGGCCCAGCAAGGCGGCGCCCTCTCCGTCGATGGGGTCATAGTCGGGGTTTTCCGGCATAAGCCAGAGATGGCCCTTTTCCCGGTGGAGGGTCTTGACCGTGGCCTCGTCCTCAAAGAGGGCCACCACAATATCTCCCTCCCGGAAGGTCTCCTGCCGGTGGACTATCACCAGGTCATCGGGGAGGATGCCCGCGTAGAGCATGGATTCCCCCCGGACCCGGAGAGCGAAGTGCTCCCCGGAAAGGCCCCCGGTGTCAAAGGTCAGGTATTCCTCAATGCACTCCTCCGCCAGGATGGGGGAGCCTGCCGCCACGCTGCCCAGAACGGGGACCTGGTTTTCCCGGCTGTCCAATTCCTCCGCCACCGCTTCACGGGGAAGGGTAATGGCCCGGGTCTTGCCGTCGGCCTTTAGAATGTAGCCTTCCGCCTCCAGCTTTTTCATGTGAAAATGAACGGTGGAGGGGGATTTCAGACCTACGGCCTCCCCGATCTCCCGCACCGAGGGAGGGTAGCCGTGGTCCCTGGTATATTGAAGAATGAATTGATAGATCTCCGCCTGTTTGGAAGATAACGGCGCGGCCATGGCGATCCCTCCCAGCGTTTCTTGTATCCATCATATCATAGGGACTTCCGTTTGTCAAACATCTGTTCTAAAATGTTTACAATTTTTTCATTGATTTTCCCAAAGGGAAAGCGTATACTGCAATATCGTCAGCATACGAACGATAAGCATACAAACGGTTTGGGAGGGAAAATGGACGATGTATGAAAAGCATGAGCCCAGCGCCCTGTTTCACGGCCTTCACCACGCCCACAAGCGGCGGGTAACGGAGGAGCAGGCCAGCCGGGGATTGGGGGAACTGGGCGCGCCTATGCTGCTTTTGAGCCTGTTTTACGCCGAGGCGGCGGGGGAACAATGGTCCCAGCGGGATGTGGCCCGGACGATGAGGATCTCTCCGGCCACAGTGGCGGTGTCCCTAAAGACTCTGGAGCGGGACGGCTACGTAAAGCGCTCCGCCGACCAGCGGGACCAGCGGCGTAATCGGGTGGAGCTTACCGACAAGGGCCGGAGGGCGGTAGAGCTGTGTGGGGAGAGCTTTCGGGCGGTGGATGAGCGAATGCTGTCCGGCTTTTCTCCGGAAGAGAAGGAACAACTGACCGGATTTTTTACCCGGATGATCGACAATTTAGGCGGGGTGGAGCCGCCCCCCTTCTGTCCGCCGGAAAAGGAGTGTGACGGCCAATGATGAAGAAGCTGACGCCCTACATCGGGGAATATAAAAAGTGGGTGATCCTGTCCCCCATCTTTATGATCCTGGAGGTCCTGTGTGAGATCGTGATGCCCCGGCTTATGGCCTCCATCGTGGATGTGGGCATTGCCAATGGGGATATGGCCCACATTATTAAAATGGGCCTTGCCATGCTGGCCCTGGCGGCGCTGGGCATGTTTTTCGGGATCTGGGGCGCAAAGGCGGGGACGGCAGCGGGGCAGGGCTTTGGAGCCAACCTCCGCAACGCTATGTTTCAAAAGATCCAGGACTTTTCCTTTGCGGATATCGACCGGTTTTCCTCCGCGTCTCTTATCACCCGGACCACCAATGATGTGAACGTGATGCAGATGACATTGACCATGGCGGTGCGGATGGTGGTGAGGGCCCCCACCATGCTCATTGCCGCCCTCTTCATGGCCGTTTCCATCAACGCCCAGCTTGCCATGGTACTGTTTGTCACCATTCCCATTCTCCTGCTGGCGGTGGGGATCATTATGAAGGTGTGTAACGCCCTCTTTGAGGCGCTTCAGCAAAAGATCGACAGCCTGAATAACGCGGTGCAGGAAAACCTGATCGCGGTCCGGGTGGTGAAGGCATTTGTCCGCTCGGGCTATGAAAAGACCAAATTTAAAAAGGCAAACGAGGATCTGTGCGAGGCGGGGGTCACGGTGGCTATGCGGATCGTGGCCATTATGCCTGTCATGACCCTGTGCCTTAACGGGGCCACCCTGGCGGTCCTCTACCTGGGCGGAAGTCAGGTCATGGCGGGGGATATGCTTTACGGCGATCTCTCTTCCTTTATTAACTACATCGGGCAGATCCTGATGAGCGTTATGATGGTGGGGATGAGCCTTCTTCAGGTCTCCCGCTCGGTGGCCTGCGCCCGGCGGCTGGTGGAGGTGCTGGACACGGAGCCGGATATCCAGGATAAGGCGGGGAGCGGGGACCTGCCCGCCCCCAGGGGGCAGGTGGAGTTCCGGGACGTGTCCTTTAAGTATCAGGCCTCGGGGACGGGGGACGACGTGTTGGAGCATATCAGCTTCACGGTCCGGCCCGGCCAGTTCGCGGCCATCGTAGGGGGGACGGGGACGGGAAAGTCCTCCCTTGTGAACCTGATCCCCCGGTTTTATGACGTGACCGGAGGGCAGGTGCTGGTGGATGGAATGGACGTGCGGGACTATCCCATAGAGGAACTGAGAAGCCGCATTGGCATGGTGCTGCAAAATAACGTTCTCTTTTCCGGGACCATCCGGGAAAACCTTCTTTGGGGCCGGCCCGACGCCACGGAGGAGGAGATGATCCAAGCGGCCAGGGACGCCCAGGCCTATGACTTTGTTATGGGGCTTCCCGACGGCTTTGATACGGTGCTGGATCAGGGGGGCACCAACGTTTCCGGCGGGCAAAAGCAGCGGCTGTGCATTGCCAGGGCCATGCTGAGAAAGCCCGCCATCCTCATTCTGGACGACTCCACCTCGGCGGTAGACAGCGCTACCGAGGCGGCGATCCGGGAGTCCTTTGCCAAAAACCTGAAGGACACCACCGTCATCATTATCGCCCAGCGGATCTCCTCGGTGCGCTACGCCGACAAGATCCTGGTGCTGGACGACGGCGTCATTGCCGGGGAAGGGACCCACGAAGAGTTGATGGCGGACAACGGGATCTACCAGGAGATCTACAACTCTCAGCAGGAAGGAGTGGGGGAATAATGCCGGGACCACACGGAAATAAGAGCTTTGCCAAGCCGAAGGACGCCAAAAAAACGGCTCTTCGGGTGTTGGGATATCTGTCCAAAAGGAAACTGCCCATGGCGGCGGTATTTGCCTGCCTTCTCCTTTCGGTAGGGGCCAACATCGGCGGATCCTACTATATGCGGCCCCTTATCAACGATCTGGTGGGGGGAGTGTTTCATGCTCCGGGAGATCTGCTGCTGGCGTTGGTCCCCCTGCTGGGGATCTATCTGGTGGGGATCCTGGCCTCCTACGCCCAATCCGCCATTATGGCGGTGCTGGCACAGAAGGGGGCCATGCGGCTTCGGAAGGATCTGTTTGACGCCCTTCAGGCCCTGCCCATCTCCTACTATGACCGCCATACCCACGGGGAACTGATGAGTCGGTTTACCAACGACGCGGACAACGTGCAGATGGCTTTGGAGCAGAGCGTGGTGTCCATGGTCTCTTCCGCCCTCATGTTTGTGGGGGTGGTAGCGGTGATGATCTTTATCAGTCCCCTGTTGTTCTTTATTACTCTTCTGGTGCTGGGAGCCACCTTCGCCGTCATCCGGTTCATGGGCTCCCGCTCCCAGAAATACCACCGGGAGCAGCAGGCAGCCCTGGGCCGGGTCAACGGCAATATCCAGGAGATGATCGAGGGGCTGAAGGTAGTAAAGGCCTTTACCCATGAGGAGAAGGCCAAGGAGGAATTTGCCCGGCTCAACGAGGAACTGCGCGCCGCTTCGGAAAACGCCCGGTTTTATGCCATGGCCGTGATGCCCATTGCCGGGAACCTGAACCATGTGGGCTATGCCGTCACCGCCATGGTGGGTGGGCTTTTGGCTATCTTTGGCGGCTTTGACCTGGGGGGCTTTACCACCTATCTGAACTATTCCCGGCAGGTAAGCCAGCCTTTGAACCAGATCTCCCAGCAGATCACCACCATTCTCTCCGCCCTGGCGGGGGCGGAGCGGATCTTTGAGGTGATGGACGCCCAGCCTGAGGTGGATAAAGGAAGGGTGACCCTGGCGGCGGTGCGCCTGGGGGAGGACGGGACCATGACCCTGGCTCCCCAGGGGGAGCGGACGGGGACCTGGGCCTGGAAGGTGCCCCACAATGACCGGATGAAGCTGGTAGCCTGCGTAAAGGACGAAGACGACAGGTTGGTAGAGTGCGGCGAGGACACCCCCGGCCACCTGTGGGCCTGGAGGTACCCCCAGGGGGACCCGGCGGCGGGACTTCACCGGATCCGGGGGGCGGTGACGCGGGGAGAGGGCTATGACCTGACGGAACTGACCGGAGCGGTCCGGTTTGAGAACGTGGACTTTTCCTATGTTCCCGGCAAGCAGATCCTCCACGACGTCAGCGTATACGCCAACCCCGGCCAAAAGATCGCCTTTGTGGGGTCCACCGGAGCGGGAAAGACAACCATCACCAATCTCATCAACCGCTTTTATGAAATTGAGGATGGGGTCATTACCTACTGCGGCATCGACGTAAAGGAGATCAGGAAGGACGACCTGCGCCGGTCGTTGGGAGCGGTCTTACAGGATACCCATCTCTTTACCGGGACGGTGATGGAAAATATCCGCTATGGGCGGCTGGACGCCACTGACGAGGAATGTATTGCCGCCGCTAAAACGGCGGGGGCCCACTCCTTTATCCGTCGGCTCCCCGACGGGTATCAGACTCAGGTCGCGGGGGACGGGGCCAACCTCTCCCAGGGCCAGAGGCAGCTGCTAGCTATCGCCCGGGCTGCCGTGGCTGATCCCCCGGTGATGATCCTGGACGAGGCCACCTCCTCCATCGACACCCGGACGGAGGCCCAGATCCAGAAGGGGATGGACGCTTTGATGGAAAACCGGACGGTGTTCGTCATCGCCCATCGGCTCTCCACCGTGCGAAATGCCGACTGTATCGTGGTCATCGAGCATGGCGAGATCGAAGAAAAGGGGAGCCATCAGGAGCTTCTGGAGCAGAAGGGCCGCTATTACCGGCTTTATACAGGACAGTTCCAGCTGGAGTAGGGGCGCACATTATGCGCCCGCCGGGACATTGTATTCCTTCCTGTAGGGGCGGATAATATCCGCCCGCTGCCCATCTCTTTCCACTGGTACCGTTCTGGGGGACCATTCTTTGACGGCAAAAGCAAAGTCAATGGTCGCTTAGCCATATAAAGCCAAGTATTTCCTGACAGCGAGATATCCAAATTACTACGAATTTACTACGAATGAATAAAACTTAGTAAGAAGAAATTTCGAAGGATGTAAACATGTTGCCCTCAGAAACGATCCACGGAAAGCTTCCGAGGGCAACTACATGTATGATACCAGCAAGTATCGCTGTTTGGGGACGAGCGGCCCCCTGTCAGGCTGCCGCTCGTCCCGCCTTCCTGCCTTCCGGACCCACACCATATCCGGCTCTTCCGCTCCTGTCATGCGCCTTCCGCTCCATGGGGTTTTGCATAAATTCCCCCCGCAACTATGCAGCCGGCATATTGTTTTCCAAAAGGGGTTCCGATATAATCAAAAAAAGAACGTGTCTTTTCCCTCTCCCTGCGGAGAGCAACTTTGAAAGTAAGGAGCAAAGCATATGAAAAAGAAAATCACATCCCTTCTGCTGGGCCTCACCCTTTGTCTGGGCCTGCTGCCCGTTGCCGCTCTGGCGGATGGTGCCCCGCTCTACGAATGGAAGAGCCAAGTCCCGGAGGACCCCGGCGCCATCACCTACGATATGGAGGTGGCCGATTTCGGCACAATGGAATACGGCTACAGGAAAGAGGACTGCCCCACCCTCACCATCTCCTTTACCAACACCAGTGACCAGACCCTATGGTATATCCACGATTTCCTTTCCAAGGGCGGCAACCGCTTTAACGTCACTGTGCCCCGGGAGGGCTGGGACAGTATCCGCCAATATCCGGTGATCCCCGTCAGCACCTACGCCCTGGAGCTGAAGCCCGGCTCCTCGGCCAGTGTGAATGTGACCCTGTACACCGGATACCGGGAGAGTACCAGTTTCCCTGCCGGGGTGTATGACGGAGAGCTGGACTTCTTCTTTGCCACTTCCGACGAGCCTGTGGGCAGAAACCGGTACGACGCGCCCATCTTCGAGGGGGGCAACTACCCCCTGCCCTACCACTTTGAAATAGTCTATGACGGCTATATGGGCGGCGAGGAGGCCATGGAACTGGACCGGGAGAGCGTGGACTTCGGCCCAGTGGAGATGGAGGACACCGTTATCGAGACCGTCTCTGTCACCAACCGGGCCAAGGTGGCGATAGAGCTGCAGGCCAAACTGGCAAGCGAGGGGACCAATCATGGGGCTTTTGAGCGGAGCGTCCAACAGTGCCTTGAACTGAAGGAAAAGCAGTGGACTCTGGCCCCCGGTGAAACGGCTCAGGTCGAGATCGTCAAGGGCACCACAGGGAACAACAAGCTCCCGGGCCGGTATGATACCGAACTGGTGCTGACCTCCGAATACCGGGTGGAGGGGGGAGGCAACCGCATGTCCTACCGGGACGAGAAGGTGGTGCCCATCACCCTCACCCCGGTGAAGGGGGGCAATCTGTCCATCCTGGTGCAGCTGGAGTCCCCCCAGGGCCCCTCGGGGTATCTCACCTCCGCCGACGGAGCCACGATATACTGGGGCAACGAGAATATCGACGTGCCCTACGGCGGGGATCTGTCCCTGAACATTGTCCCCTTTGTCCCCGAGCATGGTTACGTTCTGGCGATACAGCAGTTTAGCAGCACCTCCAGCTACCACTATGTGGGCCATGACGCTACCCTTCTGGCCCAGGATGTGACGGACAGACAACATTACCTGGTGAGCATCGCCTCCTGCGCCGTGCCCCCCGCCGACTGGGCCCGGGACGCGGTGGGCAGAGCCTACTCTCTGGGCATCTTCTCCCCCGGCGGCGATATGCCGGGTCTTGGCAGCGGGGGCGACCACGGCGCCAACGGGAAGATACCCGACTCCTCCTATGCCGCCCCCATCACCCGGAAGGATTTCTGCAATCTGGCCATGGAGATTTATCTTAAGCTGCGGCCCGAGGAGTATCGCGAACTCCCAAAGCCCCTGCCCACCTCCTTCACCGACACGGACGCCGGGTATGTCCGCCAGCTGGCCTATCTGGGGGTCATCAGCGGCGTGGGAGACGAAAAATTTGACCCCGACGGTCAGCTGACAAGAGAACAGGCCGCCGCCATCCTCTCCCGGCTGGCGGGGGTGCTGGGCATCGATCTGGACAAGGCTGCCCCCACCTTTGACGACAATGGCTCCATCTCCCCCTGGGCCAGCGAGGCCGTGGGAGAGATGCAGGCCGCCGGTATTATGGGCGGTTTGGGCAATAACCAGTTCGGCCCCCAGGAGCCCTATAGCTGGGAGCAGTCCATCGCCACCCTCATGCGGATCTACGATATGACGATCTAAGCTCCACCGGAACATTTTAGCCATATCCTGATTGAATCAAAGAAAGGATGGGCGTCCCAACTCTCGCCTTTACTTCTTTCTGTACTACCGCTGCAGGTAAAATGATGGAAAGATACGCTGAGATATGCGATGAGGACATCTACACGGCAAATAGCGGCAACACCTGAAAATACAGGTGTTGCCGCTATTTGTAAAGATATGTAACGTTAAATTGAAAAGGGGCTATTCTTTGGCCCGTCAAAGAATGGTCTCATTTCTGACTTAACCTTATGTATCTTCGCAAATAGGGGCGACGCCTGTATTTTCAGTCGTTGCCCCTATTTGACCTATGAATATCCTTATCGCATATCCCGGTATATCTTTCCATACTTCCGCTTTCATCCGTAGTACAAAAAGTAGTAAAAGCGGAGGTGGGGATGCCCATTCCTCACTTGATATCACTTTCGCAGCATCCGCTCAATTTGCGCCTTGCTCCCCTGTCAAACGGGCCAACTGGCGAATAGAGCATCGCTCTGCTTGAAGATATTCTGCCTGCTCCCAGAGCGGCAGCCAAACAAAATCATTGACTGTCTCCAACCGGCAGACCCGCAAAATGGCTTTGGCGGCCTCCCGGTCATTCAGTCGTCCATCTGAGCCCATATCCAAAAATGTCTCCCCAGAGGGCTGATTGATAAATGTATCCATTTGAGCTTCCGGCAGCAACTCCAATGTTTTAGCACGGTCGACCAAATTCTGATATGGGGAGACGGAGTAGCTGCTCCAGGGATACTCCGCCGGATTTTTGCACAGCCCAGCCTTGACGGGATTTTGATAGATATATCGCAGGACAGCCAGAAAGTGGGCGTCTTCATGGATGGGCTCACTTTTAAAGCGGTCTTGAAATAGATGCCCCGTGCGCTTGTACTTCCAGTTATACCAATAGACATACCGGGCGCCGATACGCTTGAAGATCAGCTCTAACGGCTCTCATCCTTTCTGCTCCTGTATAAGCAAATGGACATGATTGCCCATTAGACAGTATGCGTGGAGAAGAAAGCCGCTGATTTTCTGGCTGGCGGCTAAACACTGCAGATACTTTTCACAGTCCTCATCATCTTGAAAAATGATTTGACGGTTGATTCCCCTCACCATAGCGTGGTAGATCCCGGTGTCGCTTTTCTTTCTGGCAGTTCTTGGCATAAAAATCCCCCAAACGGCGCCATTATAGCACTATCAGGGGGATATTCAATATAAATAGCTAATATTGCGTTTTTTATCATCTTTTTAAATTTAGCCAAGACAGAAGAACCGTCCGAAACCACTGAAAAAGTCCCCGGAACAGGAAGAAATGTGGTAAAATAGGAGCAGGAAGCCAAGAGAAGGGAGTGGGGGAAATGCTCCGGATCGGGCCACGGCAGGAATCGTTTTACAGCTTTCTGTATGAACGGATCCCGGAAAACCATCTGCTGAAGAAGATAGCGGCGGCAGTGGATTTCAGCTTTGTGAATGAACTGTTGGAAGACAGCTATTGCAAGAACAATGGGCGCCCGGCTAAAGAGCCGGAAATGATGTTAGAGCTGCTGTTTCTGGAATATCTGTATAACCTGTCAGATGTAAAAGTGCTGGAGGAAGCAGAGTGCAATCTGGCCTTTCTGTGGTTTCTGGGTCTGAACCCGGAAGAGAAGCTGCCGGAGGCCAGTCTGCTGACCAAGTTCCGGCGGTACGGGCTGAAAGACTTTTCTCTGGATGAAGTATTGACAGAGATCATACGGCAATGCGTAGAAAACGGCTTGATCAAAGGTAGCGGGATCACCGTGGACAGCACCCACATAGAGGCGGCAGTAAAGCAAAAGGTGCCGGAGCGGATCATGAAGCAGTTGGCAAAGCGGATCTTTAAGGCCATGAAAAAGGACAAGGTGACTGCGGGGCAGGACATAGATACCCATATCCCAGACTACACCCAGATCCAAGACCCTATGGAAGCCAGAAGGTTGATGAAAGCCTACTTGGAAGAAACGATGGCGGCGTGTGAGAAGAGAGGCGGAACATACACCCGGCAAGCCGTTGAAGAGGCCAGAGAGGTACTGCGGGATGAAAAGTTTCTGGTACAGAAGGGTATCCGCTCTTTGGCAGACAAGGATGCCCGTGTGGGGCGGAAGAGCCGGGAGAACAGCTTCTACGGGTATAAGATGGAATACATGATGACAGCGGATGAACGGCTCATTACCAGCGTGGAGACAAAGCATGGAGCTTATGTAGATGGAGCGGAATTTGGAACTTTGCTGGACAAGACAAAGGAGAGCGGAGTAGAGATCAAGGAAGTCTATGGAGACAAGGCCTATTTCCGCCCTGCGATCCTGCAAAGGATCCAGGAAGAGGGGGCTGAGCCCTATATCCCGGTGAGTGAGATGGCGTACCGGGTGGATGAGGAGTTGTTTTCCTACAACAAGGATAGCGACCAATGGTTTTGCGTGATGGGAAATGAGACGATCTCCCGAAAACGGCGTGACACAAAACGGGGCGATGAAAAGCGGAGCTATCTGGTCTATACCTTCCAAAAGAAAATGTGTGAGCATTGTCCCCGCCGGAGCGAATGTATGGGAAAGGCAAAGACCAAATCCAGAAACATCCAGGTTTCTATCCACACAGCGGAGCTTTACGAGTTGAGCCAACGGCAAAAAGATCCGATGTTTCTGGAGAAATATAAGAAGCGTGCTGCCCAGGAATGGAAGAATGGGGAGATGAAACGCTTTCATGGATTAGCCCAAGCCAGAGGGTTTGGGCTAAGAGGTGTTGCCATTCAGGCAAAACTCACGGCCATAGCGGTCAATTTAAAGCGGATCGCCTCTCTGGCAGCGGAAAGAAACGGAAAACCAGGGCGGTCTTCCGGTATTTTCTCCGGCTTGCCCACCCTGTTTCTTCCGCTGTTCACTTTCTCCCGTTTACGGGGGCTCTTGTCCTTGCCGCCCACTGATTTTTGGGACTTTTTCAGTGGTTTCGAACCGTCCCTCCGTCTTCAAAAAATAGCCGGAAGCTCTAATTGAGCTTCCGGCTCTGGTTTATACTTTTTATTGTTTGACAGCCTGGGCGCTACCAGTTTCCACATCAATGGATATATGATAGATTCCTGCCTCATGAGCCAACGCCATGGAATCCGTCCCGATACCGGTATGGATCGGTTGATCGAGCTCTACTGTACAGGAAAGGGTTTTGCCGTCTTGGGAAAATTGAAAATCTCCAATTTCGGTTCCGGTGTTCAGTCTGCCAATTCCCGTATAGCTGCACAAGCCAAGATCAACACTTTTTATGCCACCGTCCTTATAGTAAAGGGAAAAACTATAGGTTGCCCCCATAGCTGCTTGTGCTGGCCTTGTCTGAGATAGGGTGGCAACGGGGCCTTCCAGCCGGTAGATCTCCGCACCGCTTTCTGCGTTGGCGTCTGCGATAGCGATGCACTGCTCATAGCTAAACATGGGGTGGAAGTCGCTTGGCTTTTCTTCGGAAAACTTTTGATGAAGCCGCAAAAAAGTTATAATGCACTGCTCAATGGTATATGTCATGTCCGGTGCGAAATCTCCCGTTTCTAACCCTTGCATGATTCCCCACGCCGCCATCGTTTCCACGCTGTCCTTTGCCCAATCACTTACAACATCCATGTCAGAAAATATTTCATCTCCGATGGTGGGAACCGCTGTTTTATCACAGACCTGATAGGCCCGCAAAAGCATAGCCGCAGCCTCCTCGCGGGTGATTGATCCCCAAGGATCAAAGATTCCGTTTCCACGGCCCTTAACTACCTCAAGGTAATAGGCGTATTTGTCGTATAGATATCCATCTACAAAGGGGTCGATAACCTCTCCCCGCTCGTCTTTCTCCGCCAGATAGCGCGCCACCAGTGCGTTCAAGGCCGCATCGTCACAATGGTTCTGTACC
>ERZ777305.894-NODE-894-length-43541-cov-4.333602_pt1 | contig 43541 bp, 53 predicted proteins | sample MGYA00374965_ERZ777305 | MGnify/ENA primary metagenome ERZ777305 (study PRJEB29328, sample SAMD00013331) | mouse gut metagenome | study: EMG produced TPA metagenomics assembly of the Metagenome analysis of fecal microbiota from mouse which was promoted...
TGTGGATGTAGCCTACTAAAAGATGAGTATGCAAAATATGAACATTATGATTTAAAAAATTACAGTCATAAAGTATTTACTTTTGTAAGAGATAATAATGAACCTCCGTATGATATATAGAGAGAGAAATATGCTGTTTCACTTCTTACACCAAAAGATGAAGAGAATAATGTATTAGGTCATGACGAGGGTATTCTATATCAAATTGATGATAACGATTATATCCTGCTAGATAGATTTACTGGTTCTATTGGTAGTTATGATAGCGAGCAGGAAACAAGACTCTATAATGATAAACTTTATTTAGTTAGAAATACAGCAATTTATGAATATAACTTAAATAGAGAAAAGAACTTTAAAATTCAATTATGATTCAATTCTTGAAAATTATAAAGAATTAATGCTTAATGATCATTTATATTTTTTATATGGGCATAAGATTGATCACGTGGATAATGATTATATCTACTTTAATGGTGTTCATATTCATAATGTTGAAAATTCAGATATAACCATTAAATGCTCTTTAGAAAATTATAAATGCGAAGAATATAAAATATAATTATAATGAAAAGGAGATAAAAAAATAATGAAGAAAAAGATAATATTTACTTTTATATTGTGTTCAATATTGGTAATACCTCTTGGAGCAAACTATTTTGCTTCAGTAAAATATGACTTAAATCAAGCTAATATCTTAGAAGAAGACAAAGAAGATTTATTAATGGGAAGACATCATTTAGTAACAGAATATAAAGAAGATGAAACATCAAAAAAATATGCAAGCATATCTTTGAAAAATAAGATAAATATTCCTGCTTATAAAACTATGGTAAAAGAACATAGTAGTAAAAAACAAACTCGTAACCTAAATGAAAATGAAAAGGAAAAGTATTTAAGTGATATTATAAAGGTAATAAAAGAATCTGATGCAAGTTTTGATGAAAAAGACTATAAAATTGAGTATAGTCTTCCAAATGAAGAAGAGAATACAGGAACAATATTTTTAACATATTATATTGATAACTTGGTTGAAACAAATAAAGTATACCTAGTAGAAATAGTAAATGGGGTAGTAGAAAATATAACCTTAGGTGGAGTACTAGAGGAAAATATCAAAGAGATATCATCTACTGACAATGAAGAATTAAAAGAGATAGCAAGTGAGTTTGCAGGAGCGAAAAAAGAGAAAGCAATAATAGAAAAGTCAACAGAATTTTTCAAAACAAATGAAATACTAAACAAGGATAATACTATTAGAAAAGATAATCTAACAGAAGAAGTAGTAAACAGCAAAGAACAAATAATATATGACTATAATAGTAAAAAATTGCAATATGTATTAAGTATAGTATATAAAACCCCAACAAATACATATGATGGAGAAGCAATTGAGATTGATCTTAACTAGTTACTTTCAATAGAAGATAATTTTTATCTTCTTTTTTCTTTAATATTAGCAATCTAACTTTTTTTAATGACCATTATGTGTTATAATCAACTTGCAATTGGAGGGATAAATTTGTTAGATATAATCTTAGATACCTTAATTGATTCTTTAAAAATGTTGCCATTTCTATTTGTAGCATTTTTGCTTATTGAATTAATTGAACATAAATTTAGTGATAAAACCAAGAAGGTGATTTCATCATCTGGTAAATTTGGTCCCCTCTTAGGAGGAGTGCTTGGTGCCATACCACAATGTGGCTTTTCGGTTTTAGCAACTAATCTTTATATAACAAGAATTATTTCTCTCGGTACCCTTATCGCGATATACTTATCGACAAGTGATGAAATGCTGCCTATATTAATATCCCATAATGTCGCTATTTCGGAAATAATAAAGATCATCTCAATAAAAGTCATTATAGGTATGATTATGGGATTCATCATTGATTTAGTTTATCACAATAATAAAAAGAGTGATTTTCATATATGTGAAGAGAGTGATTGCGATTGTGAAGAATCCATTATTAAATCGAGTATTATTCATACATTAAAAACTATTAGTTTTATCGCTCTTATAACTTTTATATTAAATGTTGTATTTAACTATTTCAATGAAGATATCATTAAAAATATTGTGTCTCAAAATAAGATACTTACACCATTTATTGCTTCCCTTATTGGTCTTATTCCTAACTGTGGATCATCTGTTATGATAACTGAATTATACCTAAATAATGTCATTACACTAGGAAGTGGAATAGCAGGACTTTTAACAGGAAGTGGAGTAGCACTTCTCGTCTTATTTAAATCTAATAAAAATATTAAAGAGAATATAATTATTTTATCACTAATATACTTTATTGGAGTGATATCGGGAATAATAATAAATTTTATTATTTAGTGTAAAAAGGTACGTATTTTTGTTAAATGTTAAGTGTGGTTGACAAATTTCCAAGTACGCTTGGTGGAATGCAACCAATATTTATAGATATAATAACGGTGAAAGAGGTGAAATTATGAGTATAGGACAAAAGCTATCTGATCTAAGAAAAAGCAAACATCTATCACAAGAAGACGTTGCAGACAGATTAGGCGTTACTCGACAAACAATATCAAAGTGGGAAACAGATCAATCGACTCCTGACTTTGATAAAATAATTCCAATATGTGAATTATTCGGATTATCATCAGATGAATTATTAGGTAATTTAAATTCTAATGATAACAAAGACAAGAAAGGTGAATCTCCATCTTCTATGGATATAGAAAACAAAAAAGAGAATAATATAAGGAAGCGTAAAAAAGCTATAGGTATAAGCTTAGGTGTTCTTTTCTATTTTCTATCAGTTATATGGATTATGATTGCCATCCCTGTTATGAAGATGAACCCAATAGTTGCTTCAGCAGTATTCTTGTTAATATGTGGAATAGCTACATTTGTAATTGTTTATTCCTGTATGTTTTATAGTAAAGACAAAAAGGAAAAAGAGAAAGAAGAGGAATTAAATCCCAATAAAAAACTTGCAAAGCAAGTTAATGAAATTATTTCCTTAATTATCCTAATAATATATCTAGTAATAAGCTTTGCGACATTTGCATGGCATATAACTTGGATTATTTGGATTGTCTATGGTCTTATCGAACAAATCGTTAACTTGATATTTGATTTGCGAGGTGAATCTAATGAAAAATAAGGGCTTTACAATTTTCTTAATCGTAATTCTTTCTGTTCTAGCATTAGCTATTTTAGGAGGAATGATATTATTACTTACTGGAAGAGGTCATTTTGGTTTCTTTAATTTCGGATCAAACTCTGTGAGTTCAAAATTAGTGTATGATCAAAAATACGAAAATATCTTTAAAGAAATAACTATTGACAGTGATGCTGGTGATATATACATTAAGCATTCCAATACTGAAAAGGCAACTGTAAAAATTTATGGAGAAACCGAACAATTAGAAGTTGATGATAAGGAAAATTTATCCATTAAATACGTAGCTAAAAAATGCATAGGTTTCTGCTTTAATGTTGAAAAAACTAAAATTGAAATTGCTTTACCAGAGAATTTTGATGGCAAGCTAAATATCGAAAATAAATATGGAAATACATCCATAGCAGACTTTTTAAATGCTACTGCTGATGTTAACCTACATTATGGAGATATCTCTATAGATGGCATAAGAAATGGAAAAATCGTTAATAACTGTGGCGATATTGAAATAGGAACTATTAATGATGCCATTGTTGAAAACAACTTTGGTGATATCGAAATCAAAAAAGTTTTATCAAGTTTAGATATCGAAGCAGATTGTGGCGATATTGAAATAAAGGATTTAACCATTGAAAAGAATTCTAACATCAAAAATAGTATGGGAGATGTTTCAATTGGAAGAACTAATGACATCTTAATAGATGCTAAAACTTCCTTAGGTGAAGTCGATGTTCGCAATAACGACTATAAATCAGAAATAACTCTAAAAATCGATAATAGTTGTGGAGATATAACCGTTAAAAACTAAAAAAAGTTTAAAATAAAAAACCTTGTTTTATAAACAAGGTTTTATTTAATTATAGATTCTAAAGCTAATGTAATCATCGTATCTAGTGAAGTTTCTCTCTCTTCAGGAGTAACTATAACACCTGGTTGATATTTCGAATCAACTATTGTTGCCAACATTGAAGCTTCTCTTCCACAGAACTTAGCAATGTGCATAAGACCAAATCCTTCCATCTCGACGCACATTAATTCATCTTTCATTGGACATTTATCAATGATTTCTGATATATCAACATATACATCGAATACATCACTTGTAAATGTTGGGCCAACTTTTAAATTAATATTCATACTCTTTGCTGTTTTTTTAATTGTTTCATTTAAATCACTAGAAGACTCGACAAAACTCTCTTCTCTTTTGATTAATGTATTTTCAAAAGAAGAATTAGAATAAGCTCCTGTTGATAAGACAACATCGAGTATTTTAGCCTCCTTATTTAATGATCCCGAAGATCCGATTCTTATAATCTTTTTAACATCATAGAAATTATATAATTCATAAGCATAAATTCCTACTGATGAAACACCCATTCCTGAACCCATTACTGTAACTCTTACGCCTTTGTAATAGCCTGTAAATGCATACATGTTCCTTATTTCATTAACTAATTTAGCATCTGTTAAAAATTTCTCTGCTATGTACTTTGCCCTTAGTGGATCACCTGGAAGTAACACTATTGGAGCAATATTTTCCTTTTCAGTAACTATATGTACTGGTTCCATTATCATCACCTGTATAAATGATATCATAACTGTGTTATAATTGTCTTATAAAAAAGGAAATTTTACGTATACTAATGAATAAGAGGTGTCAATATGGTCTATAAATTACATAAGAATGGATCTTTTAATATTCATACAATAAAAACAGATAGATTTAAAAATATTCGCATGGAAATAATGTTTAGAAATAATGTCGATATTGCATCTGTTCACAAGCGAACAGTTCTTTTTGATATGCTCATGGAGACGGGAGAATATTATAAGACCAAAAGAGCAATATTCCTAAAACTAGAAGAGTTATATAATGCTGTATGTTATGCCACAAGTATCAGAATGGGTAATGCTGTCTTATCCAGTATAACTATGGATTTTTTAAATCCCAAATATACGGAAGAAGATTACTTAGATGAAGCCCTTAAATTGCCATTTGATCTTATTTTTCATCCAGATGTTACGGATAACGAATTCAATGATGAAATATTGGAGGTTGTTAAAACACGCCTTATATCCGATATCAAAAATATCAATGAAGATCCTCAAAGATCTGCTATTACTAAGGGACTAAAGGCCTTCGATAAAGAAAGTGTATCTAGTATAAATTTATCTGGTTCCGAAGAAAAAATCAACGAGATAACTTCTTCAAGTTTATATGAAACCTATCAAGATATTTTAACGCATGACTATATTGATATTTTCATAATAGGTGATTTTGATGAAAACGTCGCAATATCTAAAATAGTTGAATATGCCTCATTTAAAACTATTAAAACTCACGAAATAACTATGGATGTAAAAAATAAGATAGCAAAGAAACCTAAAGAGGTTGTTGAATCCTCACCATTCAGTCAATCGCAAGTATTATTTATTTTAAATACCTTAAACCTAACTGATTATGAAAAAAAGTATCCTTTTATTATTTATAATATGATTCTTGGAGGAGGTGCTTTGGAGACTAAATTATATCGTAAATTGCGCGATGAGAATTCTCTTTGCTATAATGTTCAAAGTCTATTTCAAAAAAACGATAACCTAGAACTTATCATAACAGCAGTTGATAAAGATAATGAAAACAAGACTAAAAGTCTTATAAATGCAGCAATCAAAGAGATGGAAACTAAGGTTAGTGATGATGAAGTAAAAAGAGCAGTATCCGCTATTATATCTTCTATCAATATGTCTTTAGATTCTCCAGATCGCATAATAGATATATATTTGTTTCAATACCTTAATTCCATAGATGATATAGAAACGCGTATAAATGAATTTAAAAAAATAACTAAAAAAGATGTTATGAATATCGCTAAAAAAGTTAAACTAAATACAATTTATATTTTAAGAGGAGGTGAAGAAAATGCAGAAAATTAAATATCCCAAAGTTGACGAGATACTCTATAAAGAAGTCTTGCCAAGTGGTTTAGAAGTTTATTTGCTTCCCAATAAGAACGTCAAGAATTTCTATATGACATTTTCAACTAAATTTGGCTCTTTATATACGGAATTTAAAAAAGCCTCTGCTGCTAGTTATACGAAGATACCAGATGGAGTAGCGCATTTTCTCGAGCATATCACTTTTAAAATGCCTGATGGTGATGCATCTGATTATTTTGCCAACTTAGGTTCGGAATCCAATGCCTATACTTCATTTAAAGTCACTTGTTATGAAGTTTATGGCTATGACAAATTTAAAGAGAATTTAAATTATCTCTTAGATTTTGTGCAAACTCCATGTTATACCTCTAAGATGATTGAAGCTGAAAAGGGAATAATAGCCGAAGAAGTGAAGATGTGTGAAGACAATACCCTTTCCTTACTTTCTTATTCCTTATATCGCAATCTTTTTTCGAAATATAAATATTCGTCATTTGTCTGTGGCAATGTTAAAGATGTCAAGAGTACTACCTTAAAAGATATCGAAAACTCTTATCAAACATTTTATCATCCATCAAATATGTTTATCATAATAACTGGTAACTTTAATCATGAAGAAGCTTTGGCAATTATCGAAGAAAATCAAGCTAAAAAGAAATTTGAAAACGCGCCAGAAATCAAAATAAAAAGAATAAATGAACCAAATAAAGTGGTTAAAGAATATGAGGAGATACCAGCAAATGTCGAAGTAGAAAAAGTTAATATAGGTTTAAAGATGCCTTTAAGTAACTTTTCTAAACTAAATATAAGTGATATAAAAAGAGATATATTAGTTAATATTATCATTAATTCTAATTTTGGAAGAACTAGTGAGATAAGAGAAAGATTAATCAATGGCAATATCATTACTGATGGTATAATAGCAAGCAAGTATATAACTGATGATTATTTGATAATCGAATTATCTGCCGAAACGCCATATCCTCAAAGATATATAAGCATCATGAAGGAAAAGTTAAAAAAGATAACTATTACCAAAGAAGAATTAGAAATAAAAAAACGTGTAGCAATTAGTAACTATATTTTATCTTTTGATGATATTGAAGAGACTAGTTATAATATTCAAAGTGATCTGGTAAATTATGGTCAAGTTATTCATAATATATATGATATATACAATGAACTTGATTATAGTACTGCCGAAGAAGTGGCAAAGAAAATTAATGATAAAAACATGGCTATTGTTGTCCTTGTACCTAAAGAAGATAAATAATTTTATCTTTTTTTCATTTTTTAAAAGTAATTTTTAATTTCACCGTGTACATATAAGGTAGGAGGTGAAAAAATGAATTTACTACTTAAATACAAGCATCAATTAATTATTGGTGGGATAGTATTATTATTGGTAGCAGCAGTTAGCATTCCCTTTATGTTTGCATCGAGTAATCCCATTTTGTCTCAAAGTGATTTAGACCCCTGTAATCCTGTCGAGATAGAATCTGGTGATGAATCAAGCAATTATATTGTTGTAGACATCAAAGGAGCTGTCAAAAAACCTGGTGTTTATAAGATGCCTGAGGGTTCTATTGTTCAAGATGCTATTAATGAAGCTGGTGGATTAAAAAGTACAGCTTATACTCAAAACATTAATTTATCGAAAACATTGTCTAACGAAATGGTTATTATCATCAATACTAAAAGTGAGATGAAAAACCAAACAACTAAAAAGATTGAAGATGTCAAAAATGATGTCGAAGATAATTCTAATAATAACACTAACAATAATACCAATAATGGAAGTAATGTATGTGTATGTGAACCAGGGAGTACAACTGGCACAATCAGTAACAATACGGCCAACAAAACATTGGTTAATATCAATACCGCTAGTAAAGAAGAATTGATGAGTGTATCAGGAATTGGTGCATCGAAAGCTGACTCTATCATAATTTATCGCATGGAAAATAAATTTTCGACAATTGATGATATTAAGAATGTCAGTGGAATAGGAGATGCTCTATTTGCTAAGATTAAAGACTATATTACAGTCTAGTCATCTTATTTTATTTCTATTAATTGTAACTATTGTTTATTCCCTAATCTATTCAAGTATTCCGAGGAAAAGTAACTACAATATTAATGATACATTTATTAAGGGATATCTAATTTCTAAGACAATTGATGGAGATAAACTTTCCTTGGTTCTTAAGGGGAAAGAAAAAGTAAAAGGTACGTTTTATATAAAGAATTATAAAGATGTTTCTCTTTATGAAAGTCTTCCCCTTGGAACAAACCTTGAACTTACTGGCACCTTAAATACGCCAAATAAGAACACCATTCCTAATACCTTTAACTATCATGATTATCTTTACTATCAGGGAATTAATTATACTATGAGCATTAATAATATTAAGATTGATAATTCTAATATATCGTTCTTATATAAAATAAAGAATACTCTAATAAAGCATATTAATAAATACCAAAGTAAGGCTTATTTATTGACCTTTATTTTGGGTGATAAGACCGCCTTAGAAGAGGGCATATACGAGGGATATCAAGATATTGGTGTATCACATATATTTGCCATATCAGGTATGCATGTCTCTTTACTTACGGGGCTTATTTTAAAACTCTTAAAAAAATTAAAGGAAAATACTAGATATATAATCGTTATAGTATTTCTACTCATTTATTCCTTTCTAACTGATTTTCAGCCAAGTATTCTCCGCAGTGTAACGCTATTTATATTACTGTTTTTAAATAAACGTTTTTCTTTTAATTTAGATACATTAAGAATTTATTACTTAACTATAACGGTACTCCTTTTATATAATCCTTATCTTATTCATAATGTGGGATTTCAATATTCATCTGTCGTCTCTTATTCTCTTATAAGAAATAGTAAACTTATTAAGGGTAGTTACCTCATGAAGTGCTTTAAGATTTCTCTCATTGCTTTTGTCTATAGTTTACCTATAACAGCACTAAACAATTATGAGATAAATATTTTAAGTGTCTTCAATAATTTGCTATATGTTCCTTTAATAAGTTTTATTATCTATCCCTTGAGTTTATTGACCTTACTATTTCCCTTTTTGGATAATATCTTACTTAGTTTAAATCACATAAGTGAGTTTTTGGCCAATTATATGCTTATATTAAACATTATTATTCCTAAGATACCCATTTTAGTAGTTATAGCATATTATATTTCGATTACTCTTTTCTTCAATAGCTATCGGCGCATTTTTATCCTTATCCCTTTCATCCTTATCGCAATAATTAAGATATATCCCCTAATTGATTCAAATTATTATGTCTACTTTTTAGATGTTGGGCAAGGAGATTCAACAGTTATAAAATATAAAAATGAGACCATCATGATTGATACGGGTGGTAAGGTAAATTTTAAAACTGAGGCTTGGAAGGAAAAAAAGAAGACATACTTAACTGATAATACTATTCGTCTCTTAAAAAGTATTGGAGTCTCCAAAGTCAATTATCTTATATTAACGCATGGTGATACCGATCATTTAGGTGAAGCAGAGCATTTAGTTGATAACTTTAAAGTTTTAAACATTATTTTAAATAAGGGCGATTTAAATGCTTACGAAAAAAAATTAATGCAGAAGGAAATTAATATAACCGATAAATATCGCGGAAGATTAAACTTCCAACTATTAGACACCGGTATAGTCTATGATAATGAAAATGACAACAGCATTGTATCTTTATTGAATATTCATAATTATAAAATGCTTTTTATGGGAGATGCTAGCATAAAAACTGAACAGGACTTACTCAAAAAATATGAATTATCGGCGGATTTAATTAGAGTTGGTCATCATGGAAGTAAAACGAGCAGCGACTTTAAATTTATTAAGAGTATTGATCCTCATATCGCAATTATTTCAAGTGGAAGAAATAACCGCTATAACCATCCTAACCAAGAAACATTAGATACCTTAAATAAACTAAAAGTTGAGTATTATAATACTCAAACAAGCGGAACGATTAAGATAAAATTTGGAAATAGAATAGTTCTTTCTGAGTTTTCACCATAGAAAAGCATCGTGAAAAAAGAGCTGATATGTTATAATATTCAAAAGAAGGTATTAATATGGGAATTGTTTATCACGGAAGTAAAGAACACGATTTAAAAGTACTAAAGCCAAAAAAATCTACTCATGGCACATATGTCTATGCCACGCCAGATAAAGTATTAGCTATTCACTTTAGTAAAAGATGTGGCGATGATTTGACCTACGATATTGGGCGCTTTAGTAAAAATACAGGTCCATGGGAATTGGTTGAAAAAATCCCAGGTGCTCTTGAAAAAATGCATGCTAATGATTCTTCATTATATACCATTGATGATGCAACATTTAAAGATATCAAAACTGGATTCAATGAAGTTGTTTCGGAAATACCTGTTGATGTTATTGATGAAGAATACTATGCCAATGTCTACGATGCTATATTAAGTTTAGAAGAAGCAGGATTATTAAAAATTTATCGCTATCCTAACAAACCAGATGGAATGCCTATTGATAATTCAGATATATTAGATAAGTGGCGTAGATATAATCAAAAATTAGGAAGAGAATTTAGCAAACGTGACTTTAATCGCCTAGTTTATCTCCATCCAAAACTTCTAGATAAAGCTAATGAATTAGCCAGTGAACTACACTATGACTATCATTACGAGAAAGAGGATTTAATAGATATCTTTCAAGATTTTGTCGACATGCAATTGCAAAATTTCGATAATGAGCGATTTGTTGATTGTGCATATCAAAGTATCTGTGATACATTTCCATCAATATCAGAAGAAATTACGAAAATTTATACAGACTATCTTAGTCAGATAAATCAAAAAAGATTATAAAAACTAATTTAAAATAGTCACGTTTTTTTGCTTAAAACCATAAAATATATTGTACGTTATATAACGTTTATATAGATTGGAAAGAGGTGCACTCTTTCCTTATTTTATTTTGTGAAAAAATTGTGAAAAAAACATTGTATCTAAATAATAAAAGTTCTATAATATGTATAAGGAGTGAGAAAATGAAGAAAAAGCTAATAATAGCACTATTCATAAGCATGTTGTTGGTAATGCCTATGAATAACAACTATGTAAATGCAGCCAAGAGTACACCAACAAAAGAAGTTGCAACGACGAATTACACGATCACATACAACTTAAATGGAGGAACAAACAGCAAGAGTAATCCAACAAAATATAACAGCAAGACTAAGACAATCAAACTAAAGAACCCAACGAGAAGTGGTTATGCTTTTGAGGGCTGGTACAAAGATGCCAAATTGAAGAAAAAAGTAACTTCAATTAAAAAGGGAAGCAAGGGAAATGTAACTCTTTATGCTAAGTGGTCAAGATACACAATCACATACAATTTAAATGGTGGCACTAACAACAAGAGCAACCCAACAAGTTATAACAAAAACACCAAGACAATCAAACTAAAGAACCCTACGAGAAAAGGTTATGATTTCCTAGGATGGTACAAAGATGCCAAATTAAAGAAAAAAGTAACTTCAATTAAAAAGGGAAGCAAAGGTAATTTAACTCTTTATGCTAAATGGGAATCCAATGCTGATTATAAAATTGCTTATAATCTAAATGGTGGAAAAAATAGCAAGAGTAACCCAGTAAAATACAACAAAAAGACTAAAACAATTAAACTAAAGAATCCAACAAAAGCAGGATACACATTTGGTGGATGGTATAAGGATTCCAAATTAAAGAAAAAAGTAACCCAAATCAAAAAGGGAAGCAAAGGCAATGTAACTTTATATGCCAAATGGAATGCCAACACATATACAATTAAATTTGATAAAAATGGTGCCAATAAAGGCAAAATGAGCAGCCAAACAAAAGTAAAATATGGCTCATCAGTTAAACTAAATGCCAATAAATATACTAAAAATGGATATGCGTTCATAGGATGGAACACTAAGAAAAATGGCAAAGGAACAACTTATGCAGATAAGGCCAGTGTTAAAAACTTAGTTTCTAAAAATAAGGGAACTATTACCCTATATGCTATGTGGGCAAATCAATTTACAATAAAATATAATCTAAATGGCGGAGTCAACAATAAGGCCAATCCAACTAAATACAAGATTAATACCGAAGTAGTATTAAAGAACCCAACGAGAAGCGGATATAAATTCTTAGGTTGGTATACTGATTCTAAATTCAAAAATAAAGTAACTAAGATTTCTAAAAATTACAATAAAAATATAACATTATATGCTAAATGGGAATCAACAAAACCTGCATATAACGCAACTGCTAGAGAAAAGAAAGCCTTAGCAGATCTTAAGAATTTATTTGAACATTCAAATGCCGGAGAATGCTCATATGTTTGCATTGTAACAATGCTTCAAGATGAGGGATATGATTACACTGAAAAAGAGGCAAAATACGCTGCTGACAATTGCGGAATAGATTGGAAAAATCAAGCAAATAATTTAGTTAAGAGATATACAACTCAAATTGGTATTTCTTATGTCAGATTAGTGGAATACATGAAAGATTTAAAGTACACTGATACTGAGATAAAAAATGCAATTACTGTTAATAAGGTAAATTGGAGCAATCAAGCATTATTATTGGTAAAGACGTTGACAAACAGAGGATTATCTAAAGCCAGAATAATTGAAGAAGTAAAAGATATGAAGTTTGAAGCTGCTGATGAAAAAGCGGCACTCGCTAGTATAAATGTCAATAATCAAGATCAAGCTTTAAAGATAATTAAAGAAATGTTAAATGAAGACTATGGATATTCATATAATGGATTAGTCAAAATGCTAACTGACGAATATTATTTATTTACTGATGCAGAGGTAAAAAATGCATTAAATAAAGTTTCAGTTGATTGGAGTGCTCAAGCCTTAAAGAGAGTTAAAAGCATGTTAAATGAAGAAGGATATGGATACTCATACAACGGAATAATTAATAATTTAACTTCTGAGTGGGCTGGATTCACAGAGGAACAAGTCAAAACAGCTTTGAGCAAAGTAACTACTGACTGGAGCGCTCAAGCCTTAAAAAGAATCAAAAATATGTTAGATAGTGATAGTTATGGATATTCATACGATAGAGTAGTCAAAGATTTAACGAATGAGTATAATGCATTTTCTGAAACGGATGTTAAAGATGCGTTAAGTAAAGCAACAGTTGATTGGAATGCCCAAGCTTTAAAGAGAGTTAAAAACATGTTAAATTCCAGTGGATATTCTTATGCTAGACTGTTAGAATTATTACAAGATGAATATAATGGCTTTACTGCTGAACAGGCGAAATACGCGGTAGATAACTGCAAAGCCGATTGGAACGAACAAGCACTAAGAGTTGCTAAGGATTCTCTAGAATCTACTAATTACTCTTATAAATTAATGCTTACAAATCTACAATCTGAGTGGTCAAAATTTACACCTGAACAGGCTAAGTATGCTGCCGATAACTGTGGAGCTGATTGGAATACTCAAGCTTTAAAAAGAGCAAAAGAAATATTGGAAAGCAGTATCTATTCTAAGGAAGAATTACTTGAAACTTTACAAGAAGAGTGGATAGGTTTTACTTTAGAACAAGCAACATATGCTGTTAATAACTGTGGAGCAAACTGGAACGAACAAGCTCAAAAAAGAGCAAAAGAATTGATAGGATACAATAATTTTTCTCATAAAGAAGTAATGGAAGAATTGAAAAATTATTATAAATTCACAGCTGAAGAAGCTAAATATGGCGCAGATAACTGTGGCGCAAATTGGAACGATAATGCTTTAAAGGCTATTGATTCAAGATTAGGTGGTTCAGCTGGTTACAGTGATGATGACATTAAAGGAATGTTAATGGAATTTGGATTCACTGAAGAACAAGCAGCATATGCTATAGCAAACTACGTTAGATAAAATTATAAAAATCAAGGAAAGACGAGCTCTTTCCTTTTTTAATTGACTTAATATAAATGATGATATAAAATAGTTCGAAAAAAAGGGGATGTATTTATGCCAATACTTACAATGGAAGAGGAAAGAGAATATCGTCAAAAGTTTGATGAGTTCTTTCGTCAATATGGTCATCTTTATAAAAAAAATACTCAAGAATTTATTAAAGAAAAATTTATTGGTGAGGAATTTAAAGCGGGAAATTATATTGATATAATGAGTCAGATCTACGAAGAGATTGGTCTGATGTCTAAATATAAAAAAGATCTCTATTCGGAATATCTATCCTATTTAAATGAACATTTTGATATCAATCGCCATCTTTTAGATGTTGGATGTGGGCATTTTCCAGCCTTTACAAAGAAAGTTGCATCTCTTCAAACCAGTGGATCAGTTAAAGGTATTGATGATCATTTAATAACGACAGATATCGATGGGTTAATTCTTGAAAAAGGTGTATTTGATAGATTTTATGATGTAACGGGCATTGATATGATGTATGGACTAGAACCATGTGATGCCACAGTTGATATGATAAGAGTAGCTAATAAAAATAATTTAGATTTATGTATAGCACTTTGCGGCGATATTCACTTTAACTTTTACATAAGTGGGTTAAATCAAGAGGATTATCGAAGTTGGTTAGCATATCTCTTGACAATTATGGAAACAAGTCTTCCTGATGATCGTGATTACCAAATAGAATTAGTCGATTTCTTCCGCTATCCAATAATTAGAACCTTTAAAAAGAAAACCCTGATTCCAGTATCAAATATAATAATTTAAAATAAACTATTGCATTTACTCATACTTTTAGTATATAATGTATTAGTAAGTTTTTACTCGGATTGGAAAATCTCCGATTTCTCTCTGAGTTTAAACGGGAAAATAATAATAGGAGGTAAAGTTAACATGGCTGTAACTAAAGAAAGAAAAGCAGAATTAGTTAAAGAATATGGTAAATCTGAAAAAGATACTGGTGCTACTGAAGTACAAATCGCTATTCTTACAGAAGAAATAAGAGATTTAACAGAACACTTAAAGGTACATATTCATGATTACCATTCAAAAAGAGGATTAATGATGAAAGTTGGTAAAAGACGTAGTTTACTAGACTATTTAAAAGCCAACGATGTAGAAGCATATCGTACATTAATCGAAAAATTAAATATAAGAAAGTAGGCGCTAATTTTTTTAGTGTCTTTTTCTTTTATAGAATAGTGAGGTAGTATAAATGACAAAAAAAATATTTGAAATGGATTTTAGAGGAAGAAAACTAGTTGTTGAACATGGTGAAGTTGCCAAACAAGCTCATGGAGCAGTTTTAGTAAGATACGGAGATACCGTAATTTTATCGACAGTAGTAGTTGGTAACAATGCCAATATTCTAAGTGATTTCTTTCCACTAATGGTTTTATACCAAGAAAAATTATATTCCGTAGGAAAAATACCCGGAGGATTCATAAAAAGAGAAGGTCGTCCTACTGATGCCGCTACATTGGCAGCCCGTATGATTGATCGACCAATGCGTCCAATGTTCCCTGAAGATTTTAGAAATGAAGTACAAATAGTTAATACGGTATTATCAGTTGATCCTGATAATTCGCCAGAACTAACAGCAATGTTTGGTTCTTCGTTAGCAACGACTATTTCTAAAATTCCATTTGATGGTCCAATCGCTGGTGTTAAAGTAGGAAGAGTAAATGGTAAATTTATCATCAATCCAACTACTGATGAAATGGAAATATCAGATATAGATCTAACAGTAGCCGGAACAAAGAAAGCTATTAACATGGTTGAAGCTGGCGCTAAAGAGGCAAGTGAAGAAGATATGTTAGAAGCTTTAATGTTTGGACATGAAGCTGTTAAAGAACTATGTGAATTCCAAGAGAAGATTGCCTCTGAAATTGGCGAATCTAAGATGGAATATGAAAAATTGGAAATTGAAGAAGAATTAAGAAATGCTGTATATGATTTAGCAGCTGACAAATTAAATAAAGCTCTAAGAATTAAGGAAAAATTGGAAATGTATGCGGCAGTTGATGAAGTTAAGGAAAGTGTAATTGCCAAGTACGAAGAGGAAAATGCCGATTTAGATAAAGAAGAATTGACGATTCTTACGACAAAGATCAAATTAATATTAGAATCAATTGAATATGATATCTTCCGTTCAATTACTGTTGATGAGAAGACTCGTGCCGATGGAAGAGCAATGGATGAGATAAGACCATTATCAACAGCTATAGATTTACTTCCAAGAACTCATGGTTCAGCTCTATTTACGAGAGGAGAAACTCAAGCCTTAGCAGTAACGACGCTAGGTGCTCTAAACGAATACCAAGTATTAGATGGTGTAAGTCTTGAAGCTGAAAAGCATTTTATGTTGCATTATAACTTCCCAGCTTTCTCTGTTGGAGAAACAGGACGTTATGGTTCTCCAGGAAGAAGAGAAATTGGTCATGGTGCCTTAGGTGAAAGATGTCTAAAACAAGTAATGCCTTCGGAAGAGGAGTTCCCTTACACGGTTCGTGTTGTATCTGAAATATTAGAATCTAATGGATCATCAAGCCAAGCTACCATCTGTGCTGGATGTATGTCACTAATGGCTGCAGGTGTACCAATTAAAGCACCAGTAGCAGGTATTGCTATGGGTCTTATTACAAGCAAAGATGAAAGTGCCTATACTATCTTAACTGATATTCAAGGTATGGAAGACCATCTAGGTGATATGGACTTTAAAGTTGGAGGAACTAGAGAAGGTATCTGTTCCCTACAAATGGATATTAAAATCAAAGGTATCACTAAAGAAATCTTAAAAGAGGCCCTAGCTCAAGCTAAAAAAGCTCGTATGGAGATACTAGATGTCATGGAAGCTCAAATAGCAAAACCAAGAGAAGACGTATCCGAATATGCACCAAAGACTGAGACATTCATGATTAATCCAGATCGTATTAAAGAAGTTATTGGTAAAGGTGGAGAGACGATTACTAAGATCATTCTCGAAGCCTCTAATGTCAAAACTGTTCAAGATAAAGACGCCGTTAAAGTTGATTTAAACGATGATGGCCAAGTAATTATTTATCATACAAACCGCGAGATAATCAATAAAACTGCTGAAATGATTAAAAATATTGTTCGTGAAGTTGAACCAGGTGTTAAATATACCGCTAAGGTTGTCAAAGTTGAAGATTTTGGTTGCTTTGTTCAACTATGGCCGGGATGTGAAGGATTAGTTCATGTTTCACAACTTGCCCATGAAAGAGTGGAAAAAGTTTCTGATGTCGTATCTGTTGGTGATGAGATTATCGTTATGTCTCAAGGTTATGATAATCGTGGACGTCTAAACTTATCTCGCAAGGATGCTTTACCTAAACCAATTAAAAAAGAAAAAGATGATAGTAAGAAAAAAGAAAAGGCAGAAGAGATAAAGGAAGAGGAAGAAAATCGTGAATAGAGAAGTAAAACCTAATCAAATATATCGCCATTTTAAAGGGACAATCCACAAGATAATATGTATTGCTAAGGATTCTGAAACCTTAGAAGATATGGTAGTCTACACTCATGATGAAGACTCAGAAATATGGGTTAGACCCCTTGCGATGTTCTTATCTGAAGTAGATCACGAGAAATATCCCGATGTTTTGCAAAAATATCGCTTTGAACTTATAGAGGAAACTGACTAGTTTTCTCTTTTTTTGTAAATTATTATCGTAATAATAAAAAATATAGCATAATTTGCTTTTTTATGTTATATTTATTATAGTTGAAGGTAAAATAATAAAAGGAGTGATTAAGAATGAAAAAAATAGTGGCTATTTTTACATTGATGATACTTATGATACCACTAACTATGGTTAAGGCCGTTAATGATCCAAACTGTAATGAAAACGGTTCATGTTTTGAATATAAAAGAGGTGACGAAGTAAACTTCTATACTCACCAAGGAGATGCAACAGGAACAAGAACTATTATTCTTGAAGATTTAGGTAAGACAGACAAATATGTTAAAGTATGGGCAACTGGATATTCATATGACCACAGTCTTCCTTATTGTGAAGCAATTGATGGAGATTGTACAAAATTTACAAGTATGCCGGGTTATAAAGGCGGTGGACAAACCCCTGGGCTTTTAGGAAGTATTAACGCTAATGCTGGTGGATTTGCTTACGCTAAACCTATCCAAGAAGAGGGAAACTTACAATTAATTACTTTAAATGATCTTATTGATTTATTTGGAGCAACAAAAGATGGAGATAAATACACGATTGATGTTACCAAATGGGGAACTACAATGGCTGCTTTCGAAACACAAAAAGAGGGATTATACACTCAAACTGTTGAAAAAGAAGGCGACAATTACTACATCTGGGTATTAAAATTCCCTAAGAATGAAAATCGTGAAGTAACATCTATTACTATTGAAAGAGAATTGACAAATAGTGCAACAACTTATGCCTATGTTCCCGTAGTATACTTAGATAAAACATATGACTGTGTTGATAGAGAAAACCAAGAAGATTACTCTTGTTACTCATGTGATGAAGAATATAGATGGTTAACAGTTGGAACTCAACCAGAATCTTGTACATTAGTAGAAGATATCACTAAAGAATCAGCATGTGTTAAGAGTCCAAAAACTGGTGTTGAGGATCACATCTTAGAATTCGTTATAATCGCATCTGTATGTGGCGTTGCATTATATCTAGTTAAGAAAAAAGACTTATTTAGAGGAATTTAATAAAAAAATGACAGTTCAAAAGTGAACTGTTTTTTTAATGCATTTTATGTATTGACAATTACTATAATATATTATAATATTTAATTCGGCAACAAGAAGAGGGATAAAAATGAAATTACAACATATTAGGCAGTCCTTAAATGCTATAAAAGAAACTGACCTAATTAATTTAGAAGAATTAAAAGATAGAATAAAAAATCTAGAAAAAGAGCTAGATATAAAATATACAGAACTAGGACAAATAAAGATAAGAAAAGAAATTATAGACAATATATTCAGCATAAGAGAAAGCAAAAAAAGTTTAATGCGCTTTTTAAGACCATTACTAGAATTAGTTTTACTGGCAATAATCTCATATATAACTATTATAAGTGCAGCCTCAATGTCGGGACTATTAATCGTTTTCATAGGTCTTCTCTTAGCGGTCTCATTAGATGCTTTGCATATTCTTAAAGATGATTATACTAAAGTTATTGGAAAAGATGATATATCCTGTAGAGGAGTTTTAAAAGCTCTATCAAATATCTTTAAAAGCAAAAATATTCTTTCTCTTGATATGGAAGAGTGCTTAGCATTAGAAGAAGATCTTAATTCGGACATAAAAGAATTGGAAAAAGAATTGAACTTAAGCCGTGCTAAAAGTGATAGTTTAAAAGACGAAATAAGTTATATTGAGGGAAATGAACATGCTGTTAATTGCATGATAGATAAATACAAACTTGAAGAAATGAATAATGAAACTGCTGTCGTTCAATTCATAGAACGCAAAATAGAATTAAAGAAAACAATGGAACCCGCCAATTCATATTAGTTGAAAAAGAGAGACACTCATGCTATAATATAAACATATTAAAAGAATAGAGGTTTTAATGTGACAATTAAATATGGAAAACAAATAGGCATAGGCGCTTTAACATTTATCGTAGCTATTGCCCTTGTTTTTGGAATAAAGAGATACCTGTTAAGCACCCGTAGTGATGTCATCAATAGTTCCGTATCTCATCAAAATATAGATATAAATAAACCAAATATTGCAACTACTGAAGCTATTAAAAAGATGGATAGTTCGTTAACTAATGTCATTACAAGTGGTTATGATGATTTAGAAGAATTTGTCGATGTTGCCCCATCTAAATACCCTTATTTGGTGGCACCAACTTTCGAAGATGATGGTTCTATAATATATGATGGAATGACTATAACAGAATTGACAAATCTTTTGAATAAATCCTTAAATTCATATATGACTAATACAGGTTACTTCTTTGCTAATTATACGAAAAGAACAGGAGTAAACCCCTACCTAATGGTTGCAATTGTTTTGTTAGAGACTGGTTGCAAATGGAAATGTTCTACTCTAACAGTTGAATGCAACAATATTGGTGGATTAAAGGGCAGTGGTTCTTGTCGCGGAGGAAGTTATAGCAAGTATAACTCACTTGACGAGGGAATAACGGCGTATTTAGATATTATATACAAAAACTATTTTTTAAAGGGGTTAGATACTCCCGAGAAGATGGCCAGCAAATATGCTGCTAGCAGTGAGTGGTCAAATAAGGTAAATACATATATTAATGAGATAAAGTCTAAGCAATAGACTTTATTTTTTATCTATTTATTGTTATACTTAATACAGTAGGTGGTAATATGACAGGAGTATTTGATACTGACGGAAATTTTCGCGAATTATATTTTTATAAATTGCAAGGCCTTTTTGAGGTAATGACTAAAGCGGCAATTGAGGCAAGCTCTGAACTAAAGGAAAAGTATGAGAATGAATATAAAACTAAAATAACTAGATTCTCGAGCGAATTAGAATTCTGCCTTCATGAATTAGGCTGGATGATACGTGATCCTTTTTGCCAAGGCAAAGATGAAGTTTTATTTTCTAATGGACATCGAAGTTATATAGCATCGATAGATTATGTTTCATCGCCTGACTTTGATAGAAAAAAAATTGATAACGAAGAGATGGGCTTTCCTATATTGACAGATGAATATGTCAGTTATGATTCAGAACTTAAAGACTACGATGCGATGGATGGAGGAATTATCGATGAACAGGGATATGTCTCATCATTCTTCTTGCCTAGTATGGAAGATTTAGCAACTCTAGAATTGCTCCATAAGATGATTAAAGATGAGAAAACGTATATAGATTATCTAATGCACAAAGATGAATTTCCATCAGCTTTAGAATATTTAACGAGCAAGAAAAATGTCATCGCTATAAAAAAACTAAATGATGGCTCATGTACTTTGGAATATGTCTCTGAAAATGATGGCAAAGTTCAAAAATTTATTGATCAACTTGAAAGCGAAGGCCACATAGCAGAATTTGTTCCTCTAGTAGTTGAAGAAGGTAAATTAAAGGTAGCGTAAACTATCCTTTTTTTTATTCGACGAAATAGTATTATGTGATATACTAAAAGTAGAAAGAGGGTTTACTATGGAAAATGATAAATTTAATGAATATCCCAATGTTGCCATGAAAGTAAATAAAGTAAGAGCTGTACGTGCTGACATAAGTAGGAAAATCCGTTTCATTTCTGCCGCATCTTTTTTTGGCTTATCTGCCCTTGGTAGTCCCTATGCTCTTGTTGCAATGGGTACTCTGACTGTCGGTTATTTTTCTGCTATGGCCGATGGAGAAAAAAATGTTATAAAGGCTACTGCAATGAAACATAAATTTAAAAAAATTGCTAAAAAGTTTAAAAAGATAAGTGGTATAAATATTCGTCCAGAATATAATTATAATACGCGTCAAGCTGGTTTTGTCTTATGCGATTTGAGCGGCAAAATCCCTGTAACATCCTTTTTGACATCGGAAAATATCTCAGAATATTTAACTTCTGAGCAGAGTAGTGCTTTAAAAGAACTTATAGATAATGAATTTGCCTATGCGAACTCTTATCGCGGAAAAGGAAAGAGGGCTACTACCCTGAGAGAGTATCGCTACAAAGATTTTAAGAAGATAGACTTTGACAATCTAACTTGTGCCTTTGATAATGTTGGTGGGGTTTTATCAAATAAGGAAATTTGTAACATAGCAGCAGGAATCAAAATATCCCGTTTAGAGTACAAAAAATTCATGAAGAGTCATAAAAAAGAAGAACTATGGACATTTTCCTCTAATTTGTCTACTTATCTACGCGGACTTACCGATATGAGTAAAGAGGATAAAGAAGATATTTTAAGAGAATTTAAAAACTATTTTGAAAAGTATGGCGAGCAGGGAGAATATGAATATCAAAAATTAGGAGAACAGATAATTGAACAGGAAAACCTAAAAAGAGCAATGTAACAACTATATATTATAATGAAGAAGCCTATTTAACGAGGTTTCTTTTCTTTTGAATAGATATTTTGCAATACCAAAATTTGATTGTTATAAAAAAATAAAAAAAGTTCTAAAAAAGGGTTGATTTTAATATAAAGGTAGGGTATAATGATTGATAGTTCAACTGGCTGTGATGTGCAAGATTGCTGACACACTAGGAAGAGTTGCATAATAAAGTGTCTCAGGTTAATTTGTAACGGAGCTATGTTTATACAAGATATAGACGAAGGGAGGACATGTAAATGTCAAAAGTTAGAATAAGATTAAAAGCTTATGATCACAGAGTTCTTGATAATGCTGCTGCAAGAATCATTGAAACTGTTAAGAGAACGGGTGGAAATATTTCTGGACCAGTACCTCTACCTACAGAAATTCAAAAGATTACTGTATTAAAGGCTGTTCATAAATATAAAGATTCTCGTGAACAATTCGAGATGCGTACTCATAAGAGATTAATCGACATCAAGGATCCTAGCAAAGAAACTATGGATGCTCTTCAACATTTAGACTTACCAAGCGGTGTTGAAATCGATATCAAAACAATGTAATAAAAAATAATGGAGGAAAGAACAATGAAGAAAGGAATCTTAGGACGTAAAATCGGTATGACCGAAAAATTTACGACAGATGGAAAAGTTATTCCTGTTACTGTAGTTGAAGTTGAACCAAATGTTATAATGCAAGTTAAAACAGTTGAAACTGATGGTTATAACGCAATTCAACTTGCTGTAGTTGACAAAAAGGAAAAAAATGCAAGCAAAGCCGCTATTGGCCATGCAAAAAAAGCAGGTGTATCTCCTAAGCGCTTCTTAAAAGAAATAAGAGTTGAATCTACTGAAGGTTATACTCTTGGAAGTACTATAGCTGCTGATACATTCGAAGTTGGAGAAAAAGTTGATGTAACTGGTACTTCAAAAGGTAAAGGTTTCCAAGGTGTTATTAGACGTCATGGACAATCACGTGGACCTGAAACTCACGGATCAAGATATCATAGAAGACCAGGTTCGATGGGAACTATGAGACCAATGCGTGTTTTGAAAGGTAAAAAGTTGGCTGGTCATATGGGATCAGAAACAGTTACCATTCAAAATCTTGAAATTATTGAAGTATGTGTAGAAGATAATTACATATTAGTAAGTGGAAATATTCCAGGACCTAAAAACTCTATTGTGTTAATTCGTTCAGCTGTTAAAGGCGGAAAAAATGAACCAAAAGAGATCATCATTAATAAAACAGAACCTGTAGTTGATTCAGTTGAAGAAGTAGTAGAAGAAACTGCTCCTGAAACTGTAGAACAAACTGAAGAAGTTACTACAGAAGAAAAAGTTGAAGAAACTACTGAAGAGACAACTGAGGAAGTTGCGGAAACTGATGAAACAGTCGAGGAATCTACTGAAGAATAATTTCAGATAAGGAGAGAAGACAATGACAAAAGTTAATGTAATTGACCTTAAAGGTACTAAAGTAAAAGATATTAATATTAATGATGAAATTTGGAAAATCGAAGGAAACGAGATTGTTCTAACTAAAGCAATTCGTTTACAAATGAATGCTTTAAGACAAGGTACAGCTGATACTAAAGGACGTAGCGAAGTATCAGGTGGTGGAAGAAAACCATATAGACAAAAAGGTACAGGTAATGCACGTCAAGGATCTATTCGTGCTCCACACTATAGAGGTGGTGGAATAGTATTCGGACCTACACCTAGAAACTACACTTTCAAAATGAATAAGAAAGAAAGAAGATTAGCACTAAAGACTGCCTTAACTGAAAAGTTAGCAGAAAAGAAATTAGTAGTTGTTGACTCACTAGAAGTTAAGAGTACTAAGACAAAAGATGCTATTCAAATGTTAGAAACATTAAAGTTAGAAGGAAAAGTATTATTCGTAAGTACTCATGATGCTGAAAATCTATATTTAGCAACGAGAAATTTAGGATATGCAGCCGTTATTATGGCAGACGAACTTAATGTTTATGATATTGTAAATGCAGACTATCTTGTTTGCGATGAAGATACAATGAATTATGTAGAGGAGGCACTTAAATAATGAAAGATGTAATTATTGCTCCCGTTATAACTGAAAAGGCTGCTCAATTAGCTGAAAATGGAAAAACTTATGTTTTTAAAGTTGCTAAGACTGCCAATAAGATTGAAATTAAGACTGAAATCGAAAGATTATTCAATGTCAAAGTTGAAAGTGTAAAAACTCTTAATACAAAGGCTAAAGATAAAAGAGTTGGACGCTACACTGGAAAGACAAAAACTTATAAGAAAGCTATCGTTACTTTAGCTGACGGTTATGCTATAGAAATATAGTAGGAGGTATAACTTATGGGTATAAAAAAATACAAACCAACGACTAATGGTCGCAGAGGAATGTCTACTTTAACCAATGAAGAAATTACGACAAACAAACCAGAAAAAAGTTTGTTAAAAACTATGAGTAAAACTGGTGGACGTAATAATCAAGGTCGAATGACTGTTCAGCACATTGGCGGTGGTGCTAAAAGAAAATATCGTGTTATTGATTTTAAGAGAAATAAGTTCGGTGTTACTGGAAAAGTTGCAACAATCGAGTATGATCCAAATCGTAACGCAAACATTGCTTTAATCACTTATTTAGATGGTGAGAAAAGATATATAATTGCTCCTAAAGAATTGAGTGTTGGAATGATTATTGAAGCTGGTGAAACTTGTGATATCAAAGTTGGTAATGCAATGCAATTACAAAACATCCCAGTTGGTACATTAGTTCACAATGTTGAATTAAAACCTGGTAAGGGTGGAGAAATTGCTCGTTCTGCTGGCCAAAGCGTTCAAATCTTAGGTAGAGATGATAAATACGTAATTGTTCGTCTACAAAGTGGCGAAACAAGAAAAATTTTAGGTACTTGTATGGCAACTATTGGTGTAGTTGGCAACGAAGACTTCGAATTAGTAAATATTGGAAAAGCTGGACGCAAACGTCATATGGGAATTCGTCCTACAAACCGTGGTTCTGTTATGAACCCTAACGATCACCCACATGGTGGTGGTGAAGGTCGTACACCAATCGGTAGAAAAGGACCAGTTACTCCTTGGGGTAAACCAGCTCTTGGATATAAAACTCGTAAAGGAAAGAAAGCTTCTGATAAGTTAATTATCAGTAAGAAGAAATAGGTGATTTTATGGCAAGAAGTTTAAAGAAAGGGCCTTTCGTTGATGAAAGCCTAATGAAAAAAATTCAAAAATTAAACGAATCAAATAAAAAAGAAGTTGTTAAGACATGGTCACGCCGTTCAACAATCTTCCCTGATTTTGTTGGTCACACAATTGCAGTACATAACGGAAAAGACTTTATTCCTGTTTATATTACTGAGGATATGGTTGGACACAAATTAGGAGAATTTGCTTTAACTCGTAAAGCCGGCGGACATGCAGGACAAAAGTAGGAGGTTATTAGATGGAAACATTTGCAATACATAAAAGTGCTATGGTAGCTCCTCGTAAATGCCGTATGACAATGGATTTAGTTAGAGGAAAAAAAGCTACAACAGCTGTTGGAATTTTAAAAAATACTAACACTAAATCTAGTAGACTTATCCTTAAAGTATTAGAATCTGCAATGGCTAATGCAACTAATAACTTCGGAGCTAAAGTAGAAGATTTAGTAATATCTGAATGCTTTGTTAATCCAGGACCTGTTTACAAGAGAGTAAAAATTGGTTCTAAGACAAAAGTAGACAGAAGAGATAAAAGAACGAGTCACATAACTGTTAAAGTTAGTGATGGTAAGGAGGCTTAATTATGGGACAAAAAGTAGATCCTAGAGGATTAAGACTTGGCGTAAATAAAGATTGGCAATCTAAATGGTATGCAGAAAAAGACGAATACGTTAAATCATTAAATAATGATATTAAAATTCGTGAATTCTTAACAAAAGAATTAAAAGATGCTGCTGTTGCTGAAGTCGTTATTGAAAGAAAGAAAAATCGCGTAGATGTTAAGATTGCCACTGCTAAACCTGGTGTTATCATCGGTCGTGGTGGTGAAGATATTGAAAAACTAAGAGGCAAGATTAAACGTGTTTGTGGAGAAGAAGTTTTCGTTACTATTAATGAAATCAAGAATCCCGACTTAAATGCTGAATTAGTTGCTCAATCAATTGCTAAACAAATCGAAAATAGAGGAAACTTCCGTAACGTTCAAAAGAAGGCTATTAAGAACACAATGAAAGCTGGAGCAAAGGGAATTAAAACTGCTGTATCTGGTAGACTTGGTGGAGCTGAAATGGCAAGAACTGAATGGTACATTGATGGAATTGTTCCCCTTCAAACTATTAGATCTGATGTAGATTATGCTACAGCCGAGGCAGACACTACTTATGGAAAACTTGGCGTTAAAGTTTGGATTTGTAAAGGCGAAATCTTAAATAAGAAAAATAAGAAAGAGGGAGGTAATGACGATGTTAATGCCAAAAAGAACTAAATATCGTAAACCTCATAGAATTTCTTATGAAGGACATGCAAGAGGAAATACTGAATTGCATTTCGGTGAATACGGTTTACAAGCAAAAGAGGGTGGATATGTAACTGCTCGTCAAATTGAAGCAGCACGTATCGCTATGACACGTTATATGAAACGTGGTGGAGATGTTTGGATTAACATATTCCCACACTTAGCAAGAACTATGCAACCACTTGAAACTCGTCAAGGTACAGGAAAAGGTAACGTTGACCATTGGGCTGCAGTTGTTAAAGAGGGAAAGATTATGTTTGAAATAGGAGGAGTTTCCGAGGAAATTGCTCGTGAAGCCCTAAGACTTGCATCTCATAAACTATGTGTTAAAACTAGATTTGTAAAAAAAGAAGAAAGTGGTGAAACTAATGAAGACTAGTGAAATTAGAAATATGTCCACTGAAGATATCAACAAGAAAATTGCAGAATTAAAAAGAGACTTATTCGATATGCGTTTAAAGCAAGCTACTGCTTCTTTAGAAAAACCTCATAGAATCAGAGCTGCTAGAAAAGATATAGCAAGAATGAAGACTGTTTTAACAGAGAGAATGATTGCTGAAGAAAATAATAAAGGAGGAGAAGAATAATGAGCGAAACTAAAAGAACTGAATTAATCGGTACTGTTGTAAGTGCTTGCAACGATAAAACTATTACTGTTTTAGTTGAAACTTATAGAAAGCATCCTTTATATGGTAAGAGAGTAAAATATTCTAAAAAATATGCTGCTCATGATGAAAAAAATATTGCGAAAGTTGGAGATACAGTTAGATTATTATCTACAAGACCACTATCTAAGACTAAGAGATATGAACTTGTCGAAGTTATAACTGCATCTGTAGTTGCTTAAGGAGGGTTATTATGGTACAACAAGAAACTAGATTAAAAGTTGCCGATAACTCTGGAGCTCGTGAAATATTAGTCATCAGAGTATTAGGCGGAAGCAAAGTTAAGTATGGAAACATTGGAGATGTTGTAGTTGGTACTGTTAAAAAGGCCATCCCAAACTCTAATGTTAAAAAAGGAAAAGTAGTTAAAGCTGTTATTGTAAGAAGTGTAGAAGGAGTAAGAAGAGCAGACGGTTCTCATATCAAATTTGGTGATAACGCATGCGTATTAATTAAAGATGATAAGAGTCCTGTTGGAACTCGTGTTCTTGGTCCAGTAGCTAGAGAGCTTCGTGAAAAAGACTTCATGAAGATCGTATCTTTAGCAAGCGAAGTTTTATAGGAGGATAGCATGAAAGTAAAAGTTGGAGATAAAGTAAAAATTCTTGCTGGAAAAGATAAAGGCAAGGAAGGTACTGTTACAGTTACTTTAAAGAAAAAAGATAAAGTTGTAGTAAGTGGAATCAATATTGTTAAAAAACATATGAAGCCAAATGCTATGAATGAAACTGGTGGCATCGTAAGTGTTGAAGCCCCAATTCATGTATCTAACGTAAAAGTTATTGAAGGATCAAAAAGTGCTAAATCTGCTGCTAAAGTAGAAAAAGCTGCTACTAAAACTGCAAAGACAACAGAAAAGAAGACTACTAAAAAAACTACTAAAAAAGAAGTAGGTGAAGATAATGAATAGTTTAAGAGAAAAATATGAAAATGATATTAAGAAGGATTTAATGTCTAAGTTCAATTATGCTTCTATAATGGAAGTTCCTAAACTAGAAAAAATCGTTATTAATATTGGTGCTGGAGAGGCAAGCCATGATTCAAAATTTATTGAAGCTGCAGCTGCTGATCTAGAAACTATAACTGGTCAAAAGCCTGTTATTACTAAGGCTAAAAAGTCTATCGCTGGTTTTAAACTAAGAGAAGGACAAAGCATTGGTACAAAAGTTACCCTAAGAGGAGAAAATATGTATAACTTCATGGAGAAGTTAATTCGTGTTGCACTACCTCGTGTACGTGACTTTAGAGGTATTAGTCCAAAGGCCTTTGATGGTTTTGGAAACTATACATTAGGAATTAAAGAACAATTAATTTTCCCAGAAATAGATTATGATAAAGTGTTAAAAATTAGAGGAATGGATATTGTTTTTGTAACAACTGCAAAGACAAATGAAGAAGCTTTAGAATTATTAAAAGGCTTCGGAATGCCATTTAGAAAGTAGGTATTTGTATGGCTAAGAAAAGTATGGTTGTTAAGGCTTCTCGCCCACAAAAATTTAAAGTAAGAGAATATACACGTTGCCAAAGATGCGGACGTCCTCATGGCGTATTACGTAAGTTTGGTTTATGCCGTATTTGTTTTAGAGAACTTGCTAATCAAGGACAAATACCTGGCGTTAAGAAATCTAGTTGGTAGAAAGGAAGTAAGTTATGGTAAATGATAGAATAGCTGATATGCTTACGAGAATACGTAATGCAAATCAAATGAAATATGATACAGTTGATGTTCTCGGATCAAAGATGACAGTTGAAATAGCACGTATCTTAAAAGAAGAAGGATACATCTCTGAATATAAATTAACAGAAGCTACTAATGGTAATACTTTAACAATAAGCTTAAAGTATACTGAAGGTAAGAAAACTCGTGTAATAACTGGATTGAAGAGAATTTCAAAATCTGGTTTAAGAGTATATGCTAAACATGATGAACTTCCTAGAGTTCTAAATGGATTAGGTATTGCAATTATCTCAACTTCTGAAGGAATTATGACTGATAGGGATGCTAGAAATAAAAAACTAGGAGGAGAAGTACTTGCCTACATTTGGTAGTCAAGGAAATATTGGTTATGAGTAGAATAGGAAATAGAGTATTAAGTATTCCTGAAGGTGTTACTTGCACAATCGCTGATAATACGATTACTGTTAAGGGACCTAAGGGAGAATTATCATACACTTTTGATAGTTCAATGACAGTTGTTGTTGACGAAGGAAAATTAAATGTTACTCGTGAAAATGAAACAAAAAGAGTTAAATCTTTACACGGTACAACAAATGCATTAATTGCAAATATGCTTACTGGTGTTTCAAAGGGATTTCAAAAAGGATTAGAAGCTGTTGGTGTTGGTTACAAATTCAGCGTAGCTGGAAATAAAGTAACTGTTAATGCTGGATATTCTCATCCAATTGAAATGACTGCTCCAGAGGGTGTTTCCATTGAAGCAGTATCCAACACAGAAATCACTGTAAGTGGAATTGATAAACAAAAAGTATCTGAATTTGCGGCTAATATTCGTAAGATTCGTAAGCCAGAGCCTTATAAAGGTAAGGGTATACGTTATAAAGGCGAATACGTAAGACGCAAAGAAGGAAAGAAAGCAGCTAAATAGGTAGGAGGAGAAAAATATGATTAAGAAAGAATCAACAAATGTTGCAAGACAAAGAAGACATGCCAGAGTTCGCAAGAATATATCTGGAACTAAAGAATGTCCAAGATTAAATGTATTTAGATCTAATTCTCACATATTCGCTCAAATTATTGATGACGGACAAGGTACTACCTTAGTTAGCTCTTCAAGCGTTGAACTAAAATTAAAAAATGGTGGTAATGCTGAAGGTGCTAAATTAGTTGGTGCTGATATTGCTAAAAAAGCAGTAAAAGCTGGAATTAAATCAGTAGTATTTGATAGAGGTGGTTACCAATATCATGGACGTGTTGCTGCACTAGCAGAAGCTGCACGTGAAAATGGATTGGAATTTTAGGAGGTAGATTATGGCAAGACAAGAAAAAGTAATGGATCCTAAGAAAAAGCTTTTAGATGAAAAAGTTATCAACATCGGAAGAGTAACTAAAGTTACAAAAGGTGGACGTGATTTTAAATTCTCTGCTGCTATGGTAGTTGGAGATGGAAAAGGCTTAGTAGGAATTGGAACAGGAAAAGCTAAGGAAGTACCTGAAGCTATTAGTAAAGGACTTCAAGCTGCCAATAAGAACTTAGTAAGAATTTCTCTAGTAGATAACCGTACTATTCCTCATGAAGCAATCGGCACATGTGGAAGGGCTAAAGTTTTAATTAAACCAGCTCCTAAAGGTACAGGTATCATTGCTGGTGGAGCTGCTCGTGCAGTTCTAGAATTAGCCGGTGTAAAAGATATCGTTGCTAAGTCACTTGGTTCAAATACTAAAGTTAACGTTGCTAAGGCAACATTAGAAGCATTAAAATCTGAACGCACAGCTGAGCAAATTGCTGAGTTGCGTGGTAAGAAAGTTGAGGAGTTATAATATGAAACTAGAAAATTTAAGTAAATCTCCAGAAACTAAAGCAAGAAAAAGAGTTGGACGTGGACCAGGATCAGGAATGGGCAAAACTGCTACTCGTGGTGAAAATGGTCAAAAGTCTAGAAGTGGTGTTAGTATCTCCCCTTGGTTCGAGGGTGGACAAACTCCATTATACAGAAGAGTTCCTAAAAGAGGATTCAATAATGCAAGATTCAGAACTGAATATGCAACAATTAATCTATCTGATTTAAATAGATTCAATGATGGTGACGTAGTTACTCCAGAACTATTAAAGGAATTAGGAATTGTTAAAAAACAATTAGCTGGTATTAAAGTACTTGCTAATGGTAATTTAGAAAAGAAGGTTACTGTAAGAGCTCATAGATTCTCATCTAAGGCTGTTACTAAGATTGAGGAAAAAGGCGGAACAGCTGAGGTGATTTAAAATGTTCAAGAGTCTTAAAGGATTATTTAGTCCGAACAATAAAGATTTGCGAAAGAGAATTTACTTCACCTTACTTGTGTTAGCTGTCTTTTCCTTGGGAACTAATATAATTGTTCCTGGCGCAAAACAAATAACACAAAATTTAGGTTTCTTAGATTTATTAAACCTAATGAGTGGTGGAAGTTTAAAAACTTTTTCGATATTTGCCTTAGGAGTTATGCCATACATTACGGCATCTATCCTTACGCAATTATTACAAATGGATATTGTTCCATATTTTAAAGAATTAAAAGAACAAGGAGCCACTGGTCGACAAAAGATAAACAGAATTAACCGTTATTTAGGAATTTTATTTGCTTTTGTTCAAGGTTATATATATTCTGTTGCTTTCATGGGAGGTACTACTACCGAAGTATTGAAATCAACACTTATACTAACAGCCGGTACAGCTTTACTATTATGGCTAGCTGATCAAATCTCTAATAAGGGATTAGGAAATGGTGTATCATTATTTATAATGGCTGGTATAGTTAATACTTTACCCGCAACATTCATTGATGCTTTCAAAGATTTCATAATGGCTGATGCTGTGAGCAAGGCTCTAGGAATCACATTATTTGTTGTCTTTATCATCGCTTATTTAATCATTTTAATTGGCGTTGTATACATGCAAATAAGTGAAAGACGAATTCCAATCCAACACAGTACAAGAACAGACAGTTCTTACGCCAAAGAACAATCTTATATACCTTTAAAATTAAATTCAGCAAGTGTTATGCCTGTTATCTTCGCAAGTGCGTTAACTAGCATACCACAATTAATTGCACAAGTAATAAAAAATGAGACATTTAAGAATTTTGTTGATAATTATATTGTATATACATCATTAACAGGATATATTCTTTATGTCGTATTAATATTCGCTTTTGGATATGTCTATACACTAATGGAACTTAATCCAAAAGAGATGAGTGAAAATCTAGATAAGAATAGAAGTTATATCCCAGGAATAACTCCAGGGGAAAAAACTACTTCATACTTAAAAGGAACGATTTCCAGACTTACTGTCGTTGGAAGTTTGTTTCTAGTAGCGATTGCTTCTATTCCAATTATATTTAGTAAAATTTCAGGTATGTCCATTGCATCTGGCTTGTCAATATCAAAGTCAGTTACTCTTGGAGGTACCGGACTATTAATAGTAGTTGGTGTTGCTCTTGAAACTTATAAACAACTTGAAAGTAGCATCGTGTCACGTAGTTATCAAGGAAGTAGAAAGAGAAGACATAGAAGATGAAAAATATAATCTTTATTGCCCCTCCTGCTGCAGGTAAGGGGACTCAAAGTGATCTACTAGTAAAAAAATATGGATTTACTCATATTTCCACAGGAGACCTTCTAAGAAAAGAAGTTGCTGAACAGACAGAACTTGGTCGTGAAATAGAAGAAAAAATGCAAAAAGGTATCCTAATCAGTAATGAAATAGTAAGTGCCTTACTAAAAAAACGTCTAAGTGCTAAAGATAGTGAAGCAGGTTATATCTTAGATGGTTACCCTAGGAAATATGAACAATGCAAATTACTAGAGAGTATTATGCAAGAATTAGATATGCAAATAGATGTTGTTTTGTATCTCGATATGGATGAAAAAACAGCAATGCATCGCGCTCTAGGTCGCATCACTTGTCCAAAGTGTGGTCGTGGATTCAATAAATATGAGGAAGCGATGAAGCCTAAAAATGAAAATCTTTGCGATGATTGTAATGTTGAATTAACTTCTCGTAGCGATGATAATGAAGAATCATTTAAACTTCGCTTTAATCAATATATTGAAGAAGTTGAACCGATATTGAATTATTACAAAGAATTAGGTATACTTAGAGTAATTGATAATAGCGGTACTCCTGATGATACTTTTGCTAAAATAGAAGAAGTGATTTAATGATTAAGATTTATAGTGATGATGAGATTAAATTAATTAAAGAATCTGGACATATTACATATATGTGTCATCAACATATGAAAGAGTTCATTAAACCAGGAGTTACTACTAAATTCTTAGATGATGAAGCAGGTAGATTTATTACTGAACAAGGTGGAATCCCCAGTTGTCTAAACTATGAGGGCTTCCCCCGTAATATCTGCGTATCTGTTAATGACGAAGTTGTCCATGGAATCGGTTCTGATAGACAGCTTGAGGAAGGCGATATTGTCACATTAGATATCTGCACACTTTATAAAGGTTATCATTCAGATTCTGCATGGTCTTACCCCGTTGGTAAGGTGAATAAAAATAAAGAACATTTACTTTATCATACCGAAAAGGCCCTTTATACAGGCTTGAAGGAATTAAAAAATGGTGTTCCTCTTGGAAATTGCTCAGCAAGAATTCAACAATATGCGGAAAAACATAGTTTATCCGTCGTTCGTGAACTTGTTGGTCATGGAGTGGGACATGAATTACATGAAGATCCTGATGTGCCAAATTATGGCAAATATAATTCAGGTATTATATTGAAAACTGGTATGGTAATAGCGGTTGAACCGATGTTAACAGCTGGTAAGAGATATGTTGCTATTCTTGATGATGATTGGACTATAGTAACAGAGGATGGAAGTCCTGCTGCTCACTATGAACATACAGTTGCTATCAGGGATGATGGTTATGAAATACTTACAGGAGAGTGAAAAATGGCTAAAGAGCAAAAAATCGAATTTGATGGAAAAGTAATCGACGTCAATCATGATATCTATACTGTTGAGTTAGATAATAAAGTTGTTGTAACTGCCCGTGTTTCTGGTAAAATACGACTTCACATGATTCGTATTTTAGCAGGTGATAGAGTTACAGTAGCGTTGTCACCAACTGATTTAACACATGGGATTATAAAATATAGAAAAAAAGAAGAAAAATAAATGGAGGTTTATTATGAAGGTAAGAGCAAGCGTTAAAAAAATCTGCCCTAAATGTAGAATAATAAGAAGAAAAGGTAAAGTTATGGTTATTTGTGAAAATCCAAAACATAAACAAAAACAAGGTTAGGAGGATAAAGAGTTATGGCACGTATTAAAAATATTGAATTACCAAAAGATAAGGCTTTATATATTGGATTAACTGCTATTTATGGAATTGGACAAAGCACTGCAAAGAAAATTTGTAAGGCTGCAGGTATTGATCCAGAAATGAAAGTTAGAGATTTAGACTTAGATCAAGAAAGTAAAATAAGATCTGAAGTTGACAAGTATGTTGTTGAAGGAGAACTTCGTCGTGAAGTTCAAATGAACATCAAAATGAAAATGGAAATTGGATCATACCAAGGAAGTAGACATAAAAAAGGTTTACCAGTTCATGGACAAAGTACGAGAAGTAATGCACGTACTAGAAAAGTAAAAGGTAAAGTTGTTGCTAACAAGAAAAAAGTTGGTAAATAATTGAACGGAGGTTAATTTATATGGCTTATAATAGAAGAAAAAGAAAAGTAAAAAAGAATATACCTGAAGCACAAGCTCATATTTCATCATCTTATAATAATACATTAGTAACTATTACTGATAAAGAGGGAAATACAATAAGTTGGGCTTCATCTGGAACTATTGGATATAAAGGTTCTAAGAAGAAAACTCCTTATGCTGCTGGATTAGCTGCTGAACAAGCAGGTAAGGCTGCTATGGATGCTGGAGTAGTTAAAGTTGAAGTATTTGTTAAAGGATTAGGCGGAGGACGTGAAACAGCAATACGTTCACTACAAGCTGTAGGACTAGAAATTACTTCTATCAACGATGAAACACCAGTACCACATAATGGATGTAGACCACCAAAACGTCCAAGAAATTAGATTATAATTAAGAGAGTGAGGATTTAAATATGAATTTTGAAAAACCAGAATATAAAATTACTGAATATGTAGAAAGTAAGAATTATGGTAAATTTGAACTAGAACCTTTAGAGAGAGGTTTTGGAACAACTATTGGTAATGCTTTAAGAAGAGTTATGCTATCTAGTATGCCAGGAAGTGCAGTTACTAGTGTTAAAATCGACGGAGTTTTACATGAATTCCAAAAGATTGAAGGCATAAGAGAAGATGTTATGAACATCATCTTAAATATTAAAACTCTTGTCGTTAAAAATCATTCTACGGAAAAGAAAGTAATGAGATTATCTGCATCTACAGAAGGACCAGTTACTGCAAGTATGATTGATCATGATGCTGATATTGAAATCGTAAATCCTGATTTAGTTATTTGTAATCTAGTTAAGGGTGGCAAAATCGATATTGAAATGACAGTAGAAAATGGTCGTGGATATGTTGATGCAAAAGAAAACAAGAAGACAATCGGAGAGAATGTTGGATTAATTCCTATCGACTCAATTTATTCTCCAGTAGAAAAGGTTGCCTTCGAAGTTGAAAATGCTCGTGTTGGACACAACGAAAATTATGACAAATTAATCATGTATGTATATACAAACGGTTCAATTACACCAGAAGAATGTATGGCTTTAGCTAGTCGTATCTTAATTGAACATTTAAATATCGTTGCTGATTTAAATCAAATCGCTGATATTACAGGTATCATCGCTGAAAAGAAAGTTGATACTATTACCAAGACTCTTGAAACTCCTATTGAGGAAATCGAATTCTCTGTTAGAGCTTATAATTGCTTAAAGAGAGCAGGTATTCATACAATGCAAGATTTAATTGATAAGAGAGAAGTAGAAGTTACTAAGATTAGAAACTTAGGTAAAAAATCATTAAAGGAAGTTATTGATAAAGTTAATGAAATGGGACTAAAGTTCCGCGATTAACATTATTGTAAGGAGGGAAAATACTAATGTATAGAAAATTAAGTAGAGAATCTAGAATTAGAAGAAGTATATTAGCCGGAATTACTAAAGATGTAATCATGAATGAAGGAGTTACTACTACTGAAGCACGTGCTAAGGAAGTAAGAAAGTTCGTTGATAAAATGATTACTTATGGAAAAGATGGATCTTTAGTTGCTAGAAGAAATGCCTTAGCTTTCTTACATAACGACAAGGCTGTAGTTAATAAAATATTTAATGAATTAGCTCCTCGTTATGCTGAAAGAAATGGTGGATATACAAGAATAATCAAATTAAAAGAGAGAGTTGGAGACGATGCTCTAATGGTAAGACTTGAATTAGTTGACTAATCAAGTCTTTTTTCTTTATAATATAATTGTGATGTATATGAAATTTAATGAAACTAAAAAAGTAGGTTTGGATATTTTCTTTATAAATATAATTTTACTATTATTTATATATACAAAAGACGGTTTAAGTATTTTCAATTTAATATTAGCCGTTTCTTCATCTTTGATCGCTGTTGGTTTGAATATCTATTACCTGCTTAAGTATTCGAAAACTAATATAAATAAGATATTCTTGGCACTAAATATAGTCGTTTTAGTATCTATGATAACACTGTTAATTATTAATATTATCTAAAAAAGGTAGGCAAATTATTACTATCTTCTTTTTTTGTTACTTTTTTTTCAATATAGGGCGTATTTATAATCCTTTCTTTGGGTCGAACTCCCTTAATGTTTTGATACTTGTCTCGTATAGTCTTAATGGCAGGGCTAGCTTCTTTTATGAGTGGCAGGGTTTTATTTGCTATATTGAGAATTCTTAGAGTGCCATTTAAAAATGATGAAAAGTTAAAGTTCATGATATCACCTATTAAATTATATGATTTATATTAAGAAAATGTTTAATAATCATTTTTTTTATGCTATAATGATATCATAGTGAGATACTAGAAAGAAGGTGTCGAATCAAGATGGGGTTAGCAAGTAATTCAAATACACATAAACAAGATAATTTCTTTTTGTTCTTTCCAGTCTATGTATGCCTAGGCGTATATTACATCCTAAGGATGATAGCATCGCCAATCATATGGATTTGGAATTCCACAAGTTCGTCACTTTATAACAATGTTAATAAGAACATTGATACGAACAATCTACGTGGAGCTTATATGACTGAAGCAGATAAGATTGCCGCTGAACAACAGGCATCTTCTAATAATGCCATATCGCATGCTCCAGTAAAAAAAGAAGTAAAAATAAATCCTAATCTAATTAAAGAGAGAGAAAATTTAATAAATTCCATCGATGCCGCTGATGAGGTTCGTAGTGATCGACCTGTAACTTTCCGTTACACAGCTCTATCACCAGAGGGTAAACAAGTAAAGAATACCTTCTTAGCTTTCTCTAAAATAGAAGTATATACCTTCCTCGAAAATGAAGGTTATAAAGTATTTAAAATTGAAACTTCACCTATGATTGAAAAATTATATGGGCCAAATGCTTTTGCTTCTAAGAAAATAAAGATTAAGGATATCGTATTTTGGCTCCAGCAATTATCAACTTACTTAAAAGCCGGTATACCATTAACAGATGCTATGCGTATTTTGAGTAAACAGATGGGAAGAAATGATAACATTAAAAGAACATTTGACTCCGTTGTATATAACTTGACTTTAGGTGAAAATTTTTCTAACTGTCTTGAGAAGCAAGGAGATGCCTTTCCATCACTTCTTGTCAATATGGTCAAATCAGCTGAGGCCACGGGAGATCTTGAGGGAACCCTAGATGAAATGGCCGATTATTATCAGGCTACAGAAACTACGCGTAAGGAAATGGTTAGTGCCTTAACCTATCCAACGATGGTTTTTATATTCTCCATAGCAGTTGTAATATTTATTCTTGTATATTTAATACCACAATTCGTAACAATCTATCAAACTGCAAATGTTACATTAAATCCTATAACGCAGTTTATTATTGCTGCCTCGGATTTTTTACAAGCAAACCTAATTTATATTATTGTGGTTTTGATTACAAGTATTGTTGTATTAGTAGTTCTATATAAGAACATAAAGGCATTTCGATATTACGCTCAAACTGTCATGATGAAATTGCCTTTATTTGGAAATTTAATAATTTATAAAGAGATGATGATATTTACTAAGACCTTCGCCAGTTTGTTAAAAAACAACGTATTCATTACTGAATCGATGGATATTCTAGGTAAAGTAACTAATAATGAGATATATCGCGAGATAATGATCAATACAATTAATTATATTGGTCGTGGTGAAAAAATATCATCCGCCTTCAAAGATCATTGGGCCATTCCAGAAGTTGCCTATTACATGATGGTAACCGGTGAATCAACTGGAGAACTTGCTGAAATGATGGGAAAAGTTTCTGATTATTATGCCGAACAGCATAAAATGATTATTGATTCAATGAAGAGTTTAATTGAACCAGTACTGATTATCTTCTTAGCTCTTGTAGTTGGAGGTATAATGATTGCTGTTATAGTTCCAATGTTTGGCTTATATTCTGAAATCATGTAATACAAATTGGGAGGTTACAACATGGACGTGATTCTAATTTATTTATTTATTGTTGGCTTATTCTTTGGCTCATTTTACAATGTAGTTGCTCTAAGATTAAGCAATAACGAATCAATTATATTTCCAGGATCACACTGTGTAAACTGCAATCATAAATTATCCTGGTATGAATTAATACCAGTTTTTTCATTTATAGGATTGGGAGGCAAATGTAAAAAGTGCAAGGTAAAAATTTCAATACAATATCCATTAATTGAAATATTAACTGGTACTTTATTTGCCCTTTCCTACTATATCTTTGGTTTTACTTTAAATACATTAATTTCTATAGTAATCTCATCACTAGTAGTAATAACTCTAGTAAGTGATTTTAAATATATGATTATCTTAGATGAGGCACTAATAATAAGTGGTCTGTTCTTGGGAATTCTTTACTTTATTCAAGGAGGATTTGCCAAACTTGGGCATCAATTATTATATGGCTTACTATTATTTCTTCTTGTGCTTTTAATAAAGTTTTTAGGAGATAAAGCCTTTAAGCAAGAATCTCTTGGATGGGGCGATGTTAAATTATCCTTTATTGCTGGAATGGTTCTTGGAATAAAGGTTGGAGTAATCTATATATTTGTTGCTTCTTTCTTAGCACTGCCATACGCTTTATTTTGCACAGTAAGAAAAAAAGAAGCTATTGTACCATTTGGACCATTTCTTGTATTAAGTATGCTGATACTTTTTTGGAATATGGATAACATATTATTATTTATAAAAATAATGCTTGGGAGGTAAATATGAAAAAAATTATAGTGTTTCTTGTTTCCTTTTTCTTCTGTTTAACCAATGCCTTTGCTCTTGGTAAGATAGAAAATATAACTTCAACAGTAACAATTGATTCCAAGGGGGACGCCACTGTTGTTGAAAAATGGGAAGTAAATAAGCAAGATGTTAAATTTTTTGAAAAGACATTTTATGATGTTGAAAATGTTACTATTTCGGACGTTAAAGTAGATGATGCTAATAAATCACAATATCATCTTGATGAAAAATGGGATGAAGATACACCTCATGCCTATTGCTTAAGAGATAGCGGTAAAACAAAGAGAATTTTGTTTTCTACAAACGGTCAAAAAAACACTTTTACTATTACCTATAAAATTAAGGGCATGATTTCATCTTTTAATGATGCCGTTGGTCTCAATTGGTATTTTTTATCAAAGACAGGTAAACACTCAATAGGAATTATGAACATAACCATAAAGGGCCCTGTAAAATTCTCCGAAAACAATGTTGCCCTATATGTCATAGGTAACGATATAGCACCTTCCTTCAAAGATGGAGCAATTCAATTATTTGGTTCTAATTTAACTAATAATCATCAAATTAAAGTAATGACCACATTTACTGATATGAAATTTGAAAATACAACTAAAATTGATATGAGTTTTAATGAAGCTTATGAAAAAGCCAAGAATGGCACGTCATTTATTGAAGATATAAAAATGTATGTAACTGATGAGGTTATAAAAGTCGTTTTAATTGTCATTGGTATTGTTATCGTTTTAGTCATTACATTAAAGATATACAATGCCTTAAGAGTGCATGATGAATATTATTGCATTGATACAGTTAATAATCGCACAATACCTAAGATAGATGAGGTTGAATACTATGAAAATACGCCATGTAATGGCGACCTATATAAAATAGCGTTTATAGCTGGATACTTTAAAATATTAAAAAATAGATCCGATTTAGTCGGAGCACTAATCTTAAAAATGGTATTTGAAAATCGTGCAGCTATTGTTGTCGACAAAAACAAACCTTATATAAAATTTGGAAATAATCAATATTTTGAGAGAAGATTAGATTCAGACCTTTATGATATATTAATTCAGTCGTCAAACTTTAATGTTATTGACAATTCTAAATTAATAAGATATTCATCGGAACACTATATGCGTGTAATGGCTTGGTTTAATATGGGACACAATGAATCAATTAACGATGAATATTCCAAAGGCAATATTAAACGTATTAAAAAGGTAAAACAAGTTCATTTAATTTTACAAGATAATATCATTGAAGATGGAATAAAAATTTTGGGAGTAAAAAAATATTTACTTAACTTTAACCAAGTTCCTCGTCAAACAGAATTAACTAGTGAAGGATATAAATATTTACTTATTATGGCAGAATTACTGGGAATTGGCGAATTGGTTGGAAAAGAAATATTGAGAAAGAATCCAGATAATGTTATGGCCAAGACCTTAATGGATTTGCAAAAAGTAAAATACATTTATAAAAATATGTATTCTGCAGCCCTAGCTCCATATAAACAAGTAGTTAAGAACAAGAAGATGAATGTTGCATTTGACCCTGAAATGGATCAATTAGTTAGTCAAGTACAAGAATCTGCTCAACGTCAAAGTAAATTATAGATACAAAAGATTTAACACAAATGTTAAGTCTTTTTAAATTTTTATAAATATTATTTTTGTTGAAAATTGTTGAAATAAATGATTTAATAATAGTATAAAAGCATGAAGAAATAAAAACATGTAAACGTGATTTGACAAAACTATTTGTTTAAGTTAAAATATTCAACAAAAAAAGGGAGTAATATTATGAAGTCTAAGTTTATGAATATCGATAAAAAACAAATAATAGGAGGAATAGCATTAACCGTTCTCATACTTTTTATGGTAGCTATAAATTTAATGACGCGTTCAACATTCAGCGTTAACGAAGAAGATAAATATATGTACCTATCGGACATACCATATGTCAGTGAAAAGACGAGTGTAGGATGGGGAAGTCTAACAGTAGATAGGAATTTAGATGCGAATGCGAATGACGGATTGATAACATTGATAATAGATGGAAAGAAGAAGTCATTTTTAAAGGGAATAAGTGCCCATGCGCCATCTAATGTAGTATACGAAGTAGGAAAATATGGCTATGATTATTTGACAACATATGTAGGAGTAGATGCCGGAAGAGGAAATAATGGAAATGGAGTAAAGATTCATATATTCACCTCACAAGATGGAGAAAACTGGGATTTAGAGACGCCGAATTCGCCAGCATTGTCGAAGGGAGATAGTGAGGCGATATTTTATAAGGTTGATATAAGAGGAAAGAAATACATAAAGTTGTATGCGAATCATTTAGGAAATAATACAGCAGACCATGCCGTATATGCGAATGCCAAATTAATAAAAGCGGACTATGAAGAAAGTGAAGAGGAAGCCAAAGTTGACTTTATCAAGACAGTAGAGGAGTTAGATAAGGAGATAAAGGCACTAGGAACAACTTCTTTAAGTGAAGAACTAGAGAAGAAGATATTGCAAAGAAAACTAGTAAGCAGTATGGGATATGAAAAACTCCAGATGTATGCAACATTTAATGAAGAATATAAAGAGACAATTGAGTGGTTGTATACGGATATAGGGAACTTAAGATACTATATACTAGGAGGAAAGCCAACGGGAAGTTATATGAACTCGCTAAGGGAGTTAAATAAATTGTATCAAGCATACAAAAATGACTTCAAGGTAACGACGAAATCGAAATATGGAACAGTAAAGGGAGACTTGTATAAGAGAATGGCGATAGCATTGTCGCTAACGCATTCAGCGCAAGTATCATTATGGATGCAGCCAAGTCATCCAGCGAATCAAAGTGAATCAGTAACGAGATATGCGATATTCAAGAAATTTTACGATGAAGGAAAACTAAAAGTAAATGATAATATAGATATAACAAAATGGTTTGAGAATTACGAAGTAGAAGAAATGCGTTTTGTCATGAATAATATAATAGATGATGAGTCAATCGAATGGTTGCATGATTATACACAAAGTCAAATAGAAGCGCATCCAACAAGTGCATGGTCGTATTTAACACCACATCCATATATGGCATATGTGTGGCCAAACTATGGAAATGCGGTATTCCATGATCCATTAAGAAAAGACTATTGGGATAAGAAGTATAATGGAGTATTTTCTAAATATGGAGTAACATATAGTACAGCAAATGATAAAGTATATAAAGTATGGATGAACTTCAGAAATGAATTTGGAACAGGAGCAGTATGTGGTGGAATTTCGAAAACAGGATCGAATATCCGAACATCACACGGAATTCCGGCAGCCGTAATTGGTCAGCCAGGACACGCAGCAATAATCTACTATAGCCAAGATGATAAGGGAAATGGATACTGGAATTTGGATAATGACGTATCCGGATGGACTTTATCAGAAAAAGGCGAGAGAATGCTACTAGGATGGGGAAATCCATCGACAACACCATATAGTAAAGGATATACAATCGTCTATATGGTTCTAGCCCAAGAAGTAATAAATAACTTTGATAAATTCCAGAAAAGTGAAGAGCAAGTAATGATGGCCGAGAGCTATAAGGGAAACTTAGCAAAACAAGAAGAAATTTATCGAAAAGCGCTAAAGGAACTACCAATAAATATAGATGCTTGGTATGGACTGATAAATACCTATAATGCTAATGAAAATAAAAGCGAAGACGAATACTACGAATTGGCAAGAGAAATAGGAGAAGCTCTAAAATATTATCCATTACCGATGCAACAACTAACAGATTTAATCAAGCCAAAGATGAAAAGTGTAGCAAACCAATATAAGTTCACGTTAATGCAAACGAGAATATTAACTGAGGGAAGTAAGACGCCAAATAATACCGCCGAAAGTTATACCGTATATCAACCAAGTGTAACGAGAACGGAGGCCAATTACTTATTGGGAAGACTAGATAAGACAATTGCAACATTCTCATTTGATGGAGAAGATGCCAATAAGATCGTCTTAGCTGATAGATTTAATGGAAATGGAGTAAGATGGGATTATAGTATAGATGGAAAGAAGA
>ERZ777305.895-NODE-895-length-43384-cov-49.182995_pt1 | contig 43384 bp, 38 predicted proteins | sample MGYA00374965_ERZ777305 | MGnify/ENA primary metagenome ERZ777305 (study PRJEB29328, sample SAMD00013331) | mouse gut metagenome | study: EMG produced TPA metagenomics assembly of the Metagenome analysis of fecal microbiota from mouse which was promoted...
TCTGAAAAATTTCGGCCCTGTCATTAACAAGCATTATTAAACAACCTCTAAATCTTTTTACTCGGCTACGGGCACAGACTTCCTGCGCGACACAGGCAGCGTGTAAGTGACGAAGAAAGCGCCTGTGAGCGCTCCGCTCCGCGCGCCATAGCCCGGCACATAGTACGGACTTCCATAAGGCGTTTCGGTGCAGTGGAGCATCGTGTGGTATTTGAGCATCCACCCGGCCGACACCGGCCCGCAGAGCTTGACACGAAGGCCGAAACACAGTTCGAGCCACCCGGCGGTAGCATTCTGGCGAGGGATGTCGAACGTGGCCGTCTCGTCCCAATACGGAGAATCGACGATTACGTCGCGCACCTCCCAGCGGAACGTGGAAAATCCGTACCGCAGACCGGCAAGCAGCAGATAATCGGGATTGCTGTTGTACAGAAAATTATAGTTTGCTCCTATCCGGAAATACGGAGCCATCGGCGAGCGATAGTCGTAGCCACCGCCCGAGGGTTTATGCGAGGCGGCGCCTAATCCGGCCTCTAACACAGGGATGTAGCGGTTGTGCAGATTCACCTCGGCTGCGAAGCCCGCCAGACCATAGTCCTGGCCGAACAGACGCATTGCAGCGTCCCATATGTCCACCGAGACAGACACAGAATGCAGCAAAGGGTACTGCATGCGCGGCAACGACGCCGTCAGGGCAAGAGAATCAACCCATTTGTCGCCTGTCACGGTATCGACCCACACCACTTTGCCGTTGTCGTCGACATAGCTCACGGATGAGGCGCGGCGCTCGGCATTGATGCGTGCGGTGTCGTTGCGCAGTTCGTTGCGGCTCTGCGTGGCCGTGGCCGCAGTGTTCACGGGTGTGATGCGGCGCTGCGCCTCGGCGCCGGATGCCACGGCGAGCATCGCCGCAGGGAGAAGCACACGCGCAAGATTCATTGCCCAGCCCCCTCCCCTTCGGGCTCCGCCGTGCGGAAATAGATGAGGATGCTCACCTTATCCACATTGGTGATGAGCGAATCGGCCATCACCACCCGGTCGATAACATTGTCGGTATAGTCTACGGATGTCACCCGGTAGCGGTACGTGGCGCCGCATTCCTCCGACGCAAAATAGGGTATGCTCTCGTAATCGAACGTGATGACATCCTCCACACCGGCCGCCTCGAGCGCTTTCTGTCGGTAAACGAAACGCCACGAGGTGCTGTTGCGGGTAGAACGCATCGGCAGATACAACTGGCTTTTGGCCGGCTTCGCCTCGCTCAGCACCGCACCGTCCGGAGCGTCCACGCCCACCACCTCGAGCGAATCCACGCTTATGGCCTTGTCGGTGGACGACGAGCGGAATTCGGCCAACGGCAGCGAACTGCGGTTGTCAAGGCAGCCGGAAGTGTTGCACGAAGCCAAAGCCGCCACAGCGCCCGCCATTGCCGCTATCGCTATTCCACGCCCCATTGCAGGATGTCGTCAAGCTCTTTACGCTTGCGGGCGGGAGCCTTTTCGTCGTAGCCGGGATAGCCGATGGGTATTATCACGATAGGTTCCACTCCTTCCGGCAGGCGCAGGTCGGCACGGAGCGGTTCGGGGTCGAAGTTGCACACCCAGCACGTGCCGAGGCCGAGAGTGGTGGCCGTCAGGCATATGTGTTCGGTGGCTATGGCGATGTCCACATCGGTGTGGTCTTTGCCGTCGAAAGAGCGGCGCCAGGCTTCGCCGTGGTGGCCGCACACGACGATGAAAGCCGGTGCCTCCTTTATCCACTCGCGGTCGTAGGCACGGCCGCATATCTCGCGTCCCTGCTCGCCTTCGAGCACAATAAAGCTCCACGGCTGGCGGTTGCAGGCCGAGGGAGCGAGGCGTGCGGTGTCAAGAACGGTGCGGATGAGTCCGCGGTCGACAGGAGTGTCTTTATATTTGCGGCAGCTGTGGCGAGAGTCCACAAGCTTGGCGAATTGTGCGAATGAGTTCAGTTCCATAATAGTTCTTTATGCGGTATCAGGAGTGGGGATGTCCTGTGTTCTTTAAAGCTTGTTTGATTTCGCTGTCTATTTCATAGTGGTTGCGCCCCGGCGCATTGCGGGCCACGAGTTCGCCCACGAATCCGGCGAGGAACATCTGTGCCCCCAGCAGCATGAGCGTGAGCGCGAGGTAGAAGTAAGGCGAATCGGTCACGAGCGTGTAGGGGTGGCCCGAGTGCATGTGGTAGAGCTTAGTGAAGCCGACTATGGCCGTGGACACGAGGCCGAGCAGGAACATAAGCGAGCCTACGAGGCCGAAAAAGTGCATGGGTTTTCCGCCGAACTTGCCGGTAAACCAGAGTGTGATGAGGTCGAGATAGCCGTTGACAAAGCGGTCGAGGCCGAATTTGGTCTTGCCGTATTTACGGGCCTGATGCTGCACCACTTTCTCGCCGATGCGGCTGAAGCCGGCGAGTTTGGCAAGATAGGGGATGTAGCGGTGCATGTCGCCGTACACCTCGATGTGTTTCACCACCTTGCTGCGGTAGGCCTTCAGCCCGCAGTTGAAGTCGTGCAGGTTGTGTATGCCGCTCACACGGCGCGCCGTGGCGTTGAAAAGCTTGGTGGGTATGGTCTTCGACAGCGGGTCGTAGCGCTTTTGCTTATAGCCGCTCACGATGTCGTAGCCTTCCTCGCGTATCATGCGGTAGAGTTCAGGAATCTCGTCCGGCGAATCCTGCAGGTCGGCGTCCATGGTGATAACCACGTCGCCTTCGGAGCGGGCGAAGCCCACGTTCAACGCCGGGCTTTTTCCATAATTGCGTCGGAAACACACTCCGCGCACGGCCGGGTTGGCCTCGGCCAGACGCTCTATCACCTCCCAGGAACCATCGGTACTGCCGTCATTGACGAATATTATCTCATAGCTGAAGCCGTTGTCGCGCATCACACGGGCTATCCACTGCTCCAGTTCCGGAAGCGATTCGGCTTCGTTGTACAAAGGCACTACTACTGAAATGTCCATATCTCTATCGTTTGTTGTGCGGGCGCAAGCCCACGGCGCGGATTACGACCGCGAATATCATCGAAAGTATGGAGCCGCTGAACACACCGCCCCACAACAGCGCCAGTCCCACATCGACAGGACGCGGCACAAGGCCGCGGTCGATGACGGCGCGCACATCGGCAGCCATCGCCCTGGCCTCCGGAGAGCCCAGCGACGCATATACGTCGGCCGCCTGGGACAGCGATTCGCCCACCAGCCCGGGTTCACACCACCGCAGCCACACTATGGCAAGCGCGGCCATCAGCAGCGACCCGAAAAAGAAAATGCAGATGCCGTGCATCCACAGCATGGGGAATGTGCTCATGCCGCCGTCGGCCCTATAGGCACGGCGCAGCTGCACATAGGCCAGCACAGGCACCGCCACACAGAGCAGCGGAAAGGCCAGCGAGGCCGCCGACACACGCATCGACAGCGCCCATGAGGCGAAGATGCCGCACAGCACGACACCCATCACGGCGCCGTCCGAAGCACCGCGGCGGTAGACATTGTTGGTTGCCGAATTCTTATTCATATTTCTAACACGCAAAGTTAGCACATTTTTTACTAACTTTGTAGCCTGAATCAACATTTTCACAAAACAAGCAATACACAATGGCTCTAAAATGCGGCATAGTGGGGCTGCCCAATGTGGGCAAAAGCACACTTTTCAACTGTCTGTCCAACGCCAAGGCCCAGTCGGCCAACTTTCCTTTCTGCACCATCGAACCCAACGTGGGCGTAATCAGCGTGCCCGACGATCGCCTCACCCGCCTCGTCGAGATGTGCTCGCCGCGCTCGGTAGTGCCCGCCACGGTTGAAATTGTCGACATTGCCGGCCTTGTGAAAGGCGCATCGCGCGGCGAGGGCCTCGGCAACAAGTTCCTGGCCAACATACGCGAGACCGACGCCATACTGCACGTGCTGCGCTGCTTCGACGACGACAACATAACGCATGTCGACGGCTCGGTCGACCCCGTGCGCGACAAGGAGATAATCGACTACGAGCTTCTGCTCAAAGACATGGAAACCGTGGACTCACGCCTTGCACGCACAATCAAGCAGGCGCAGACCGGCGGCGACAAAACTGCACGCATGCAGGCCGATGTGCTCCAGAGCATCAAGGAAGCCCTCGAGCAAGGCAAGCCGGCCCGTAGCGTAAGCTTCGACACCCCCGACGAGCAGAAATTCGTGCGCGAGCTGTTCCTGCTCACATCCAAGCCTGTGCTGTATGTGTGCAACGTGGACGACGCTTCCGCCGCCACCGGCAACGCCTACGTCGACGCTGTGCGCGAAGCCATCGCGTCGGAGGGAGCTTCGCTCATGGTGATAGCCGCACAGACCGAGAGCGAGATTTCCGAACTCGACACCTACGAGGAGCGCGCCGAATTCCTCGAATCGATAGGCCTCGCCGAAAGCGGCGTGTCGCGCCTCATACGCGCCGCCTACGCCCTGCTCGACCTGCAGACCTACTTCACAGCCGGACCCGACGAGGTGCGTGCCTGGACTTTTATCCGCGGCAGCAAGGCTCCGCGATGCGCCGGCATCATCCACACCGACTTCGAAAAAGGCTTCATCCGCGCAGAGGTCATCAAGTACGACGATTATGTGCAGCTCGGCGGCGAAACAGCCGTGCGCGAGGCCGGACGCCTCGGGGTGGAAGGCAAGGAATACGTGGTTCAGGACGGCGACATAATGCACTTCCGGTTCAACGTGTAAGGCACACGCCAGTTGCATTTGCATAAAACAAGAATTATCAATATCTTTGCGTTCTGTAAAAACACCTACATCCGAGACTTATGCGATTTAAGACTACACTCCGCACACTCATAGCTGCGACGGCACTTTTCGCCGCGTGCGCTACTGCTTATGCCGAAATGACAGACGAACAGGTAATCCAGTACGTCCAGCAACAGAAAAAAAACGGCAAAACGGAGCGACAGATAGGAAAAGAACTCATTTCAAAAGGCGTCACGCCCGCACAGCTTGAACGCCTGCGCGACGCACACTCCGGATCCGGAGCCCAGGAAACAGAATCCGGCGCTGCAGACAAGTCGGTGATGCGCGGACGCGCCGTAGAGGACAAGGAAGCCGAAGGCGAAACAGGCCTTGCTACGACCACACGCCAGGAAGTGCAAAAGGGTTCGGCCAATATATTCGGCCACAACGTGTTCTCCACGCAGTCTCTCACTTTCGAGCCCAACGAAAACCAGGCAACGCCCAAAGACTACCGTCTCGGACCCGGCGACGAGGTGATAATCGACATATGGGGCGAAAGCGAGGACCGTCTCCAGCAGACAATCTCGCCTGAAGGCAGCATCATCGTGGAACAGCTCGGTCCCATCTATCTGAACGGGCTGACAATAGACCAGGCCAACGCCCACCTGCGCAAGTTGTTTGCCAGCAAATATGCAGGCGTGGGCGACTCAGCCACCGAAATAAGCCTCAATCTCGGCAAAGTGCGCACGATACAGGTGAACATCATGGGCGAGGTAGTCACCCCCGGCACCTACCGCCTCTCGCCGTTCTCGACTATATTCCACGCCCTCTACCGATCGGGAGGCATCACCGACATAGGCTCGATGCGAAACATAGAGGTGGTGCGCAACGGTCGCCGGCTCGCCGTGGCAGACGTATATGACTTCCTTTTCAACGGCAAGAACAGCAAGAACATACACCTGCAGGAGGGCGACGTAATCATAGTGCCGCCATATGAGACTATGGTACGCATCGACGGCAACGTAAAGCGCCCCATGTACTATGAGACAAAGGACGGCGAAACACTTGCCGACGTGCTGGCCTTTGCCGGCGGATTCTCGGGCAACGCCTATACCGAGGCCGTGCGCGTGTCGCGTCTGGCCGGCCAGGAGAACGAACTGTACAACGTGCACGCCGACGAGTTCGGTGGCTACAGCATGCAGAACGGCGACGTAGTGACCGTCGGACGCGCCCTCGACCGCTACACCAACCGCGTACAGGTGCGCGGACAGGTGATGCGCCCCGGATTCTATGCCCTCGGCGCCGAAATGCTCACTCTGCGCGGACTCATCGAAAAAGCACAGGGACTCGTCGAAGACGCTTACACCGAACGTGCGCTCATCTACCGCGAAGGAGCCGACCTGACACTTCAAGTCATCCCCGTCGACCTCGGCGCCGTACTCGAAGGCTCTGCGCCCGACATCGAGCTGCAACGGAACGACATCGTGGAAATCGCGAGCCTGCAGGAACTGAACAACCGCGGAGGTTTCACTATCCAAGGACTCGTGGCCGACCCCGGCACTTATCCTTATGCCAGAAACACCACTATCGACGACCTCATCCTCCAGGCCGGAGGACTCCTCGAAGGAGCGTCCGAGGCCCGTATCGAGGTGGCACGGCGCATCGTCGACCCGACATCTCTGCATTCCAGCAACGAAATAGCCAAAGTATTCAACTTCGAGTACAAAGGCGGCAAAGTGGGCACCCCGGGTTTCCTGCTCGAGTCCAACGACATAGTGACCGTGCGCAAGAGTCCGGTCTACATGGCACAGCAACGCGTGGCCATAGGCGGAGAAGTGACATTTGAAGGCCCCTACACCCTCTCGCAGCGCAACGAACGCCTGAGCGACCTCGTAAACCGCGCCGGCGGCCTCACCGATGCCGCTTACGTGCGCGGAGCACACCTCAGCCGTAAGATGACGGAAGACGAAATAGCCGCACGCACCGAAACCATCCGTATCGCACGCATGATGCAGAACGGCGAGTCCAACGACTCCATCTCCATGGAAAAGCTCGTCATCTCCGACAGGTACACCGTGGGCATCGACCTTGAAAAAGCACTTGCCGCACCCGGCGGCGACTACGACCTCGTGCTTCAGGAAGGCGATGTGCTTTTCATCCCGCAGTTCATAAGCACAGTGCGCGTGCACGGCGATGTGATGGTGCCCAATACCGTGTCCTACAAAGACGGCGCCAAACTCAAATACTACATAAACCAGGCCGGCGGCTACGGAGAACGAGCCAAAAAAGGCAAAGCCTACGTGGTGTACATGAACGGTATGGTGGCAAAAGCCAGCCGCAACGTGAAAATCGAACCCGGATGCCAGATCATAGTGCCCTCGAAAGCCCCGAGCACGGGTCCCAACTGGCAGGCCATCATGTCCGTGACCTCCGTAGGCGGAACACTCGGCACCATGGCCGCAGCCATAGCCACGCTCCTGAAATAAACCCCGCACCACACTACACATATGACAGACGAGAAGAACAACTTGAATCCGCACGACGACGAAGTGCAGGAAATAGACCTCATGGACCTCGCGAAAAAGCTGTGGTCGGCACGCAGATTCATCCTAAAAGCAGCCGCATGCGGCATTGTGGTCGGACTCGTGGTGGCGTTTTCAATTCCGCGCGAATACACCACCACCATAAAACTCGCCCCGGAACTGGGCAACAACAAGCAGGCCGCCGGTGGCCTCGGAGCCTTGGCGTCCATGGCAGGCCTAAACGCTGGCGGCGCAAGCAAAGAAGCGGTGACTCCGCAGCTTTACCCCGACATCGTATCGTCCATACCCTTTGCGGTAGGACTTTTCGATGTGCCCGTCACCGACATCTCCGGTAAAAACCACACCACCATACGCCGCTTCATAGAAGAAGACACATCGGAACCATGGTGGAGCACACTGAAAGCTCTCCCCGGAATGGCCATAGGCGGCGTGAAATCCCTGTTCACCGACGAAGACGACGAAGCCGCATCCGACACAATCAACGCATTCAGGCTGTCCCGCAGAGAAGCAGCAGTGGCAGGAGCAATCATCGAACGCATAGGAATCGATGTCGACAACAAGACTTTTGTAGTCACTCTTTCCACGACTATGCAGGACCCGATGGTGTCGGCTCTGCTCGCCGACACTGTCGTGGAACGGCTGAAAACCTATGTGACGGAATACCGCACTTCCAAAGCGAAAGAAGACCTCAAATACGCAGAAAAGCTCAACGAAGAAGCCAAGGCCGACTACCATAAGGCACAGCAGACCTATGCCGACTATATGGACAAGAACCAAGGCATCGTGTTGCGCTCGGCGCGCACCGAACAGGAACGCCTACAGAACGAAGCCGCTCTCGCGTTCAATCTCTACAACGCCACAGCCCAGCGCCTGCAGTCGGCCAAGGCAAAAGTGCAGGAAATCACTCCTGTCTACGCTGTCGTCCAGCCTGCGAGCGTGCCGCTCACCCCATCCAAGCCATCCAAGCCGATGATTATAGTGGTATTCGTATTCCTTGCGGCCGCAGGGGCATCTGCATGGGTGCTTTTCGGCAAAAACATCGTGGCCGATTTAAAAAAGCAAAAGAACTGATAATCCTCTCATAAGTCCGCGCCCCAAAAGTTGTCATCCGACTTTTGGGGCGCAGTTTATTGTAGGGATACTGTCGCCAATCCTCATCATGCGGCTATGCCATTTTAGTAGCGGGACGCAAAACCATGGGCTGCGCCGAAAATGCACAATACGTAAAGTCATCTTACGTCATCTGCGACATGCATAACACCTAAATTGTATCGCATCGCCAATGCGCCAGTGCAGTAGCGCCGGCAGCAACTCCGATTTTAAGGTGTCTCATAAATATAACGAAACCGGTGCGTCTCATGCGAGACGCACCGGCCATATTGTATGATAGCGTGGCGCTACGGGTTATTTGAAGATGTACTTGACGCCTACCTGCATCTGCCAGCACTGGCTGTTGTTGAAGGAGTAGTCATAGGTCTGCGAGTAGTATTCGCCGTTGGCGTTCTTCTGCATGGAGAACTGGGGCTTGTTGTCGGCGGTGCGGCCTTCATACTTGAGGACACGGCATCCGTTGCTGGCCTGTGTGGCGATTTTCTGCACACCCCAGCTGCTGTTGAGCAGGTTGCCGAAGTTCATAATGTCGAAGCTGAGCTGGATGGCGTGTTTGGTCTTACCCACCTTGAACTCGAATTCTTCCATGAGACGGAGGTCGAACTGGTGAATCCAGGGTGCACGGGCTGCATATGCCTCGGCATACTGGCCGCGGTGACTGTTGAGATACTTGTCCTGGTTGACGAATGACTCGAAGGCCACGGCATCTTCCTGACTCTTGAAGTAGCCGGGAGTTTCATCTGCGGTGGGGATGTAGATGAGGTCGTTGGCAATTCCGTCGCCGTTCATGTCGTTGGTATAGCAGAAGCTGTTGCCCGTGGCGCTGTAGCCTGTGTAGAAGAGGCTGATGTTGGTGTTGCGCGCCAGGCCTTTATATTCGAAAGGAATTGTCCATGTGGCGCTGCCGATAAGGCGGTCGGGAATCACGTAGCGCGAGCGCTGCACGGTTCCGAAGTTGGGACCGTCTACAGTGATGAGGCCCTGCCATGTGCTCACGGGGTCGTTGCCGGGCATGCCGCTCACTTCCTTGCTTTCCGTGTGGGTGTAGGCGAGCATGAGGTTGAGCATGTCCACGGGCTGCATGTTGGCTGTGAGGTTGAAGGTATAGCCGTAGCCCTTGCTTGTGTTGTCGAGCAACACGGCGTTTTTGCCTCCCACGTAGGTGTAGTCCGGGGCGTATATCATGCGGTTGTCGGCGCCGGCAAAATATTCAGCACCTTTGCCGCCGTTCCACTGGTCGAGGGGCTTGATGTTGATGTTGTTGATGGTGACGGCGTTGATGTTCTTGGTGTACATGAACTCGCCGGTGAGGGTGAAGGGGAATTTCACGGGCACCTGCCAGTCGAGAGCGAGGCTCGATTTCCACACCTGGGGCATTTTGAAGTCGTCGGCCACACCGCTGATTTTGCTGCCGGCCACGTGGTTCTCGTCGCTGAGCTGGGTGGGCATGCCGAATTTCTGAATCATATCGTCGACATTAGTGATCATGCCGCCTGCGAGTTTGGCGAGGTTGGGGTCCGCGCCGACAGGTACGCCGTTCTCATATTTCGTCTTGTACGTCACGGAGTTCTGCACCATGCCGGCGTTGGTGGGCATGTTGGTGAAGAACACGAGGGGCAGACGGCCGGTGAAGATGCCTGTGCCGCCGCGCACGCGCAGGCTCTTGTTGCCGAGCACGTCCCAGTTGAAGCCCACGCGGGGCGACACCTGCATGCGGTTTGCGGGCCATTTGCCTGTGTCGATATGCCGGCCGCCGAAGTCGAGGGCATAGATAGCTTTGTTGCGGGCGAGGTCGCTGTTGTCGAACATCAGTTCGTCGAGGCGCACGCCGTAGGTGAGTTTGAACTTCTTGCTGATGTTCCACTCGTCCTGGAGATAGATGCCGAGCTGGTTGAAGGTGACCTGTGCGTTAGGTTCCTTTTCGCCGTTGAAGCCGTAGGTGAGAGCGAAGCTTTCGGGAGCTGCGCCGTTGAGGAAGTCCTCCACGGAATAGTAGCGGTAGTAGCCTGTGCCGTTACGCATGTAGGCGTTGTTGGCGTACTGGTGCTCGAAACTGATGCCACCCATGAGGCGGTGGTTGCCAATGTTCCACGTCACGTTGTCGGTGACATTATAGATTTTGTTCTTGACGCCGTTGTTCCACGTGAAAAGTTCGTAGCCGGCGCTCATGTAGGGCTCGAGGATGGGGTGGCCGGCATCGTCGAATCCGGCCATGATGTCGATGAAGGGGAAGGGGCTGGAGTTGCTGCCGCGCATGTCCTCAATGTTGGTGTAGGTGAACAGGAGCTGGTTGCTCAGGTTGTCGGTGAAGCGGCTGTTGAAGTCGAGCGCCCACGATGTCACCTTGTTGTCCATGGAATACATGGAGTTGGCGAACGCCATCGACATGGGTCCTACGCGGCTTGTGCCGTTGAGGCGGTAGCCCGTGTCGGACGAGTTGCCGTTGGGAGCGTTCCAGGTGGAGTTCTTGGTGTGGTTGAAGCGGAGGCTGAGTTTATGGAAGTCGTTGATGTTCCAGTCGAGTCGGCCGAGGAACTTGTTGTTCGAGGCGTCGCCGGGGAAGTTGCTGTAGCTTCCGGGGTCGTAGCCGTACTTGTTGCGGAGATGGTCGCCCACGCCCTGCATGTCGCTGGCGAGAGTGCGCGACACCATGCCGTCCACGGCTTCTCCTGCCTCACGGGCGCGGTATTTGATTACCTGGAAAGGCGTGGTTTCGTGTTCGTAGTTGGCGAAGAAGAAAAGTTTGTTCTTCACGATGGGGCCGCCGAGAGTGAAGCCGTAGATGGTCTTGCTTTCGTCGGCGCGTCCGCCGAGGTCCTCACCGTTGATGCGGTTGCCGCGGAGGTCCTGGTTGGTATAATATACGTAGGCCGTGCCTTTGAAGTCGTTGGTACCCGACTTCGTGATGGCGTTCACGCCACCGCCGATGAAGTTGGTCTGACGCACGTCGAACGGAGCCACAACCACCTGCATTTCCTCGATAGCGTCCATCGAAATGGGGTTGCCGCCGCCGGGAAGCGATTCGGAAAGACCGAAGTTGTTGTTGAAGTTGGCACCGTCAATGGTGAAGTTGGTCGAGCGTCCGTCGCCGCCGGCGAAGCTCATGCCGTTGGCGTAGGGCGACATGCGGGCGAGGTCGGAGATGCTGCGGTTCACAGTGGGAGTGGAGAGAATCTGGGCCTGCGAGATGTTGGTGGTGGCGCCGGTTTTCTCTGCCGAGAACTTGCTGGCACGGCCTCTGACAACAAGTTCGCCGAGCTCTGTCGAACCCGGCGTCAAATATACGTTCAATTCCTCGATTTCACCCAGCTGAAGCATGATGTTCTCAAATGCCACGGGCTGCATGCCTACATACGACACTCGCACCGTGTAAGGGCCGCCGACGCGCATACCCTGTATGCTGTAACGGCCGTCGACGTTGCTCACCGCCGTGTAGCGGGTGCCCGAAGGCTCGTGCGTGGCCACAATCGAAGCACCGATTATAGGCTCTGCGTTGTTTTCGGTGATAAGACCGGCCATGGAAGCCGTGGTCACCTGTGCTATCGCGGAAAAACTAAAAAAGACGAGCATAAGAGCCGCGAACACTCTCATAGTCGTCTGCCTAAAACGTAGTAACATAGCGTTTAGAATAGAAAATTGGATAATTATTGGACGCTGCAAAGGTATGACAATAATTGTTAACGATACTGAATATATGTGTTACAATTATGCTACAAATGCCAAAAAGCATAATTAATCAACATAGTTCACACTGCTACACATTTATTATATTATAGCGACGTATTTGGATAAAAATGCTTAAGCCGGCGCCACAGGAGTCATATTTTTTTTGCCGAGCACGCCAATTGTCGAAAAATTTCCGTAAATTTGCTGCGCCGAAAGGCGCCACCCCCGCAAAGGGCGGTCTGAGAACGTAAACATTCATAACCCAATAGTTTATATCAACAACAATTATGACTAAAATCGGTATTAACGGCTTCGGCCGTATCGGTCGCTTCGTTTTCCGCGCATCCACCAAGCGCGAAGACATCGAAGTAGTTGCAATCAACGACCTTCTTCCCGTTGACTACATGGCTTACATGCTCAAGTACGACACCATGCACGGCCAGTTCGACGGCACTGTTGACTTCGACCTCGAAAAGAGCGAACTCATCGTCAACGGCAAGCACATCCGCGTGACTGCATGCCGCGACCCCAAAGAAATCAACTGGGGCGCTGTGGAAGCCGAATACGTGGTTGAATCCACCGGCCTCTTCCTCACCGAAGAAAAAGCACAGGCCCACATCGAAGCCGGCGCCAAATACGTGGTTATGTCCGCTCCCTCCAAGGACGCCACCCCCATGTTCGTAGTAGGCGTGAACGACAACACCTATGCAGGCCAGAAGTTCGTTTCCAACGCTTCCTGCACCACCAACTGCCTTGCTCCCATCGCCAAGGTCCTCAACGACAAATGGGGCATCACCGACGGTCTCATGACCACCGTTCACTCCACCACCGCTACCCAGAAGACCGTCGACGGCCCCTCCATGAAGGACTGGCGCGGCGGCCGTGCAGCAAGCGGCAACATCATCCCCTCCAGCACCGGCGCTGCCAAGGCTGTAGGTAAAGTCATCCCCGAACTCAACGGCAAGCTCACCGGCATGTCGATGCGTGTCCCCACCCTCGACGTAAGCGTTGTCGACCTCACCGTCAACCTCGCCAAGCCCGCCACCTACGCTGAAATCTGCGCTGCCATGAAGGAAGCCAGCGAAGGCGAACTCAAAGGCATCCTCGGCTACACCGAAGACGCAGTGGTAAGCAGCGACTTCCTCGGCGACGTGCGCACTTCTATCTTCGACGCCAAGGCCGGTATCGCCCTCACCGACACCTTCGTGAAAGTTGTAAGCTGGTACGACAACGAAATCGGCTACTCCAACAAGGTGCTCGACCTCATCGCAGTGATGAAGAAATACAACGGCTAACAGACCGCACCAAAAAGCATAAAAGGCCCCGCAGCAGTCTGCTGCGGGGCCTTTTGCGCATCATACCTCCTGCACAATACAAGCGCCTTATCGGTCGACTATGGCCTTGTGATACATCCTTCTGAATTCGGAAGGAGAACAGGATTTCTTAAGCCTGAAACAACGGCAGAAATGGCTGACATTGTTAAATCCACATTCATAACATATTTCAGAGACAGTCATTTGGGTGTGAACCAGCTTTCGGGCGGCGGCGCCGATACGCAAGTTTATTATGTAATCCGACACCGATGTCCCTGTACGAAGCTTGAAGAATCTTGAGAAAGACGACTCGGTCATTCCTATGAGAGCACTCAGGTCGTTAAGGCGTATTTTGTCTGTGATATTATCTTTTATGTAGTTCTGCACTTTGGTGATGCGGCGCGAGTCGCTCGTCTCGCACAGATCCGTGAACGTGGAAGTGGAAAGAATGGTAAAATCAACATTATCGGACAGTTCCTTGAACAATCTCACAACCAACATCATTCCTTCAAACCGCTCAGATGTATGAGCCAATCTGTCCAATGTTCCGAATGATTTAAGAATTGCTTCGATGCCAAACGCTATTCCGTTGGCCGAAAGGTTCAACATCTGGCCGACCGTGTCCATCCCATTGTCATAGAGAAATTTCTCCTGAAAAAACCCCGGCGAAACTTGCAGTGTGATTTCGCGCATATTGCGGGATGTGCATTTGAACTGTTCCCAACCATGGTAAATGCCCTTTCCCACCAGCACAAGATCTAAATCTCCCAACTCTGTTATCGAGTCGCCTACTATTCTCCGGGCGCCTTTACATCCGTAAAGGAAATTCACCTCATAGGCATCGTGACGATGTACAGGATAATCGAACGCTGCTTTTCTTCTATCCACTACATAGTATCCGTGTTTTTCCTGAACAGGAGCTATTTCAGTGATTATCTCAGGCTTCATATTTTCCATGGCATCAATGTTGTTTTCTTTTCACACCACAAATATATACTTTTTTATTTATTCATATGTAACACATAGAAAACACTATAATACATGCAATCGCCATTATTTGCCGAAATTGCGCATATTAAGCCCAATATATGGATAAATATAGCATACCTATAACATTCAGACAACTACCCCCCCCCATTAATTCACTATATCACAACACATTAACACACAAAGCACTACTATATATATATTTTAATATACAGATTTTGCCATATTGTTGACTTTACACGAATCACTACAGAATAAGCCAAAAACAGAACACGATGTGCACGTCTGGACACGTAATTTTGCAAAGTCATAGTAATGTGCACACAAATACACAACCTTAAAGACATGAAGAATCTTTTTCTATTTTTACTAATCCTCCCCTTCGCGTTACATGCGCAGCCGCATGGCTCGTTCGCTGTGGAAGGCACCTCGCTCGTCGACGCCAACGGCAACAAATTCGTCATGCGGGGTGTAAACTATTCCTGGTGCTGGCAGAAGCGCCATGAAACTACCGTAATTCCGGCCGCAGCGCGCATAGGATGCAACGCCATTAGAATACAGCTCGGAACCGGGCGCAAATATTCACGCCCCACGCGTTCGGAGTTGAAAAAGCTCATCACCCTATGCGAAGAAAACAGCCTTATAGCAGTCTTCAATATCCACGATGCCACAGGGAGCGACAACATCGCGGACCTGGAAGAAGCCGCCCGTTTCTGGGTTGAGATGAAGGACATGCTCAACGAACACACAGCCACAACAATAGTGAATATCGCCAATGAATGGTATGGCTCGTGGGGCAACTCCGAAGCTTGGGCCGAAGGCTACCGAAAGGCAATCGGCATTATCCGCGACGGGGGATTACTCAACACACTCATTGTTGACGCCGCCGGGTGGGGACAATGGCCGCTCAGCATATTTGACGCGGCAGAAACAGTGGCGCAGGCCGACCCACTGCACAATACACTGTTCTCAATACACATGTATGAGGTCGCAGGCAAAAACAAAACCATAATACGCGACAACATAGATAAAGCTCTCGCCACAGGTTATCCCTTAATAATAGGCGAATTCGCATCCAGCCACGGCGGACGCGCGGTAGACTGGCAGACGATACTCGACTATACCGCAGAGACGGGCGTAGGCTACCTCGTGTGGTCATGGACGGGAAATTCCGGCGGAGTAGAAGACTGCGACATGTTCGGCAGCTATGACGACTCCTACTACAAACCCAACGGCACTAATACCGTATTGGGACGTAACGGCATACGCGAAACTTCCCGGATATGCTCGGTGTACACACAGGCCGGACAAACACCTGAAATAACGACAGACGATAAATTTGATTATTCAGCCCCCTACTCCATCCATGACCTCACAGGACGTCAGCTTCAACACATGCCGTGCCCCGGCATATACATACTTCGACAGGGTAAACTGACCATAAAACACTACGAAACACAATAACCCTTAAAAACATCAAGAAATGAAAAAACTACTCTCATGCATCTTTTCGGGCATACTGGCGTCAGGGACTTACGCCGCCGAACTCGACCTGATACCTCTCTACTCCGCAGACATGTCATGGAGCGGAGCATCGCTCACCGCTAACACTGCAGAATGGACAGAAGGATGGGGCGGAATTGTGTTCAATCTCGACAACAAAGACTACTCGGCCTATAATTTCGCCGTTTTCAACCTCGAACACCCGGCACATGCCAAGCTAAAACTGGAGGCTTATTACAGCGACGAACAGAACGCGTCAAGCGCCACTGAAGCCGACGCAGACTCTGAAACGATTATCCTGCGGCTTGACAAGTCAAAGAAAACCGAAATCACGAAAATAGCCTTCATCGCTGCAAAACCTGGCAGTGCAAACATCACCAAAGCCACACTCGTGGATGAACTGGAAATCGATCCGATACTATTCGAGGGCAGCGTGTCGGTGCCGGACATGAAGAAAATATACTTCAAACTCGGCGCCGAAAAATTCTTAGGGTTGGAAAAAGGCCAGACTCTTACCATACACTTCACAGCCGGAGACCTGCAACAATATGCCTCTGTCGACCTTTATTCCAACAATATCAAGCTGAAATGCCAGTCCACACGCACCAACACCAAAAAGGACGGCCAGTTCGGCTTAGACGCCACCGAGACATCTACAGTGATAGCCGACGACGAAGACGTGGAAAGCCTTCAGACATACGGACTGCAGATAAAGGGACGAAATGTCACCATAACAAAAGTCACCTTGACCGAGGAAGCCACACAGCCCGAAAACCCTGACAACCCCGACCTGCCTGCCGACGGCGCCATATGGACCGGCTCAGTGGCTACTGGCGCGTGGGCCAATGACGTCACGGTAGAAGCCCCAAAATTCGCCGGATGCAAAGACGGAGACAAACTCACCGTATATCTCACGGTTGACGCCGGCAAAGACTACGGCAACATAGAACTCGCCGATCAGAAATACACGAAACTTGCCGCAGACGGCACTTCAGCAGATCTCGACAGCTACGGATGCGTGCAGCCTGCCACTACGCGTCTCACCTACAACCTGGCAGCCGGCGACGCTGCGCTACTTACAGCCAACGGATTACGGGTCAAGGGCGCCGACATCACCCTCACACGTATCGAACTCGAAAGTTCTCAGGGCGGCGACGTCCCCTCGGAAGAATCTCTGTGGAGCGGAAGTACCGATACCGGGAAATGGAAAAACGATGTGACCATCGAGGCCCCAAAATTCGCCGGATGCAAAGGCGGAGACATCGTCAGGGTTACGCTTTCGGTAAACGACGGCAACGAGTATGGCAACATAGAACTTGACGACATGAACTACACAAAACTGGCATGCGACGGCACTGCGGAGCAACTTGACAGCTACGGATGCGTGCAACCCGACGTAAACGTCCTCTACTATGCCATCACCAATGACGACGCCACCCTGCTCGCAGCCAACGGACTACGGGTCAAGGGCGCCAATATCACCATAACGGAAGTAAGCCTTCTCCCCAGCACAGGCATTCCAGACAACCCCGACGACAAAATGGAAGAAACAGCGCTGTGGAACGGAAACATCAACTGCGGCCAATGGAAAAATACAGTCTCTTTGCCCGCAAGCGCTTTCGCCGACGCCGAGCCAGGCGACAAACTGAAAATCAACCTCACAATCAATGCAGGCAAAGGCAAGGGCATTGTAAAAGTGCAGGACGGAGCCGGAGCCGACCTTGACATGAACGGAAAAGGAACCAACATGGACGCATCAGGCACGTTCAACCGTGGTGCGAAGGAAGCCGTCTATGATATTACCGAAGGCGACCTTGTACGCCTCAAATCGTCAGGCCTTACTGTCGCAGGATTTGCCGTCACTGTGACAAAAATATCCCTCTTATCTGAAAAAAGTTCCGGCTCCATTGACGAAATAGCCTCCGACTATGACGAAGCCACCATAGAATACTACAACATCTACGGCCAGCGTGTACAAAGCCCTTCGACAGGTCTCTTTTTCCGTCGTCAAGGCAACAAAGTGACAAAAATACACATCAAATAAGTGGAATCGGAGACAGATACAGAGTCAATTATAGCGAAGTGGCTTGAATACATAAAATAATTTTGAATAGTTACTTAACTGCCACTTATCTCAAAAACAGCCTCCGTGCCGTGCACGGAGGCTGTTTTTTTCACTGCCCGTGTCACCTTTCGGATTCGCTCTGCGTCATATATACGGAAGACAATCCGAAAACAACTTTCAAAACAATATACATATGACACCAGCACTTATAGCACTCAGCATCGTCAACCAGTTCTTCACCCCCGTAGCCATCTTCGTTGTCCTGCCAGTCCTCATCGTGACAATAGTGACGAACGCAAGAAGCAGAGCCGACAACAACCGCAAAGAAATAATCATCAAAGCCATTGAAAGCAATCCCGGAATCGAGACCGCACAGCTTATCGAAGCATTCGGAAAACCGTCCACTCCGTCCCGCCCCAATCTTCTGAACCGCCTGCAGCTCGGATGCATGTTCACTCTGCTCGGCATAGTATTCGCCGTATCCTCCCACATGGAATACATGAACGGCGGCGCGGTGATAGTCCATCTTATTTCAAGCGGCGTATGCTTCGCCATCGGCATCAGTTACCTGATAGTCTATTTCGTGGGACGGCGCACCAACGGCGTAAACAAGGAAAATAACGAACACCGCGACTGAACACCGCCGATGGACCGCAGTACATTCGAGAACCTCGTACTCGGCACGCAGGAAGCGCTCCGGCGCTTCCTGACGGCGCTATGCTGCGGAGACGCCGCCCTCGCCGACGACATAGCGCAGGAAAGCTACATCAGCGCCTACCTGATGCTCGACGACCTGCGAGACCCGTCGCGCTTCGCTGCATGGCTGCACCGCATAGCCTACAACAACTATATCTCCCACCGCCGCTCGGCGCGACCCTCTGCCGCCCTCGACGGCGCCGCCGACATGATAGCGCCAGGCAGAGCCGACGACGCATTCCGCTACGAGCCGCTCTACAGCGCGCTCGCACAGCTAAGCGACAAAGAGCGCAACGCCATACTGCTGCACTACCTCGAGGGATACTCAGTGCGGGAAACCGCCGACATCACCGGCGACTCGGCCGACGCCGTGAAACAACAGCTCTCGCGCGGACGCCACCACCTCAAACACCTTCTCTCATGAGCACACAGGAAGAAACACAAGACATACAGCTGCGCCGGCTATTCGCCGGATTCCGCCCGGAAGCGCCCACAGGCCAAGGCCTGTTCATGGCATCGCTGCAACGGCGCCTCGACGCCGTGGAGACCGTGCGCAAAAGCAACGCCGCCCTGCTGCGCCGCAGGCGTCTCGCTGCGGCGATAGCATTCGCCGCAGGCGCAGTGGCGGGCACAGCCATGGGGCTTCTGCTGCCACGCATCGGCACAAAAACAATATCCGGCATGCTCGACGCCATAGCACCCGGCGCAGAATCCATGATGATGCTCGCCATCGGGACGGCAGGCACGGCCATAATAGCGATAAACACCTATGAAATAGCGCTTTCATTCCTCTCGCAGCGACAGATTAAAAAATAACATTTGCACGGTTCGGAAAAAAGCATTAACTTTGCAGCCCACAGAGGAAAAATTTGGCTGCTTGCAACCTCTTGAAAAAATGCTAAAACTGCAATCCGTGTCCGCGCCCGTCGCGGCCGTCAGCATATATACCGCACAGCAGCCCCCGCAAGGGCCGCTGTTTTTTTTATGCACATAAACCAACTTACCGAAATGAACTATCTCTTCACATCAGAAAGCGTGTCGGAAGGCCATCCCGACAAAGTGGCCGACCAGATCAGCGACGCCGTGCTCGACGAATTCCTCGCCCGCGACCCGCAGTCGAAAGTAGCGTGCGAAACCCTCGTCACCACCGGCCAGGTGGTGCTCGCCGGCGAAATCAAGAGCAGCGCCTATGTAGACCTGCACGAAGTGGTGCGTCGCGTAATCGGCGAAATAGGCTATAATGACAGCCGCATAGGATTCGACGCACAGAGTTGCGGCATTCTCTCCGCCATCCACGAGCAGAGCGGCGACATCAACCGCGGCGTGGAGCGCTCCGCCCCCGAGGAGCAGGGCGCGGGCGACCAGGGCATGATGTTCGGCTACGCCACAGACGAGACTCCCCTCTACATACCTGTGACCATAGCCCTCGCCCACGCCATACTCAAAGAACTATCGGCCATACGCCGCGAAGGTCGTGAAATGACCTATCTGCGTCCCGACAGCAAAAGCCAGGTGACGGTGGAATACGACGACCGGCACCGCCCCGTGGGCGTGCACACGATAGTGGTGAGCACGCAGCACGACGAATTCATCCACCCCGACGCCTCCACCTCGCAACAGCAGGCCGACGCAGCCATGCAGCAGCGCATCGAGGCCGACGTGCGTGCCATCCTGCTCCCGCGCGTGCGCGCCGTGCTGCCCGAACAGATGCGCCACCTGCTTGACACAGACTTCCGCCTGCTCGTCAACCCCACAGGCAAATTCGTGGTGGGCGGCCCCCACGGCGACACCGGTCTTACGGGACGCAAAATCATCGTCGACACATATGGCGGACGCGGAGCACACGGCGGCGGAGCCTTCTCCGGCAAAGACCCCTCGAAGGTGGACCGCTCGGCAGCCTACGCCGCACGCCACATAGCCAAGAACCTCGTGGCCGCAGGCATGGCCTCGCGCGCGCTCGTGCAGGTGGCCTACGCCATCGGCTGCGCCCAGCCCGTTAGCCTGCTTGTCGACACCCAGGGCACCGCACGCGTCGATGCCTCCGACGCCGAAATCTCCGCCCGGGTGGCCGAAATCTTCGACATGCGTCCGCACGCCATCGAGCAGCGCTTCGGCCTGCGCAAGCCCATCTACCGCGCCACCGCCACATGGGGACACGTGGGCCGCACCCCGCGCCGCGTACAGCTGCAGTTCGCCTCGCGCTACGATGCCCAGCCCATCACCGTCGACGCCGAGCTGTTCGCATGGGAGAAGCTCGACTATGTGGAGCCCCTGCGTGCCGCATTCGGCCTTGCCTGAACCATACAACTGTCCGACACGCATACGTGGCTGCGCCTACCCGGCGCAGCCACGATTTTTACATATACGCCCGTAGGGCACGTTAAGCAAATTGCAATAAATATTTATCACACATAAACAATTTATTTGTATGCTTGTTAAATATTCACATAATTATTTACAAACAAATGAAAAAGCTTTACTATTTAATCTTTGCTCTATTTGTCGCTAATGTGACAGTTTACGCAACACCCCAAAACATATGGGATGAGAATTCATGGGATGACCCCAATGAATATCAGGAAGATGACGAAATTGAGATTCAATCTAACATATTCAGTCCTTGCATTTCTGGAGGGCCTGGTTCTACCTCGTGCTCTTTAGATGGTGATGCAGATGGATTTGGCGGGAAATGCTCAGTTACATGCACAGGACTCACTTACGCATGTTGTGGTGTCGGGTGTCATTGTGTAGACATATCCCATATACATGAGCATCAATAAACATATCACCCTGTGCTTGTTATCCTTGATGAACAGACACAGGGATTAAGAGGTTGTTTAATAACATTCACACAACATAAGTATGAAACGGGTAATGCTCCTCCTCGCACTATCAAACGCCGTGCTTTTCGCCGTAATATCGTGCAAAAACGAACAGACAGCTATAGCTGACAAAGAAACTGCGACCACAGAATGCTACAGTGGCGGCAACGGCACACGCCATTGCGACATCCCCGCCGGCATCGACATCAACGGCGAGACAAGTGTGGGCTGCTCCGTCACCTGCGACGAGGGCTACTATGCCTGCTGCGGCCTGACATGCAAATGTCTGCCGGAAACATAAACACATCCACCACATTATGCATAAATATTTTGCCTTAGCCGCACTGACAGTATTAGCGGCGTGCAACGGCAAGAACAATTATGACGCGCCGAAAGAACTGCGCGTGGACGCCGACCGATGCGTCGCCGTAGACGTCGACACCACAAGAATGGTAAGGCTCGAAGCGTCTGATAGCTCAAGGCTATTCGGCATCGACCGGCTTTTGCCAATAGGCGGCGCATACGTGGTAAGTTCGCGCAGCAAGCTGCGCGCTTTCGACAAAGCCACGGGCCGATACCTATGCGACGTGGCGAAATACGGCACAGCCGAACAGGATTTTTCCGACATTTCAAACGCATGGAGCTGCGGCGACACGATTATGCTGTTCGATGCCAACACAAAATCAGTTGGCAAATATTTGGCGGACGGCACATTCGTGGGCAAAGACCATCCTTTCAGAAACACACAATTCCGCAAAAACCAGCCGCCGAGAATGCTTTTCAAATTGGCCGACGGGAGCGTCATCACCATAAACGGCTCCACTGGAGGGAGCACCCAACGCAATCCGCTCGTATCGCTCTACGGCAACGATTATTCCTACCGCAAAGCTCTGCCAGGCAGACAGGTTAAAGAAAGTTCATATCTGATGGACGGCGCATGTCCCGACTCAATCAGGCAACGCATGCTCATATGGGAGCCGCTACGCGACACGGTGTTTGCCGCCAATAGCACCGGCATAAGGCCAGCCTACGTACTGAACACTGGCGAAAACAGCTTACCGGCCTACATTCAGAACCTCCCCCATATGCGAGAGCGCCTTTCGGCATTTTTCTCGAAAGAAAATGGCAACGGCACGGCATATGTGTCGCTGATACGCTATCTTCAACCCGACGGCGACAACTTGTATTTCTGCCTCACGGGCAGCGACCGGCGCAACTATCTCGTACGTTACGACACCACCTCCGACAGTTGCAATGTTCGCACTTATGCGTCAGCCGACGGTCGCTATTCGCAGACCACCTTTTTCCTGCTCGACTGCGACAGCCTACGCATGGAGCTGCGCGACAACGCCAACATCGAGTCAAATCCCATCATCTACTCCATTCATAAACACGAATTGCAATGAAACGCACCATTATGCTCATACTCGCCGGAACAATGATGTTTTGCCTCGGCTTCCAGTTGTCGGAACTGAGAAAATCGACAGCAGAGCCTGTGCCGACGGCGGCCGCCGCACGTATGAACGAAGCTACTCCCGTAGACGACGAAGTCGAAATCAGCGCCGAATGCAACGGCATGGCGATAAGCAACAACGAGAAAATACTCGACTACAAAGGCGAAAGCATCAGCCCTGCGTCAATTTCGGGCGAAAACACTCTTGTGGCACGTTTCTCCACATCGGCCTGCCGCCCTTGTGTCAATGCCCTCACGGCATCTTTGAATAAATTCGCCGCAGCGCATCCCGACTGGCACATAGTCCTGATGCTAAAGAATATACAACTTCGCGACCTTTACGTCATGGCGCCCGATTTCGGGCCACAGTTCTCGCTCTACGCCTGCGACAGCCTGGCCGCAGATTTCGACAACGCCGACACGCCCGTGCTTTTCCAACTATCACCCGAGGGCCGCATACAAAACCATTTCACCTGCAAATACGGCAATTACGACCGCACCGACCGCTATCTCGACACATTGCAGACTAAAAAATAAAGCATATTTTGAGTTTTATTTATTAAAAGGCGTGTCCATTTAACTATATCTACGGCAAAGGCAGCATACAATACGACACTTTCGGGATGAAACTGCTTGACGCATTCTGGCCAACCCCGCCCGCTTTCAACGCTCTGAAAGCCGACAGCACGGCGACGACTCCCGAAAGCACGACACTGATATTCGACATGGGCGCGCGGATAGACAAAGACGACGCAAAGATAATGCGATGGATAGGCGCATCGCCCGAAATAAAGAAATGGAAAATACGATGCACGTATGCAGGCGATGACACATCCGACATATGCGCCGACTCTCTGCGCACCATAACGCAGACCCTGGACATGACGGCCACAGGCGCCATTTTCAGCCGCGCGTTCGACGCCCCTTCCACCCGATGTGAGATGCGCGTCGATATTGACGTCAGAGATGTAAGACACCTCACGACAAAACAGGCAAAAGAAGCCCGCAAAAACGACAAAAAGCAGTTGGCCGACCGCCGCCGCTGATACATATAATTTCCAAAAAAGCGCGCCGTGGCGCGCTTTTCTTGTGTAATTGTCGGAATTTAGTTATCTTTGTGCGCTTGTATCAAAAAATCAATAAAAAACCACTCATATTATCAAATGGCAACCTTAGAAAAAATCCGAAGCAAGTCGGTGCTGCTATTCGTCATCATCATCGTGGCGCTGCTTGCATTCATCCTCGGCGACTTCCTGACCTCCGGCCGCACATACTTCGGCTCGGGCACAACAGTGGCTGAAGCCGCCGGCGCACAAGTGGACTACACAGCCTATCAGAACCGCCTGTCGCAGCTCAGCGAGCAGTATCAGGCACAAGGCCGTCAGTTCGACAACGACCGCATGAGTCAGAACGTAATCCAGGAACTCCTTGTGGAGCAGCTCCTTGAAAAAGAATACGACCGTCTCGGCATCACCGTCACCGACGCTGAACTCACCACAGCCATGACCGGCGACATGCCCCACCCGGCCGCCGCACGCTTCATCTCCGCCCTCTCCCAGCAGCTCGGCCTGCCCGCACCCTCCGGCACCGCCGTGTACGACGCCATGGCCAATCCCGCCAAATACGGCCTCACTCCCGAAATCGGAAACCAGATAAAGAGCGCGTGGGCAGCTACGGAAGCCGACGTTGAAGCCGCCCTCAAAAACGAGAAATTCAACCGCCTCGTGGCCGGCCTGTTCACAGCCAACAAGCTCGACGCACGCTCCATCTACGACGACGGCGCCAACTCCCGCAGCATCGCCTACACCACCAAGAGCCTCAGTGCGGCAAGCGACGTAGACGTAACCGACGACGACATCCGCGCAGCATGGCAGCAGGCCAAGGAAAGCTACCGCCTCGGCGAAGAAAACCGCGCCGTGGAATATGTGCTCGTAAGCATCGAGCCTTCGCAGGCCGACCGCCTCGCCGGACAGAAAGAAGTAGAAGACGCCCTTCTGGCTCTCAATTCACAGCCCGGCACCGACGGCGTGAGCGCATCGACCCGCTTCCTCGTCAACCGCGTGGAAGCTCCCGCATCGCAGATAACCGACCGCAGCCTCAAGGCATTCGCCGACACGGCAGCCGCCGGCACCGCCGCCATACTGAGCCACGTCAACGACAAATACACCATAGCCAAGCTCATCGACAAGCACAACGACATCGACTCCATCCAGGTGTCGTACCTCATGGCGCAGACGCCCGAAATGCTCGACAGCGCCCTTGCCGCAGTGCGCGGCGGAGCTTCCATGGCATCGCTCAGCGACGGCAGCACCCTTCAGGGCATCGACAGCACCTGGACATCGCTCGGCGGCGGTTTCCCTGAAAGCCTCGCAGCCCGCCTCACCAATGCCACCGTGGGCGAAGCATTCATCTTCACCGACTCCATCCAGGGTCAGAGCGCAGCCGGCATCTACCGCGTAGAGCGCCGCCACGCCCCCGTGCCTTTCTACGACCTCGCCGTCATAGAATACACCATCGACCCCTCCAACGAGACCATCGCCCAACTCTCCGGCGACCTCAACACCTTCCTTGCCGCCAATTCTTCGGCCGACGACTTCAGCGCCCACGCCGCTGAGAACGGCTACACCGCCGTGCCCGCCATGGTGAGCGCGTCCACTCCCCTCGTGGGCAATGTGGCCGACAGCCGCGGTGCCGTGAAGTGGGCCATGGATGCCCGCAAAGGACAGGTTTCGCCCTCGTTCCAGGACAACAAGCAGACCTACCTCATGGCCGTGGCCGTAAAAGACATCTACGACGGCGACTACCTGCCCCACACCGCAGCACCCGTCAACCCCGCCCTGCGCCAGCAGGCTCTGGCCAAGAAGCGCGGCGAAGCCCTCGTTGAGCGCTACGCAGGCAAGGCAAGCGACATCGCCGGCTACGCGGCAGCCATGGAGTCGAAAGTCGACACTGTGAGCGTAGTGTTCAGCCAGGCCATGATTCCCGGCATCGGCTTCAACGAAAGCGCCATCCAGGGCGCCGTGGCCGGAGCAGAAAAAGGCGCGGTAGTAGGCCCTGTGGCCGGCAACAACGCCGTAATCGTGTTCCAGGTGCTCGACGCCAAGACCGAAGGCCGCCCCTACAACTTCGAGGAATACGCCGCACGTTTCAACCAGGCTCTCGGCATCAACCACTTCACCCCCATGAGCCTGCTCCTCGGCAAAGAAAAGATAGAAAACCACTCGCTCAACTTCGTGCAGAGCGCAGTGCAGCAGTAAACTGACAGCATACAGAACGAGGGGCGCGCCGGCCGGAGCGCCCCTCGTCGCATAAAAACCACACAAAAAAAACGACCGCACATGACAACAAAACCGCTACCGCCGCCGTTTTTATAGAAAAGATTCACATTATGCGCCAGGCACTCTACAACAGCCATTACAACCTCACCGCAGGCGAGACCGACGCCCATTCGCTCATGCCGGCCACACTGCTCGTGCAGCGGATTATCGAAATTGCCACCCGCCACGCCAACTGCCTCGAAGTGGGCTACGAACAGCTGCGCACGGCCGGCATCGGCTGGGTGCTGAGCCGCATCAGCCTCGAAGTGATGCGTTTTCCACGCATCAACGAAGACTATGCACTCAACACCTGGATAGAATCCTACAACCGCCATTTCTCCGAACGAGCGTTCGACATGGTGGAGCCAGGAGGCGCAGCCATTGCCGCCGGACGCTCAACATGGGTGGCCATCGACATGAACCGCCGCACCATGGCCGACCTCTCGGCCTTCGAGCGCGATGCCATCCCCTGCCACGACCGTCCGTGCCCTGTGGCACACCCGCGGCGGTTAGCCCCGTTAGGCGCCGAAGCCACGTCCGAGCCCATTCGCTTCGGCTACACCGACATCGACTTCAACCGTCATGTCAACACCGTGCGCTACCTCGCACGCGTGCTCGACCACTGGCCGCTCGCCCACCACGACCGCTACGCCGTGCGGCGGCTCGACATAGCGTTCAACCACGAACTGCGCTACGGCGATCAGGCCACGCTGCGCATAGCCGACCGCCCGGACGGCTGCTCCGAATGCGAAATCCTGCATGCCGACGGCCGCCGTGCCGCCGCAATGCGCATCCATTGGCAGCTGCGCCGCGACATGGAATAAGAGGGTGTTTAACAACACCCTCCAAAAGCCCACACTTTTTTCAGGTACACACATTGCATATATCGCCGCCGTTTGCTACCTTTGCCAAAGCTCTAAAACCATCCCACGCCATGGACAACAATTTCGCCATCACCATAGGCCGCTCATTCGGCAGCGGCGGACGCGTGCTCGGACGCCTCGTGGCCGAACGTCTCGGCATACCGTTCTACGACAAACGCCTTCTGCTCGAAGCCGCCCGCCATTCGGGCGTCGCACCGGAGTATTTCGAGAGAAACGACGAGCGCATGCCGCGCTTCATATCGGGAGTGTTCTCCTTTGCCCACGGCTACAACCCCATGTCGTGGTACTCCGATCCCACCAGCATCAGCGCCGACAGCATATACAAGGCCCAATGCGACTGCATACGCCGCATAGCCGAGCGCGAAAGTTGCGTAATCGTGGGCCGCACCGCCGACTATGTGCTGCGCCATGCGACAAACACCGTCAACATCTTCGTCCATGCCCCCGAAAGCGACTGCATTCGACGCATAATCGAGCGCAACGACGCAGCCGACCCCGAACAGGCGCGTGCGCTCGCACGCCGGGCCAACAAGCTGCGCGCATCGTTCTACAACTTCTACACCGACAAGACCTGGGGCGACGCCCGGAGCTACGACCTCACCGTCGACTCCTCCTCTTTGCCCATGGAACGTCTCGCCGACTTCCTCATAGGCTACGTGCGCATGCGCCTCGGCAACAATTGATTTCCTGCTGAATAGCAGCGCTTGAGCAACGATATTTGCCTTTAGTGTTTTTTTAACACTAAAGGCATTGTTTTTGTGAATAAAAAAACGTAGATTTGCAAAAACCTATATTTCCGCCATGAAAACAAGAAGTCTTGCATCGCTATTAGCTTTTTCAGTGTCATTTTGCGCATTAGCACAACTTGAAATCAACCATCACGACCAATTACTGCTCGGAACAAAGACCATTGATATATCATCGGTTCCGGATGCTCAGCTTGACACAATTACAAAAATTAAAATCAGAGGACCCTACGGAGAATACGCAGCAGGGGCACGCATAGCGTTCGGCGATGCCGCTTCATTGTACACACTCAACGTAATGGCAGGCGAGGCCGGTGATACAGACACCGACCGCCTATGGCTTCACGGAAAGCACGGCACGTGTCTCACGACAGGCCCGGAAGCCATGGACACAATATTCACATACGACGACCACAAGAGCCTTAACGTAGACTTCAACCATAAAATAATAGCTCCGGCCTACCTGACAAAGGCCGTCAACATAATCCCGCGACCGAAAAAAGCCGACGCACAACAAGATGAAATGCCGGATGTGGTGGCACTCCTAAACACACTACAGGCATTCAGACACACGCAGCCCGCCACTGCAAGCCACGCGCCGGCAAAAGCCGCAGCAAAAGGCTTCCTGCAGAAAGACGCCGAGGATGCCGCGTTTTACGCCTCGCTGCGCGACGAAGCCGCCACGACAAACGAAGTGTACGCCCTGAGGCTCGACGGACTGAAAGAGGCTTTTCCCGCCTTGGTGTCCACCGACAAAGCGGGCGAATCGTACATAGACTATGTGGGCATGATTCCGCTGCTCGTAGAAGCCATAAACACCCTGTCGGCAGAGATAGCAGAACTACGTGCCGACGCCGGACTCGAGCCCTCCCGGACGCGGGCTGCGCAGGCAGGCATAGACAACGCCGAAGCAGAAAGCCCATACCTCGGACAAAACACTCCCAATCCGTGCACCGGCGTAAGCAGCATAGACTATCGTCTGCCCAAGGGCGCATCCGAAGCATGCATATATGTGTACGACCTGCAGGGACTTCAGATAAAATCCTACCGACTTGACACCCGTCTCCTCGACGGCACAATAAGCGTTTCAGCCGACGAATACAACGCAGGCATGTACATCTACACTCTTATTGCCGACGGCTGCGAACTCGGCACACGACGAATGATTATAACCCGCTAACACTCTCGGCAAATGAAACGTCTGCTCTCCTTGTCATATATCTGCATTCTTTCCGCGTGCATGGCACACGCATCGGATGCCACGTCGGCACACGTGCAATTTGACAAAAACTCGCTGTGCATAGAATCCGCAATACTCGGCAATGCCCATTACAGCAAAATTTCCACCGAGGGTCTTTTTAGCGGTGGAGAAAGCGGCGCTCCGATGCTGCCTGTGAAAATAATACACTTTTCTGTGCCCTACAACTCCGAGAAATTCAACATCGAAACCCGCGTGACGGGGCAAAGCCGACACGAGCTGCCGCATCTGCCATTCCCCAATCAGGAACCGGGCAGCACCGACGGCCGCGGCGAAAGCATCACGCATGCCAACCCTGCATTGTACACCCGCTCCACCCCCGCACCCATCGCCGAGATAGTTGGCGAAAGCTACAGCGCGGGCATAAACAAGACAGTGGCGGTGGCGATACACCCTGTGCAGTACGACGCCATGAACAATGCCGTCACATTCGCCTACGACATGGACATAGCCCTGTCATGGTCGATTCAGGACGACATCTCGCAGCTGACTCCTCGACCCGTATTCCCTGCCGACATGTCCATAGCCGAGGAATCCGCCGAGGAGCTTAAACGAAAGGTCGTAAATCCCGCTGAAGTGGAACGCAATGTTGCCAAGCAATCGCCGCAGAAAGTTCGCAGAAAACTTCCGTTCATTGGCGATGGCCCTTACGAATATATTATTGTGACGACGCGCAATTTCAAGCGGGCGTTCGAACGCCTTGCCGCCTACCGAAAATCGGCAGGCTACACCGCCAATGTAGTCTGCATCGAAGATATACTATCTCACTCGCAGTTCGCCGACGGCGATGTGGTGTCCGACCTTAACGACGATGCCGGAAAATTGCGTAGCTTCCTATCTTATGCATATTCCAATTTTGCCACCCGACATGTGCTACTCGGCGGGCAACTGCCGATAAGATACGGAACTGCCGAGCCTTTCGAGTCCGGGAAGAAAGTCAGAACCCCATCCGATCTGTATTTTGGCGAATTGAACAATTCGTGGCGGCCAAAGGGTGGCTCTATTATTGTAGGGCAGGATATTCCTTTCTATTTGGGGACAACCGATATAATAACCGATTATGAATATGAAATCAATATCGGCCGCTTGACTTGTAAATCAGTGGACGACATAAATGCTTTCATCGACAAACTGCTTTTATATGAAATGAATCCAGGCTTGGGCGATGCTTCGTATCTCAACAAAGCGTATGCCGCTGTAAACAAAAATTTCAATCAATATTTCAACGAATACGACAAAGACTTAATCGCAAAATTGTACAAAGACACCACAATTGTTTATCAAAATTATACTTATCCTAAAGGAACTGACATAATAAACCATCTGAACAGTCAGAATTTTGGATATGTTGATTTTCAAGGCCATGGGAAACCAGAAGGTGTATCTATGACATACAATTCGATTAATTCGCCTGGAACATATGGAGTTCAAGCGTTACATAACGAATACGCGGATGGATGGCTTTGGGACGAAGGCGAATATTCTCTTGACAATCTAAAGAATAGAACACACCCTCATTGGTCTTATTCCGTGGCTTGCACCACTATGCCTTTCGACATTTACAAGGATGACTATACAACTTATGACCTTTCGAAGAATTTTGGAGAGTCATATGTCATGGGTAAAGACTATGGAGGAGTAGCCTTCCTTGGATATACAAGAGAGAGCATAATACCGCAACCATCTAATTTTATGTATGCAAAATTCTTGGAGCAATTGACATCTGAGGCTCAACTCACTCCTATAACATTAGGTGCTGCTGAAGCAAAATCAAAATCCATTTACATCTCCGTAGGTAAGAATATTGAAGAGTCAAACCACCATATAAAGCTTGCCCACAATCTCCTCGGCGACCCATTGACAAGACCCTGGGTAAAAGTACCCAAGAAAATAGAGTGCCTAAGCCGCAACAATTCGCACACACTTGCAAATATACCGGAAGACGGATGCATTATTACAACCCGAAATTTAAATAATGAGACAATCACCTCAAATTGTATTGCCGGAAAAACAAGCCATATCATCGACACCATTCCGCCAAATGTAGCAATGTCGGTATATGGACGTTCCATCCTACCAATGTTCATGCCTCTCACACTCCAAAATATAAAATTTAACAAATCCCAACATTATATTTTTGCCGGTGATGTTTATTGCGGAGAATATTCAGCAAAACCCATCAGTCATGAGGGGATGGCAATCATTGAAGATGGAGCGCATGTTACAATAGAATCAACCGGAAATGTTAAATTATATGACGGCACGACCATAAAACCAGGAGGGAAACTTACGATTATATGCAAAGGAGAAGTTAGTATAGATAGAATAAAACTTCCTCAAGGTGCATCACTTGAAATCCATTCTACCTCATTAATAATAAAATCAGGCTCTATGACAATAGAGAGCGGGTCGATATTCAGACACGACAACAAAATACCATTATACTTGACGAAATGAAAAAAGCAATTATCATACTTATAATTTCATTATTCACATGCGCCGCGCTTTTCGCGCAGGAACAGGCATATGAATACAAACCGCTTGTGGAGCCGGGCAAGACGTGGTGGTATGAGGCCAGTAGAACACCTACAGGAGAACATATAATAGAACGGGTTGCAATAGGAATACGCATTTCAGGGTCTGAAAATATCAACGGCACAGAGTGGGGCTGCTGCAGGTTCGTAAACCTTAACAACCGAGCAGAGACACTATCACCTATCATAGCGTATATACGTCAAGAGGGTACAAGAGTATATGTTTACAACAACTATCCATCCATCGACGAAGAACCTTATAATAAAATTCTTAATGACCAGCTTATATCATGGCCTTGGTGGTGTACCGACGAATTTTATGAATTCTTGCTTATGGACATGAGCAAGAATGTCGAAGCTGGCATAAACATATTACATTATTTAGATTTAACTGTCATCGACACGTCTTACTTCACATTCTTTGGAACTGAACGTAAAATACAGAGTTGCTCTGACAATGTATTAAGCTACTACTTTATAGATGGCATCGGACATATAAATAATGAAGGTGATTGGGGCGGATTCTTTTTCCTGCCTACTACAAGTATTCGTTGCTGCGGCTATTGGGGCGTAGAACTAAAAGGCGTAGTCGACGCCGACGAGAACCTGCTGTGGGCGGCCGACGAGTCTATTGTGCATCCGTGGGAGCTGGCAGGGACGGACGATGCCGTGGCAGACAGGACGACATGGAGCTACGCCGACGGCGAGATAAGATGCGCAGCGGACGCCACTATACGCGTGCTCGACACAACGGGACGCGAAGTGGTAGCACCCACACACATAGCCGCCGGAGCAACGATGAGCCTGAACCTCGAAGCAGGCATCTACATAGTGGAGGCCAAGAGCGAAAGCGGACGAGAAGTAAAGAAAATAGCACTCTAACAACGCCCATACCACAAAATGAAAAAAGCAATTATCATACTTATAATTTCATTATTCACATGCACCGCGCTTTTCGCGCAGGGACAGGTATATGAATACAAACCGCTTGTGGAGCCGGGCAAGACGTGGTGGTATGAGGCACATCGATATATACGTGAAGAAAAGCGCTACGCCCAGGTGGCCTTCGGCATAAGACTCTCCGAGATTGTAAATATCGACGGCGTCGAATGGCATGCCTGCCGAATTGTCGAACCCGAACGACGCAATGAAACGCTCGACCCCATTATAGCATATCTGCGCCAGGACGGGACAAGAGTGCTTTATAGACCGGAGCAGATGTCGGGCTTCGAAAACAACACTTACAATGAGATATTGAGGTATGCATACCAATACTATGTCGACCCTGCGCACATACCGGCAGAAGGCATACTCGTATGTGATTTTGCAGCCGAAAAAGGCTCAATTATGGAGATTCTTGGTTGCTCTCAGAACATGTGGGATGAGAACGGAAATCTGGTTTACGGGTTTTATTATTCCAAGTCGATGGTATACGATATAAAGTATATTACAAACACAGGCATACAACGAAAGCACATATTGTGCTATGATTTGTATTTTTGGAATTATATTGATGGTATAGGTGAAACTGGCAGTAACTATTCCTCTCTATTCTTTGCACCTCGTTTCTTCACCCCCGGGGGAGAGGATGCCCGGACATGGTGGTTTATGACTCTGCAAGGCGTAGTCGACGCCGACGAGAACCTGCTGTGGGCGGCCGACGAGTCTATTGTGCATCCGTGGGAGCTGGCAGGGACGGACGATGCCGTGGCAGACAGGACGACATGGAGCTACGCCGACGGCGAGATAAGATGCGCAGCGGACGCCACTATACGCGTGCTCGACACAACGGGACGCGAAGTGGTAGCACCCACACACATAGCCGCCGGAGCAACGATGAGCCTGAACCTCGAAGCAGGCATCTACATAGTGGAGGCCAAGAGCGAAAGCGGACGAGATGTAAAGAAAATAGCACTCTAACAACACCCATACCACGAAATGAAAAAAGCAATTATCATACTTATAATTTCATTATTCACATGCACCTCGCTTTTCGCGCAGGAACAGGCATATGAATACAAACCACTTGTGGAGCCGGGCAAGACGTGGTGGTATGAGGCTCGACAAATGGGGGAAAGACCCATGGCGATAGGCCTGCGGATAGGCACCGCCGAAACAATAGGCGGGACACAATGGCATGGCTGCTACATCGTGGACAGCGGCGACCGCGACAACAACCTCACCCCCGCCATAGCCTATGTGCGACAGGATGGCCCACGCTTCTATTATATGCCCGCAACGGAGCCGGACGTATGGATTTCGGTGGGGAGTTCCTTGCACGATGACATAGTGAACGACGTATACCAGACCTGCGTACACACCGAACACATGCCTGCCGGAGGTGTGCTTGTGTGCGATTTCTCTGCCGGAAAAGACGATGAACTCGACATACTCGGCTTTACAGCCGCCGAACAGGAGAGCGACGGAACATGGAAGCATTTCCACAACTATTACAAAGCTCACATCGACAATATCGGCTACATAACCTCCTGCGACATTGAACGGAAAACATTGTCGGGTAAATGCGACAACACCGACATCAACTTCATCGACGGCATCGGAGAAACAGGAAGCGACTGGTCGGGGTTCTTTTTCTCCCCGGTGCACATGCGCCCCACCGGATTCAGCTACTGGGACATATTCCTACGCGGCGTAGTCGACGCCGACGAGAATCTGCTGTGGGCGGCCGATGAGTCTATTGTGCATCCGTGGGAGCTGGCAGGGACGGACGATGCCGTGGCAGACAGGACGACATGGAGCTACGCCGACGGCGAGATAAGATGCGCAGCGGACGCCACTATACGCGTGCTCGACACAACGGGGCGCGAAACGCTCGCCCCCGTAAGGGTAGCCGCAGGCGGCACGCTGAAACCGGCTCTTGACAGCGGCATCTACATCTTAGAGGTAACGACGGACGCAGGACGAGATGTCAGGAAAATAGCGCGCTGACAACTCTGCCCGGAGCAATAAATGCATGCTTTTTGGAGCGGTAAAATAAAAATTGTATCTTTGCGATACAATACCTACTGCATCATGACAGAACAGGACATCAAACTGCTCCGGCAGGACCCCGACGGCCTGGCCACTTACGAGTACCTCGCCAACAACATCGACAACTGCAGCGACGAAGACCTCGACGCCATCGTAGACAACATGACCACTGTGGACCGCAGCGGCCAGTTCACAGCCAGCGCCGCACGCTATCTTCACGCCATAGACACGGAGCGTTATGCCGCAGCCGTGGAACGCCTCGTGGCCGCCACTATAGACAAAGACCGCGAGCACAGCTACCTGCCGTCGCTCATGCGCGGCATCTATGGCGACAACTACGAAGACGACGCAGAACAGCGGTGTGCGGCCGACCGCAACTTCCGCCGCATGTACCAGCGCCTGTACCCGCGCACCGACAGCCTGTAGGCCAAACACACCCGCTTATGAAAAAATATTTCTTGCCCCTCGCCGTAGCCATGGGTCTCGCCGGCTGCGGCGCGCAGGCCGCAGCCGACAATTCCGACGGCGGCGACAGCACGCAAGGGCAGCAAACCGACACAGCAATGACACAGACAACCGACAGTTCCGACGTAAAGGTGGAAGTGGAAACCACCATGGGCAATTTCACCGTGATGCTATACGGCGACACACCCCGGCACCGCGACAATTTCGTGAAACTTGTGAAAGAAGGATATTACGACGGCACGCTTTTCCACCGCGTAATCAATGAATTCATGGTACAGGCCGGCGACCCCGACTCGCGCGACGCCCGCCCCGGCCAGCAGCTCGGCGCCGGCGGCCCCGATTATAAAATAGATGCGGAGATAGTGTATCCGCGCCACTTCCACAAGCGCGGCGCGCTTGCCGCAGCACGTCAGGGCGACCAGGTGAACCCGGCAAGGCAAAGCAGCGGCTCGCAATTCTACGTCGTGACCGGAAAAAAACTCTCCGAAGGCGAACTTGCCCAAATGGAGCAATACATGCAGCAGAGCGCACGCCAGCAGATTTTCAACAGCAAAGTGCAGCAGCACCGTGCCGAAATCATGCAGATGCAGCAGACCGGCGACCGCGCCGGTCTGGACAGCCTTCAGAAGCGCCTCGTGGCTGAGACCGAGAGCGAAGCCGCTGCCAAACCCGCATCGCTCACTCCCGAGCAGCGCACGGCCTACAGCACCGTGGGCGGCACACCGCACCTCGACGGCCAGTACACCGTGTTCGGCGAAGTGGTGAGCGGAATGAACGTGGTGGACAGCATCGAAAAAGTGCCCACCGGACCGCAGGACCGCCCACGCCAGGACGTGCGCATCCTTAAAATGAAAATCGTAGAATAACCGCAGGCCTGAAACCGCCTGCCTGCAGAATGAGCAAAACCGTCCGCTTCACGCTTGACAACGGCCTGCGTGTCGTACACAGCTACGACACACGCACTGCCATGGCGGCCGTAGATGTGATGTACGATGTGGGTTCGCGCGACGAATCGCGCGAACTCACCGGCATGGCGCACCTGTTCGAGCACCTGATGTTTGGCGGCTCGGCCCACGAACCCGACTTCAACGGCGCGCTCGAGCGCGCCGGCGGTGTGAACAACGCATGGACGAGCCCCGACTACACCAACTTCTACGAACTGATGCCGGCTCAGAACATCGAGACCGCGCTGCGCGCCGAGAGCGACCGCATGCTCGCCCTGTCGTTCAACCCGCAGGTGCTCGAAGTGCAGCGCTCGGTGGTGGTGGAGGAATTCAAAGAAACGGTGCTCAACCGCCCCTACGGCCGAGTGATGCACGAACTGCGCGACATGCTCTACTCTCCCGCCCACCCCTATTCGTGGCCTGTCATAGGCCTTGAACCGGCACATATCGAACGTGTCACCGACGCCGACGTGCGCTCGTGGTTCTATTCGCACTATGCGCCGAACAATGCCGTGCTATCATGCGCCGGCAATGTAGAGCCGGAGCGCCTGCGCAGCCTCGTGGAAAAATGGTTCGGCGACATTCCGCGCCGCGACGTGGCCCCACGGCGCATGCCCGCAGAGGTGTTCCGCCGACACGACAGCGCCGACAGCCTCACCCGCACCGTGCACGACGCCGTGCCCCAGCCGCTGCTGCTCATGGCGTGGCCCATGGCCGGCTATGCTCAGCCCGGCTACACCGAAGCCGACATAATCACCGACCTGCTCTCGGCCGGCCGCGCGGCGCGCCTGCACCGCAACGTAATGGCCCGCTACCCCGACCTGCTGTGCGACGCCGAAGCCTCGATAATGGGCTCGGAACACGAAGGCATGCTGATGATGGACTGCCGCATAATCCCCTACGACGACGAAAGCATCATGCGGGCGCGCGACTGCCTTCTGGCCGAAGCCCTCGCGCTCACCGACCCTGCATCTATCTCGTCCCGCGAGCTCGAACGCGCCGTACGCCGTTTCGAAGCCCGTTACGCCGCCGAGGAAATGTCGCCGCTTAGCATGGCGCGCCGTCTCGCTGCTGCGGAAATGCACCGCGAGAGCCCCGAAAGCGAACTCGCACGGCGCCGCGCCGTCACTGCCGACGATGTTGCACGCACGGCACGCAGCATCTTCACCGGCTCGGAAATGGCCACACTCATCGTAAAACCGCGCGACTGATGGCACGCCACAACGACACCGGCCGCGCGGGCGAAGACGCTGCCGTGGAAATGCTCACCGCCAAAGGCTATGCCATAGTCGACCGCAACTGGCGCTGCGGACGCATGGAGATAGACATCGTGGCACAGCGCGGGCCGCGTCTGGCCATCGTAGAGGTGAAGACACGCAGCGATGCCGATATGGACGATCCCATAGCGGCCGTCGACCGCCGGAAACAACTCGCAATGGTGCGCGCCGCCACAGCCTACGTCGAAGCTTTCAACCTGCCGCACGAACTCCAGTTCGACATCGTGGGAGTCAGCGGCACGCCCGGCAATTTCACAATAGAACACATCGAGGACGCATTCGCGCCCCCTCTCACCACTTACTGAACCCTTGTCATGAACGAAACTGCAACACGCCTCGCGGCACTGCGCGCCGAAATGAAACGCGCCGGAATACAAGCCGCCATAATACCCCAGGCCGACCCGCACATGAGCGAATACATAGCCTCCCACTGGCAGGCCCGCCGCTGGCTCAGCGGATTCAGCGGCTCGGCAGGCACCCTCGTAGTGCCCGCAGAAGGCCACGCACGCCTCTGGACCGACTCACGCTACTTCCTTCAGGCCGCGGAACAGCTCGAGGGCACGGAAACCGAACTGATGAAGGAAGGCCTGCCCGGCACACCCTCGATAGAAGCCTGGCTGGCCGAAGAACTGCCCGCAGGCGCTGCAGTGGGCGTAGACGCGATGCTCATGAGCGTAGGCGCGTTGCGCGGCCTGCGCACAGCCCTCAAAGCCCGCGGAATACGCCTCGACACCATGTTCGACGCCCTGCCCGCCATATGGACCGACCGCCCCGCGTTGCCCAAATGCGCCGTGTTCGTCCACGACGAACAGTACGCCGGCCTGTCGGCCGCATCAAAAATAGCCGGCGCGCTCGACGGGGCACGCGCACACGGCGCCGACGCCCTGTTCGTGTCGGCCCTCGACCAGGTGGCGTGGCTGCTCAACATCCGCAGCCGCGACGTGCGCTACAACCCCGTCGCCACTGCCTATGTCTACCTCGGCCCGGAAGGCAATATCCTGTTTATAGACGCCGACAAACTCGACGCCGACGTGCAGGCATATCTTAAGAGTCAAGGCGTGGAGACACGTCCCTACACCGCAGTCAAAGCATTCATCATAGGGCTCTCCACACAGCGGCGCGTATTGCTCGACCCGGCTTCGACAGCCTACGGCCTGCTCGAGGCATTCGGAGAACGCGCCGTAGAGGCCATGTCGCCGATAGCAATGCCCAAAGCATGCAAGAACGAAGTGCAGATAGCAGGCATCCGCGAAGCCATGAAGCGCGACGGAGTGGCATTGGTGCACTCGCTGATGGAACTTGAAAGCCGCATGGCGGCAGGCGAGACCGTCACAGAAATGGACGTGGCCGAAATCCTCCGTCGCAAACGCGCGGAGCAGCCCCTGTTCTTCGACGAGAGCTTCGGCACCATAGCAGGCTACGGTCCCCACGGCGCCATCGTGCACTACGAGGCCGATGAAAAAAGCAACGCGACCCTGCGCCCTGAAGGCCTGCTGCTCATAGACAGCGGAGCGCAGTATCTCGACGGCACGACGGACATCACCCGCACCATCGCGCTCGGCACCCCCACCCAGCAGGAACGCGCCGACTTCACGCTGGTGATGAAAGGGCACATAGCCCTTGCACAGGCCGTATTCCCGGAAGGCACATGCGGAACACAGCTCGACGCGCTCGCACGCCAGTACCTGTGGCAGCACGGCCTGAGCTACCTGCACGGCACAGGCCACGGCGTGGGCCACTTCCTCAACGTGCACGAAGGCCCGCAGAGCGTGCGCCTCAACTATGTGCCCGCCCCGCTCACACCCGGCATGGTCACGAGCAATGAGCCGGGCCTATACCGCGCCGGAGTGCACGGCATACGCTGCGAGAACCTCGTGCTCACGGTGCCGGCGCTCGACACCGAATTCGGACGCTTCTACCGCTTCGAGACCCTGACGCTATTCCCGTTCGACACAAGGCTGTTCGCCACCGAGATGATGACCGAAGCCGAACTGGCATGGGTGAACGCCTACAACTCCCGCGTTTACGACGCACTCGCGCCTATGCTCGGCAAGCAAGCCCGCGAATGGCTCGAATCCAAGACTCAATCAATCTGACAACACACTACATCACGTATATGGCTCTAATCATCCCCCTGCGCGGCACCGAGCCGCAAATGGGCCGGGACTGCTTCCTGGCCGAAAACGCCACCGTAGTGGGCGACGTCGTGATGGGCGACGGCTGCAGCGTGTGGTTCAACGCCGTGCTGCGAGGCGACGTGAACAGCATCCGCATCGGCAACCGCGTCAACATCCAGGACGGCTCCGTGCTCCACACCCTTTATAAAAAATCCACCATAGAGATAGGCGACGACGTGAGCATCGGGCACAACGTCACCATACACGGCGCCAAAATCCACGACCTCGCGCTCATAGGCATGGGCGCCGTGGTGATGGACGACGCCGAAGTAGGCGAAGGCGCCATCGTGGCTGCCGGCTCCGTTGTGCTGTCACGCACTAAGATAGGCCCCAACGAGCTGTGGGCCGGCGCTCCGGCCAAGTTCGTAAAGCCCGTCGACCCGGAACAGAGCCGCGAAATAAACCAGCGCATAGCCCGCAACTATCTCTCCTACTCGCGGTGGTACACCCATCCCGACGAAGAAGTGGTTATAGAATGACCTGACACGCCGCTGCCGCCGTGACTCTCTCGCGACTGACCGACCTGCGCCTGCTCGGCCGCACTGCCTTCCTGGTGACGGCAGCCGCCGTCGTGGCCATGTTTCTGTGGGTGAGCGACAGCCTTGTGCGGGATCTCGCCCGCCAGGAGCGCGAGCGCATGCAGCTATGGGCCGATGCCACACGGGAGATGGTGCGCGTGCTTTCGGCCGACGACGGCGCCCCGCGCGTCGACGTCGATTTCCTGCTCGGCATCATCGAGGCGAACACCACCATTCCGGTGCTGCTCACCGACGGAGACGGCAACATCCTCCAGCACCGCAACTTCACACTCCCCGAACCTGTCGACTCCATGGCGCCCATGACCCTCAGCGCGGCCAACGAACAGTTCCTCAAAGACAAACTCGCCGGCATGGCCGGAGGCACCAACGTCATCGACTTCGAGATAGCCCCCGGCATACAGCAGCACCTGTACTACGAGGACTCCACTCTGCTGCGGCGGCTCACACGCTACCCGTATATCCAGGTGGTGGTGATGCTCGTGTTCATAGCCGTGGTGTACTTTGCCGTACTATCCACAAAAAAAGCCGAACAGAACAAGGTGTGGGTAGGCCTCAGCAAAGAGACAGCCCATCAGCTCGGCACACCCATATCCTCGCTCATGGCATGGATGGAACTGCTGCCAGACATGGGTGTGGATTCCGCCACCATGGCCGAACTGAACAAGGACGTACAGCGCCTCAGCTCCATAGCGTCGCGTTTCTCAAAAATCGGTTCGCGGCCACAGATGGAGGAGTGCGACATGCGCCGCGTGATAGACAACGCCGCAGGCTATATGTCCACACGCGTGTCGGGGCGCATATCACTGACATCCGACACCGGCGCGGAGCCGTTGCCGGCGCTTGCCTGTACCCCGCTTTTCGAATGGGTGATGGAAAACCTTATAAAAAACGCCGTCGACGCCATGAGCGGCACCGGAAGCATCGCCGTGACCGCCGGCCGCACACAGAACCGCGCCTACATCGAGGTGAGCGACACCGGCAAAGGCATCGCCCGAAAACACTTCAAAGCCGTGTTCTCTCCCGGTTTCACAACAAAGAAACGCGGATGGGGACTCGGACTCACTCTCGCACGCCGAATCGTCGAGCAATACCACGACGGCCGCATATTCGTGAAATGTTCCACGCCCGGAGCTGGCACCACATTCCGCATCGAACTGCCGCTGGCTCACAACCGCCATGCCGCACCATGAAAACACCATAACACATCCCCCCTATGCAACCAATCCTCAATTTCGACAGCCTGACAGCACACCTGCTTTCAACCCCCTCACGCCGCAAGCGCGTGGCGGTGGCCTGCCCGCACGACAGCCACACGGCTGAAGCCGTAGAAGCTGCCATCAATGAAGGCTTCGCGGATTTCATCCTCGTAGGACGCGGCGACATCATCGACGCCCTGCCGGTGGTGAAACAGCATCCGGAACGCATCTCCACCATAGCAATAGACGATACGGACGAAGCCGCGCGCAAAGCCGTGGCACTGGTGCGCGCGGGCGAAGCCGACGTGCTGATGAAAGGGCTGCTCAACACCGACAACCTGCTGCGCGCCGTTCTCGACAAGGAAAACGGACTGCTGCCCCGCGGACGCGTGCTGTCGCACATCACCGCCTCGCAGATTCCGGGGCACGACAGGCTGCTGTTCTTCTCCGACGCAGCCGTCATACCCTTCCCCACCCCCGAACAGCGTGCCGCACAGGTGGGCTACATGGCGGAAGTGGTACGCGCCTTCGGAATCGAATGCCCGCGCATAGCCCTCATACACTGCTCGGAGAAATCCAGCCCCAAATTCCCCGTCACGGCCGACTACGCCGCCCTAAAGGAACAGGCAGCCGCAGAAGCCTTCGGCTGCGCCACAATCGACGGCCCCATGGATGTGAAAACCGCATGCGACCCACATTCCGGAGCGGTAAAAGGCATAGTGTCGCCCATCAACGGCCAAGCCGACGCCATGCTCATGCCCGACATTGAATCCGGCAACGTATTCTACAAAACCCTCACATGCTTTGCCGGAGCGACAAACGCCGGCATGCTCGTCGGCACTTCCGCCCCGGTGGTTCTGCCGTCGCGCAGCGACTCCACCCGTTCCAAACTCTACAGCCTCGCCATGGCATGCCTTACAGCCGGGTGAGCCGTACATCTTCCGAGAGTGCTTTTCTAAACTTTTCTTTCCCTCATTACAACTTATGCGCCTTCTGACCATAAATCCTGGCTCTACGTCGACAAAAATAGCCGTGTTCGACGACACCACCCCTGTGTTTACACAAAACATACGCCACTCGGTAGAAGACCTCGCCCCTTTCGAACTGGTGTCCGACCAGTTCGAATACCGTCGCGACCTCATCGTAAGCGAACTTGAGAAAAACGGCATTCCGTTCTGCTTCGACGCCATCGTGGCACGAGGCGGACTGCTGAAACCCATCGAAGGCGGCGTCTACGAAGTCAACCTGCAGATGCTCAGTGAAATCGAACACCCGATGCGCAACCACGCATGCAACCTCGGATGCCGCATAGCCTACGACTTCGCCAAGCGTATCCCCGGCTGCCGCGCACTCACCGCCGACCCCGGCGTGGTGGACGAACTCGAAGACGTGGCGCGCATATCCGGCTCTCCCATCATGCCGCGCATCACCACATGGCATGCGCTCAACCAGCGCTCCATAGCACGGCGCTACGCCGCCGAACACGGCACCCGCTACGAAGACCTCAACCTGATAATAGCCCATCTCGGAGGAGGCATTTCCGTGGGCACGCACCTCCACGGCCGTTGTATCGACGTGAACAACGCCTTCGACGGCGAAGGCCCGTTCTCGCCCGAACGCGCAGGCTCGCTGCCTCCCGGAGCGCTCATCGACCTGTGCTACTCGCAGAAATACACCCGCGAGCAGCTCAAGCGCCGCATAAGCGGCAACGCAGGACTGGCCGCACATCTCGGCACCACCGATGTGGCCGCCATCGTAGAGTCCATAAAGGCAGGCGACAAAAAAGCCGAACTCGTGCTGAACGGAATGATTTACTCCATAGCCAAATGGATAGGAGGCTCGGCAGTGGTGCTCAAAGGGCAGGTCGACGCCATCCTGCTCACCGGAGGCGTGGCCTACTCCGACTATGTGATAGAACACCTGTCGGAATACATCGGCTTCATAGCCCCCATATCCGTATACCCAGGCGAAAACGAGATGCTCGCGCTTGCCGCAAACGGCCTCGGCGCATTGCAAGGCACCATAGAGGTCAAGGAATACAAATAGCATAAAGAGCGGCTCAGCATTTCACGAAACACAAAAGCCACGGGCTGCGACCGCTTCAGCGGCCTTTGCCCGTGGCTTTTATTTAGAGGTTGTTTAATAATCATTGTTAACGACAGGGTGGTGTATTTTATGTT
>ERZ777305.897-NODE-897-length-43322-cov-24.518825_pt1 | contig 43322 bp, 43 predicted proteins | sample MGYA00374965_ERZ777305 | MGnify/ENA primary metagenome ERZ777305 (study PRJEB29328, sample SAMD00013331) | mouse gut metagenome | study: EMG produced TPA metagenomics assembly of the Metagenome analysis of fecal microbiota from mouse which was promoted...
GTATAAACCAGCAGATTTACAGTCTGCCCCATTTGGCCACTCTGGTATTCGCCCTAATTTCCTAACACTTTAGTTGAGCCTCTTGTCGGATTCGAACCAACGACCCCGAGATTACAAATCACGTGCTCTGGCCAACTGAGCTAAAGAGGCAATAATTCTATGTTCTCAGCAATCAAGAGCAGTTCTGTTTCTCAATTGCGATGCAAAATTACAACGAATAATTTTACCATGCAAATATTTTCGCAACTTTTTTGCATTATTTTTCGCACCACCTACGGAACAGCCTCTTTTTCAGTCCTTATGCCATCCACAAAGAACCCTTGTCAAAACAGCCCCTGAGCAGGGCTCCTATATAGATATGCCGAATTCGTGCTTCACCTCGTCCATCACAAAAGTCGACTCGAACGAGGCTACATACTCAAGACAGCCAAGGACATTCATGACAAATTCCCTGTAAGCCTTCATGCTCGGCACCTGTATCTTGACCAGATAATCAAACCGCCCCGAAATATTGTAGCACTCCGTCACCTCCTGCAATCCCATGATGACATCGGCAAACTCCTTGGCATTAGCCTTGTTCTGCTGCTTGAGCGTCACACTGCAATATACAGTGAAGCCCATATTGAGCTTCTCCTCGTCAAGAACTGTCACATAGGCCTTGATATAGCCCTCGCGTTCCAGCCGCCTGAAACGCTCATACACAGGAGTGGACGACAGATTCACCTGCGCGCCGATCTCCTTAAGCGTGAGGCGAGCGTTCTGCTGAAGCAGGCGGAGTATCTTGATATCGGTCTCGTCAAGCCGGTCAAGCGCGATAGCCATTTTTTCTCGATTATTAGAATTCAACGATTACTATTTTAAAATATCTAAAATTTGCACATGCAAATATAATTAAATTTTCAATCTCCGACAAACCATTTCCATCATAATATTCGCAGCAAAACGAACACCTCTCAAAAAAATAACACCGCCAAGCCGCTATCCTACCACTCTCAGCTCACCTGTGAGCGAATCCATTATATAGCCGCCCACCTTGACATCCTGCGCCATGAGCGGATGATTGCGTATCAGGTCCATAGTCTCAGCCACAGCGGCATCCGTCTCCTCAAAACCATGCAACCAGCTGTCAAGATCTATGCCGCAATGCCTCATCAGCGAGATATGCTCCTCACTCACCCCGCGCTCACGCATCAGGTGAAGCATCTCCGCAGCATTCATCCCCTGCACTCCGCAGCCGGTGTGCCCTATCACCATAATCTCGTTCACCCCAAGCTCATACACCGCGACAAGCAGCGAACGCATGGTCGAGTCGAAAGGATTGGTGATTGTCCCGCCGGCATTCTTGATTATCTTAACATCTCCGTTGCGCAGCCCCAAAGCCGCCGGAAGCAGCTCCACCAGACGCGTATCCATGCAGGTAACTATGGCTATCTTCTTGTCAGGATATTTCGACGTCGCAAACTTCTCATATCCCTTCTGCGCCACAAACTCACAATTATGCTTCAAAATTTCCTCAATCATAACAAATTGCATTTTTTCAACCGCAAAATTAGCTATTTATTCACCAAAATTCGCATATTTGTCTCATTTTAATTCAGAGCCGCACCCAACCTCTTGACATTCAATAAATAATTCTATATATTTGCTAAATCACATTTCAACACATAGTCGCTATGAAAAAATCCATTGTTCTAATCCTACTGCTCAGCAGCAACATCCCACTACTAAAAGCCAACAATGAACCAGAACCACCACCAGTTGACCAAAGAGAAATCATAATGATGTGTGGAATTGAAGCACCACTTGGCGAGACAAGTTGTGAGTGGTCCTTTCCAGCAAAAAAAATTCGCATGGATCAAAACAACAACCACTTGTTACTATGATATAATCGTCGAACTCACCTGCCACAACCCCATCGAGGACGGACATCGCAAGACCCACCTTGCAGTAGCTAAACCACTCTCCTACTATTATGCCATTAGAGGGAGATGGGGATTACCCTATGTATGGGTTGACGAATATATAAATCCAAATATGAAATTTAAATATTGGACATTTTCCGCATCATTTACAAGACATCCGAGCGGTTCGGAGTGTGTATACTTTCTCTCATGCTCTGGAAATCCAACAGGTGGCGGAGTATGGGTTTCACAATAAATAATATCATAATACTCTTACAACTATGAAACTTACAATTCTTTTCATTGTGGCGATGTTCATAACATCATGTGCAAACAGTTCGGATATCATATCCGACACAACAATCGACCGGCAACAGCAATCCAGCGTTGATGACCGACCTTCAGCACCGCCCATCACCACTGCAAAAATGATAATTGCCAACAATTCCTTTATTGATGTGGACATAGCGGCATTGGAGAACACAACCACAGGACAACGCAACACATCCAATCCACAATCAGCCAAAGCCATCACAGAACCATACCCCGAAGAACATGAGATGACACGCGCAGCCCTATATCGATATTACAGCAAAGTGACCATTGTCGACGGCTTGATGGTATGTTCAGCAAAAAAGGCATCGGACTTGAACATGTCCGAACGCACATTCCGATACATCAACGACAACGTAAACGCAATAAACGAAACCGTAAAAGAAGCACAGAGCAAAGGCACGAAAGTACACATGCCGGAAATCACAGCCGACTACCTCCGCTTCCTGATCGAATAAAGCCCTTCAACTCCAACGATACGGGCGGGACGGAATCATGAGCCGTCCCGCCCTAACCGTCCAGGCATCCACTCTATAATTTCCGCTTGCGAAAATTGATAGAAATCACTACCTTTGCAGTCACGAAACCAAAAATTTATGTACAGGACAAATACATGCGGAGAACTCCGCCTGAGCGATGCCGGCCGTGAAGTGACCCTTGCCGGCTGGGTGCAGAGGACACGTAAGATGGGCGGCATGACGTTCGTCGACATCCGTGACCGTTACGGCATCACGCAAATAGTATTTGAGAGCGACGCCGACGCCGCCCTCTGCGACAACGCCAACCATCTGGGGCGCGAATGGGTGATCCAGGTCACAGGCACCGTGGCTGAACGCACAAGCAAGAACCCCAATCTCCCCACCGGTGAGATCGAAATCATAGCCAAGGAGCTTAAGGTGCTCAACCGCAGCGAAGTGCCACCGTTCACCATCGAGGATGAGACCGACGGCGGCGACGATCTGCGCATGAAGTACCGCTATCTCGACCTGCGCCGCTCATGCGTGCGCGGCAATCTTGAACTGCGCCACCGCATGGCATTCGAGATACGCCGTTATCTCGACTCCAAAGGCTTCCTGGAAGTGGAGACACCTGTGCTCATCAAGTCGACGCCCGAAGGAGCACGCGACTTCGTGGTGCCCTCCCGCATGAATCCGGGACAGTTCTACGCGCTCCCCCAGTCACCACAGACATTCAAGCAGCTCCTGATGGTAAGCGGATTCGACCGCTATTTCCAGATAGTGAAATGCTTCCGCGACGAGGACCTGCGCGCCGACCGCCAGCCCGAGTTCACACAGATCGACTGCGAGATGTCGTTTGTGACTCAGGAAGACGTTCTGCAGATGTTCGAAGGTCTCGTAAAGCACATATTTAAATATGTAAAGGACATAGACTTCACCGATCCTTTCCCCCGCATGACATGGGCCGACGCCATGCGCCTTTACGGATCCGACAAGCCCGACACACGCTTCGGAATGGAATTCGTGGAGCTCAAGGACCTCACAGGCGGCAAAGGATTCTCCGTGCTTGACGACGCCGAATACGTCGGAGCCATCGTGGCTCCGGGCTGCGCAGGCTACACCCGCAAACAGCTCGACCAGCTCACCGACTTCGTGAAACGCCCGCAGATAGGAGCCAAAGGCATGATGTGGGTAAAGATCGAAGAGGACGGCTCCATAAAATCGTCCGTATCAAAATTCTATACCGAAGAGGAGCTACGCACATGGACCGACCGCGCCGCAGCAGGAAAGGGCGACCTCATGCTCATCCTCGCCGGACAAACGGCAAAGACCCGCAAGCAGCTGTGCGAGCTTCGTCTTGAGATGGGCTCACGGCTCGGGCTCCGCGACCCGCAGAAGTTCTCCTGCCTATGGGTCATCGACTTCCCCCTGTTCGAGTGGGACGACGAGACTCAGCGTTACTACGCCATGCACCATCCGTTCACCTCACCCAACCCCGACGACCTCCATCTTCTCGACTCCGACACCGGAGCAGTGCGCGCCACGGCATACGACATGGTGGTCAACGGCAACGAGCTCGGAGGAGGCTCCATACGTATACACGAGGCAGAGCTACAGGACCATATGTTCCGCCTGCTCGGACTCAGCGAAGAGGACGCTCAATACAAGTTCGGCTTCCTGATGAACGCCTTCAAGTACGGCGCGCCACCTCATGGCGGACTGGCATTCGGATTTGACCGCTTCGTGTCGATCCTCGCCGGACTCGACTCCATACGCGACGTCATCGCATTCCCCAAAAACAACTCCGGCCGCGACATGATGATCGACGCACCCGCATCGATCGACGACTCCCAGCTCGATGAGCTCCAGATAAAGCTCAACCTCAAAGAATGACCCTCAAAGATATAGTCACAGCCATCGAGGCCTATGCCGACCCCGCACTCCAGGAATCCTGGGACAATACGGGTTGGCAGATAGCCCCGATGGAGAGCTCGGACGAATGTTCGGGCGTGATGCTGTGCCTCGATGTCACCCCTGCCGTGGTTGAAGAAGCCAAGGATCAGGGGTGTAATCTTATCGTGTCACACCATCCCCTGATCTTCAAAGGGCTCCGCTCCATCACCGGGGCATCCCAGGCGGAACGAGCCGTAATCCTCGCCATACGCCACGGCATAGCCGTATACTCAAGCCACACCGCCCTCGACAGCGCGCCCTTAGGAGTGAGCCGCGAGCTCGGGTCGATGCTCGGACTCACAGCCATGCAGCCGCTTGTGCCCGACGCGCACACACCCTCGGCAGGGCTCGGCGTGATCGGCATCCCCGAGCACGGAACCATCACAAGCGACGGACTTATCGATGCAGTCAAGAGGGTCTACAACGCCCCGCGCGTACGTGTCACAAGAGGCATCCCCTCACTGAGCGGGATACACAAGGTAGCCCTGTCAAGCGGATCGGGAGGCGAATTCATCCCGGCGGCCATAGCCGCCGGCGCGGAAGCCTACATATCCTCCGACATCCGTTACCACGACTTCCTGGACCACGGAAGAGACATTCTCATCATCGACACCGGGCATTTTGAAAGCGAAATATGCACTAAATCAATTTTTTCGCGCATTATTTCCCAAAAATTTCCTAACTTTGCGGTCCATATCGCCAAGTGCGAACACAACCCTGTGACCTACGTGTGACATCAAATGTTCTGAAAACACAACCCACTCAAAGGAATCAAAATCTTCACAATTATATGGCCAAAGATCAAGCTAAAATCGACCAGGCTAACTCGGTAGAGCACCGCCTCCGCTCACTCTACGAGCTTCAGACAATCCTTTCGGAAATCGACCGCATCCGCACCATCCGCGGCGAGCTCCCCGAGGAAGTGCGTGACCTGGAGGACGTAATCGCCGGGCTCCACACCCGCATCGACAAGTACAACCACGAAATCGAGGACCTACGCTCCCAGTCAGCACAGGAGCAGAACAAGATAAAAGTCGCAGAGGAGCAGATTGCCACCTACAAGACTCAGCTCGACAACGTGAGAAACAACCGCGAGTTTGACCTCCTCTCAAAAGAGATAGAATACCAGACTCTTGAGATCCAGCTCTCCGAGAAGCGCATCGGTCAGTACAGCCGCGAAATCGAGGCAAAGACCGCCGAGATCGCATCTGCCGAAGAGAACCTCACCGACCGCAACATCATCCTCTCCGACAAGCGTCAGCAGCTCGAAGAGATCATCTCCGAGACCAAGAAGGACGAGGAAGTGCTACGCGCCAAAGCCAAGGACCTCGAAGCACGCATCGACGACCCGCGCACACTCGCAGCGTTCAAGCGCATCCGCAAGAACGCCCGCAACGGACTCGGCGTGGTCTACATCCAGCGCAACGCCTGCGGCGGATGCTTCAACCGCATCCCCCCGCAGAAACAGATGGAAATCAAGATGCACAAAAAGATCATCGTATGCGAATACTGCGGACGCATCATGATCGACCCCGATCTCGCAGGCATCAGCACCGAACAATAATCTATGGATAAGATACAACCAGGCAAATACGTCGAGATAGCCTACGACCTCTACGCATCCCTCCCCGGCGAACCGGAGACACAGGTGCACACCGTAGAGCCCGCCGATCCCGAACGGTTCATCTTCGGCATCACCCCCGGACTCATACCTGCACTTGCCTCCGCACTCGAAGGGCTTGAGCAAGGAGCGTCATTCGACGTGAAAGTCCCCGCCGAGGAAGGCATACCGTTCAACCCCGACGACGTGGCATCACTTGACCGCGACCTCTTCCTTGACGACAAAGGCAACATCGACTCGCGCGTAAAGCCCGGAGCAAGAATCCCCATGTACACCGCCGACGGCTACCAGATCACAGGATTGGTGAAAGAAGTGACCTCCGAACACGTCATAATGGACTTCAACCATCCCCTCGTAGGGCAGGCACTCCACTTCGCCAACGGCAAAGTAGTCACCGTGCGTGACGCCACCCCCGAAGAGATCCATCCCTCTCCATGCGGCGGAGGATGCGGCGGTTGTGGCGGAGGATGCGGATCTGCCGACGGCAGCGACGACTCCTGCTGCGACAACGGCGGATGCTGCGGCGGATGCAACTGATCGCCCCCATACACTACTCTTCTTATACTTGACCACTCTATACTAAAAAAAGCATAAACCAAATAAAATGGCAACAACTGCAGACTTCAAGAACGGTATGTGCCTCGACATCGACGGGCAGTACTTCTTCATCGTAGAATTCCTTCACGTAAAGCCCGGCAAAGGACCGGCTTTCGTCCGCACAAAACTTAAGAACGTCCAGACAGGCCGCGTACTCGACAAGACCTGGAACTCCGGCGTAAAGGTAAATGAAGTGCGCATCGAGCGTCGCCCCTACCAGTACAGCTACAAGGACGATATGGGCTACCACTTCCTCCACACCGAGACTTGGGAAGAAGTGATCATAGCCGGCGAAAGCATCGAAGGCGTACAGTTCCTCAAGGACGGCGACATCTGCGAAGCAATGGTACACGCCGAGAGCGAAACAATCCTCACCTGCGAGATGCCCACATCAGTGACTCTTGAGATCACCTACACCGAACCCGGCATCAAGGGCGACACCGCTACCAACACCCTCAAGCCCGCTACCGTAGAGACCGGAGCAGAGGTGCGCGTGCCCCTCTTCTGCAACATCGGCGACAAGGTAGTCATCGACACCCGCGACGGTTCCTACAAAGAACGCGTCAAGGAATAATCCCGCCCAATATACCCACGGGACCCGACTCATCAAGAGCCTGAAAAGTCAGACGCAGCCTGAACTTTTCAGGCTCTCACATTTTTTATAATACAGACCATCCCTCCCATAATACTACACACTTGAAAATGCTCGAAACCCATCCCTTTCCGCCCTACCTCCCCTCCGGTGCCAAGGTCTTGATCATGGGCACATTCCCTCCTCAGCCTCACCGCTGGGCTATGGAGTTCTATTATCCCAACCGCACCAACGACTTCTGGAAAATCATGGGGCTCATATTCTTCAACGACCCCACCTACCTCTACGACACAAGGTCCCGCTCATTCCGGCTCGACCTCATCAAAGATCTTCTTGATGACAAAGGGATAGCCCTGCACGACACCGGCCGCGAAATCAGACGCCTGCGTGACAACGCCTCCGACAAATACCTGGAGATAGTCACCCCTGTGCCGCTCTTCGACCTCCTCGCCCGCATCCCCCTGTGCCGCACCATTGCCACCACCGGAGAGAAAGCCGCAGGAGTAATCGCATCGATCACCGGCACAGAAACACCCAAAATGGGGCATATGGTCACCGACACGGCACGAAACCTCGACATATGGCGTATGCCATCAACCTCCCGCGCCTACCCTCTCCCCCTCGAAAACAAAGCCGCCTACTACGCCACCCTCTTCAGCGCCGCAGGAATAGAGCCGTAACATCTTAATGCTAAGATAATTTGTTTGTATTACTCATAATTCCTACTTTTGTAATATGGATACAATCAATGTCATAAATCTAATCATAAGAGAAGCATCCAGACTTCTTCCTAAAGGAGCCAAGGTGATTCTATTCGGCTCTCGGGCGCGAGGTACAGCCCAAGAAAACTCCGACTGGGACATCCTCATACTTCTCAATAAAGAAAAACGGACGGTCGAGGACCTCGATGACTACGGATTTCCATTTCGTCAGCTTGGGTGGGACATAAATCAAGAAATCAATCCCATAGTCTCCACATTTAGAGACATGGCGTCAGGGAAACATTCAAATCCATTATACTATAATATCGCAAACGAAGGAATAACGATATGGGGCTAACTGACGACGACCGCAAAGCGATTGTATGCTACCGCATAGAGAAAGCATTCCATACCCTCAAAGAAGCAAAAGACGTGTTGTCTTTAGGGCATCTCAGCCTATGTGCAAACAGGCTTTATTACTCTGCATTCTACATGGCATCCGCATTGTTAATTAATCATGGGCATTCTGTCGATACCCATGCAGGTGTACTCAGACTAATCAACCTGTATTTCGTCAAAGAAGGCAAATTGGATAAAAACACAGCCCGACTTTTGAATATATTGTTTTCAATGAGACAACAAGGGGACTACGGTGACACTTTTGATTACGAAAAAGATGAAATCGAGCCTCTGATAAAAAAGACCGAATCAATGCTTTCTTCTTTGCAATCTCTGATCGGTACACGACAAGACTTTTAGAATGATCCACTGCTCTGCCCCCAACACAGCAGACCTTGACTAAACGAACATACAACAGAACGCATACGATGTTTCTTGATATAATATTCCTCATAGCCGGGCTTGTGCTTATACTGGCAGGAGCCAACTACATGACCGACGGCTCGGTAGCACTCGCCAAACGCTTCGGCATGAGCGACTTCCTCATAGGGCTTACCATCGTCGCAATGATGACAAGCGCACCCGAACTCGTGGTGTCGGTGACATCGGCACTCAACGCCTCCTCCGAAATGGCGATAGGCAACATAGTTGGCTCCAACATATTCAACATCCTCGTAATCATAGGCATAACAGCCCTGATACGCCCCATAGCCGTAACACGCGGAGTGCTCATCAATGAGATCCCGCTCGTGATACTCTCCTCCGTCGCGCTGCTCGTTATGGGATGCGCACCCTATCTTGACGGCGGTCCGATGGTGCTGACACGAGTCGACGGAATCATCCTGCTGCTGTTCTTCATAGTATTCATGCGCCACACATTCGCCTCGGCAAAATCGGCTCCCTCCAATGACCCTGTGGCATCAAGCGCATCAGGATTCAAGCCCACCCCCCTGTGGAAAGCCATACTCATCACCATTGGAGGACTCGCAGGATTAGTGCTTGGCGGACAATGGTTCGTTGAGGGCGCATCAGGGCTCGCACGTGCAATCGGATGGAGCGAAGGGCTCATCGGACTCACCATCCTTGCCGCCGGAACATCACTCCCCGAGCTCGCCACATCAATCGTATCGGCAACCAAAGGCTTCTCCGGCATAGCACTCGGCAATGTGATAGGCTCCAATATATTCAACATATTCTTCGTGCTCGGATGCACAGCCACAGTCACCCCGCTGTCATTCGGAGGAATAGGCATCCCCGACCTCTCCGTGCTCCTGCTTGCAAGCATCCTGTTCTGGGTGTTCGGATGGTTCTACCGACGCCGCACCATCACCCGCCCCGAAGGAGCCATACTCGTCATACTCTACATAGCCTACATGACATACCTCTATCTCAATCTTCCGGCATAAAGCCAGGCAGCCGGGAGACTACGATGATTTCACCAGCTATGATTCCGAGATTTACTGGCTGTTGAAGCCTCGCGCCGAGACATCTGTCAAAGCGATCTGCGATTTAATTTTTAGTCAAATAGAAATTTTAACCGTGAAATATGCCACTATTACGGCAAAAATTATGTAATTTTGCAACAAATTTTCCTAAAGTCTATACCATTATCATTCATCACGGTTTTCATCTAAAGTAATGGATAATCTAATCACCATTTCACCATCCCCGCATGCGCAGACACCGACCACTGTAAGCAGGCTGATGCTCCATGTGATCATCGCCCTCGTCCCCGCAGTGCTCTTCGCGCTCTACTACTTCGGGATAGGAGCGGCAATAGTAATCGCCACATCGATTGTTGGGTGCATAGCCGCCGAGTATCTGATCACCCGCTATATGCTTGGCAGAAAGCCATCCATAGGCAATCTTTCGGCAGTCCTCACCGGTCTGCTCCTGGCACTCAACCTCCCGTCCAACATTCCAGTGTGGATGGTGCTCATCGGTTGTGTTGTAGCCATCGGAATAGGCAAAATGACTTTCGGAGGACTGGGATGCAACATCTTCAACCCTGCCCTCGTAGGCCGTGTGTTCCTGCTGCTGTCATTCCCTGTTGCAATGACTACATGGCCCGAGCCTATAGTCAACCGCATGGCATACACTGACGCCACCACCGGAGCCACCATACTCGGACAGCTCAAGCAGAACCTCATCACCCCCGACCAGATCAACCTCCTGGATGCCGCCCTCGGCAACATGGGAGGCTCAATGGGCGAGGTAGGAGCCATAGCCCTGTTGCTCGGTTTTGCCTATCTTCTATGCTTCCGCGTCATCACATGGCACATACCGGTAGCCATAATCGGCACAGCTGCACTTTTCTCACTCTGCATCGGAGCACCGGTCGGGGTAGAAATCCTATCCGGAGGCATGCTCCTCGGAGCCATATTCATGGCTACCGACTATGTGACATCCCCCATGAGCCGCCCGGGAATGCTCCTCTACGGAGCCATGATAGGCATAATAACCATCATCATCCGTCAGTGGGGAGCCTACCCCGAAGGCATGTCGTTCGCCATACTCATAATGAACGGCGTCACACCGCTGATCAACCGATATATGAAACCACGTAAATTTGGCGAAGGGAGGGCAACAGCATGAAATCCACACTCACCAACATGGTGCTCTCACTCGGCATCATCACCATAATAGCCGCCGCGCTACTCGCAGGTGTATACACCATAACCGAGGCTCCAATCAAAGCAGCACAGCTCAACAAGCAGATCGAGGCAATCAAGGCTGTCACCCCCGCGTTCGACAACGATCCGGTGAACGAGTCAATGGAGATCACTCCACAGGGAGAATCGGTCCCTGTCAAGGTATTCCCCGCCAAAATGGGAGGAAAACTCGTAGGAGCAGCCGTTGAGAGCTACTCCTCACAAGGATTCTCGGGTGACATCAAGCTTATATACGGATTCGACACCGAAGGCAACATCACAGGTTATGCCGTGATGCAGCATGCCGAGACTCCCGGGCTCGGCGCAAAGATGGACGAATGGTTCCGTTCGCCCGAAGGTCGCCGCAGCGTGATCGGGCTCAACCCTTCCACCTCCAATCTCACTGTCAGCAAGGACGGAGGCGACGTGGATGCCATCACCGCCGCCACAATAACATCACGCGCATTCCTCGACGCCCTCTCACGTGCCGCCAACGCGTTCGATCAACTTTCAGCACAGAAATAATCCGGCTAAACTATGAATTCAAAACTCAGAATCCTCTATAACGGCATCATTGCCGAGAACCCCACCTTCGTGCTGATGCTGGGCATGTGCCCCACACTCGGCACCACAGGAAGCGCAATGACAGGTATGAGCATGGGGCTCGCCACCATGGGCGTGCTCATATGCTCCAACGTGGTGATATCCCTCATCAAGAACTTCGTCCCCGCTAAAGTGCGCATCCCCGCCTACATCGTGGTCATAGCCACTTTCGTGTCAGTGCTCCAGCTGCTCATGGAGGCATACCTCCCCGCGCTCAACGCCATGCTCGGGATCTTCATCCCGCTCATCGTGGTCAACTGCATCCTGCTCGGGCGTGCCGAGGCATTCGCCTCCCGCAACGGTGTCGCCGACAGTTGTCTCGACGGCATAGGCATAGGACTGGGCTTCACTGTGGCACTCACCATCCTCGGCTCAGTGCGCGAACTTCTCGGCACAGGGCGCATATTCGGACTGGAGATCTACCCCGAATCATTCGGCTCACTCATCTTCGTGCTTGCCCCGGGCGCATTCATAGCTCTCGGCCTCCTCATAGCACTCTTCACCAAGTTACGCACTAAAGAAGCCTAATACACCCATGATTGAATACATCTCAATAATCATAACGGCAATCTTTGTCAACAACATCGTATTCGCCCAGTTCCTCGGCATCTGCCCTTTCATCGGCGTATCACGCAAACTATCGTCGGCTGCCGGAATGGGAGCCGCAGTGACATTCGTAATGGTCCTTGCCACAGCTGTGACATGGCTGCTCCAGGATCTCGTGCTCAACCCCTTCGGGCTCGGCTTCATGCAGACCATCGTGTTCATTCTCGTCATCGCGGCACTCGTGCAGATGCTTGAGATCATCCTCAAGAAGATAGCACCCGCGCTCTACAGCGCGCTCGGAGTGTTCCTCCCGCTCATCACCACCAACTGTGCCGTGCTCGGAGTGGCTATACTTGTGGTGCGCAACGGTCTCAACCTCGGCGAATCGCTCGTCTACGCCTTTGCCACCGCCATCGGCTTCACAATGGCTATATCCATCTTTGCAGGCATACGTGAGCAGCTTGCACGCACCGAAGTCCCCGCCGCAATGCGCGGAGTCCCCATCGCGCTCATCTGCGCCGGACTCCTTGCCATGGCATTCATGGGTTTCTCAGGCATCAAGATAGGCTGATCAGCCTATCACGTCATAAAATAAACGCCAGTCAGGGACACATCTCATCCGGTGTGTCCCTGACTGCTGTTTCCATACAATCCCCATATGTATCCATACCATTTTCTTATCCATTTCACTCTCCTGAAAACATGATACACGACACCGCTCACAAGCATATTTCACCTATATTTACATATTTTCACAAAAAATTCCATAAAACTAATCTGCTAATCCTTAAAAATTTTGGTTAAAAAACGCTAATTAGATGAGCTTGAATTTTTATGTTCATACAAATAATTACTAATTTTGCCGCACTAAAAAAATAAGGTTATAATTATATTAATTACAGTCAAAGATGTTTAACAAATTTCTTTCCTATGCGGCAGCATCCTTAGTGCTTGCCTCATGTTCAAGCACCGATGTGCTCGAAGAGAACATCGCAGCAGGTACCGCAATCAGTTTCAATTCTCATGTCAGCAACAGTTCGCGTGCCATGACGAATGACAATTTCACAAGCTTCAGGGTATACGGCGGATACACTCTTGATGGTCAGAGCGACTATCACACTTCGTTCAACAGCACTGAAGTGACCAAGACTGAAGGCACATGGTCATATACAGGGGGGGCGAAATACTGGGTTAAAGACGCCAGCTACAAGTTCTACGCCTACAGCTGTGAGAACACAGCCTTACAAAAAGGAACCCCCATCTTCGCAACATCAGGCGATAAGGCAGGTACTTTTGAAATCACAGCTTTCGAATGTGACGATACTCACCAGCACGACTTTCTCTTTGCTGAATCAGGAACAATCATCGGAAAGGAATCTGGTAATACTGCGGTATCATTCACATTCAAGCATGTGCTATCCAAGGTCTGTGCCAAGTTCAAGAGCGGATTCCCTGCCGGTGTGAACATACAGGTAACAGGAGTACAGTTCCGTAATATACACGACAGGGCTAACTTCTCGTCCACTCTTGCTGCAGACGAGCGTTGGATCTCACATTCACGTACAAAAGCATACAATGAGACCACATCCGAATACACCAAGACCTCACTCGACATAACCGGCGACAATACTATATCAGCAGCGATTCCGGCAGAGGGTGGAAATGCAGCTGTTGAGGCTAAGGATGTGACTACCAACAATGGCTTCTTCATACCTTGTACCTATACCGCAGCCGAAGTATACCTGTGCTTCCACATCAAGGTTACTGATGAAGATGGCAATACAATCAAGGACGAAGACATCAAAGGCAATATCCAGCCCACATGGAAGCCCGGTGTATCATACACCTACAACATCACTGTCAACGGAACAGCAGCCGGACTTGAGAAAATCGAGTTCACAGTCGATGCAACCAATGGTATCACCGACTGGACAGAGCAGGAGGGTGGTGAAATCAAATTCTAATTGCCTGAACTCAACATTATAGCCGGACAATCCGGCTGAACACATAAAAGATTTGGAGGAAATGCCGACCGACATTTCCTCCAAATCTTTTATTATGCTATAGGATATGTATTGGCAATTCCACAACGCGACGGCAGGATCACTGCTGTCCGCCCACCGGAAGATCTATATCCTCATTGCTGCCCCAATCATCCATATCCACATCAAACCCCGATCCCGAACTGCTCTCGTTGTCCTCTATACGAAGCCCCGACACGCACACCTTGCCGCCTCTGGGCTGTGTCGAAAGCTGCCCGGTGATATCGAAATTGAATTCCTTGGTCTTGCCGTTGACAAGGTTCACTTCAAGATTCAGCGTATTGACATGCCTGTCATCACCCATCCTCGATTCAGGCAGATAGCCCGGAGTCCCGAACGACATCACCTTGGCTGTCACAGCATTATCTGACAACTTGCAGTCATACACCAGAATGGCACGGTCACTCATGGTCAAGCCATTGTAAAGATACACCCATCTTGCCATGCCGCTCATGGCTCCGCGAGCATCCATGACACGGTTGAAACCGTACTCAAACTCATATCTCACCTCATATTCAAACACCATAGGCTCCATGCTTATCTTCATATCCATCACCTCGTGATTGCCCACCTCCGAGTGGGACACCACATAGGCGGCATAGAGCATATCAGGAGGATTCAGCACAGCCTCATCAGGATGCAGCTTACGCAACCCTTCGGGCGGCATACGTGAACCGGCGGTGGATGTCGCATAAACCGACTGCGGACCATCCGATTCACCGGCTATAAGCACACTCTCCGTATCGTTGTTATAAAGCAGAAGCGACTGCATTCCGTTCTCTCCGAAATTCACACTGCCCCCGCCCGGCGGCACATACATCTCGTTAGGCTGACCCATGGCATCGTACACAATCACTGTCACTCCCGATGGTGACGGCGTCGGTGACCCTGGCTCCGATGGATCCTGGCTTACCGACCACTTGAAATCTATATCGGCAGCCCCGAAATGATTATAGCAAAGCTCCTCCCTGCATCCTGCAAGTGACAGACCAGCCAAAGCAATACAGTAAAACGGCAATTTCATATCCTGCCCCCCCTTTCTTCATCATGGACCAAACCACCGAAACGCCACACTATCGCCAGTTTGAGCTTCAGCGGACCGAAATAGCTTGTGTTGCTGGTACGCATATAGATATGATGGTCCTCGTAAGGAATATATTCTTTATACTGTGCTGTCATCCATCCGGCACCTATACCGGCTTCAATGGAGAACGCATCGGACAGCGACCACGAATATCCGAACGACACTCCGGCCATGACACCCTCTCCGCGGTAACCTTTTGAGCCGTCCTCAAGATCATACAGCCCTGCTCCCACAAAGAGACCCGCATACATGTTATGCTGAAGTCTGCTTCCACGCAGCCATATGCGCCTCACCTCAGGACTGACTATGGCAAGCTGATAGCACTTATGGGCCTCCTTCTGTTTCCACCAGGCTACATCACCCTCCAGATTGACTGACCAGTTCTTGCTCACACGCCACTCCAGTTCGAGAGCCGGCATCTTTATGGCGGCATAGAGGAGATTAGCCTTTAACGCAAACCTCCGGAACTCCACATCGCGCACTATCTCCCATCCCACAATATACGGTATCTCATCCATCGGCTCCGGATCAGCCTCTGGCTCCGGATCAGTGTCAGCCGGAGTGACCACAACAATGTCGGGTACCTCGTCACTGATCTCCGGCTCGCTTTTCACCGTGAGCCCAGTCGCCACAAGATTCTTTCCCGAAAGGCTCTCGTCCCTCACATAAAGAAACACCTCGGCATTATGCAGCTCAGGGAAGAAATGATGCCTGAGCCATCGGTACACATCGCCCCCTTGCAGCTCCATAAGGCTTTTCTTTCGGCTGCCGATTATCTTATGGCCGGCACCGTAGACCCACACCGGGGTATTGTCGATTATACTCAACACCTCATTCCTCAGGGGCACACTGTCGTCATCAGCAACCATCCGGCGCAACTCATCCCAGGCAATACCGCCGGGGGAGGTGTCGATCAATCCGACATCAACGCCTGTCTCAGCAGCTATATATGTGGCAAGTGACATGCTACGGTTTTCACTAAGAAGCTCATTGGCTGTGCTCACACCGTCGGGTGATGTGTACGACCGCACAAGCACACGCTCTATATTGTCAATGGCGGCCTGACTGCGTATATCCTCCAGAAAATGCCTCATGGCAACGGAATTACCGCCCATCTCAGGTTCGAAACGGCTGTGTCCGGACCGAAAATAGACCTTCGTAGAATCCGTGGCGATCTGTGCCATGGCCATTGACCCTACAAAAATATCCAGCAGAAGAAATATGATCAATCTTTTCATCAATTGACAATCTAATGCGTGAGTTCAACACTTGCCCGATAACTCATTCTACGATATGTGACCGGACATTCATGATAGTAATGTTGAATAAAGGTATAATCCAACTCTCAAAAACCGATAACAAAATTATCTAATTCCCGCTAACTATGCAAGAAAACAGTACCTGAATAGGACCTGTAAAGCAATCAGAGACACCCCCGCAGAGGGGTATCCCTGATTTCGTTTACGTCAGATTCCGCCTTGTTACTTCTTGAGAATTATCTCCACTATCGGAGTCTTATATTTCACGTAAAGGGGATTGGTCTCATCTTTCCATACCTTTACACGTTCGATAGTGCTCTGATCGATATCCCTGATGCTTTCCACCCTTACACCGTCGACAATGAAGGTCACATCCTTTTCATCGCCATTCAGCTCCACAGCTACCATCCCTCGGCTGCTATTTGTTCCAATTGAGGCGATAAGCTTCTTCTGATCATTCCCGGTCAGCCTGAACGCGATGGGAAGATTATACCACAGCTCCACCGGCTTGCCTTTCATTCTGGCAGGCTTTAATGCTGGTAGTGACGAAACCACCCGCAATGCCTCTGCATCAATTGAAGGGCATACGCCTCGCACTATCTCGGGCGATGACACCTTGCCGTCATTGCCCACTATGAATCTAACCACCACATTACCCTCTATCGAGTCCTTCATTGCGTCATGAGGATAGCGGATATTCTTTGCTATGAATTTCATCAGTTCGACCTGACCGCCGGGATACTCCAGAGCCTCGTCAACCACATCGAACCCCATCTCCTCTCCGTCACATGCATTGCCGTTCACCCTCCCGGCTTCAGGGGTGCTGGTCTTCTTGGCTGTGCCATAGCCCACCACCACTATCTCCTCCAAGTTTTTGGTCCGGACCTTCTTATCGCTCGCGGGTGCCACGGCAGCATCCTGCCTGCCGGACAGCCCGGGTTGTCCGGCAGAAGTATTTTTTGTAACTTTGCTCTCAGTAACAGCTGCGACAGCCTCCGCAGGCATGACAGCTGAAAGAGAAGCCCCTGAAGCAGAATCTATGGCTCCGGCAACAGCAGGGATATCGGTTACGAGAACAGCAGCCGCAAATGCGGGAGCCAGTGCAAGCACGCGCAGTCGGCGGCTCGCTGATGTCTTTGGATTGTACATCATAGTGATACGTTTTTTAAGTTTACTGTGATTCAGGCTGTTGGCAAGTGACGGGAATCTCGCGCCGACAGCCTTCTTTATTAATAACATCTGATATTCACGCGGATTGACACCTGAAGAGATAACCCCGGAATCCGCCTGGTATTCGTGCACCGCCTTAAGCTCCTCACGCATGAGCCATGCGGCAGGATTGTACCACTGAAACACGGCTACGAGCTGAGCCATCACAAGATCCACCCAATGGCGGTGTCTCACATGGCAGCACTCATGAGCCACTATCATCTCTCCGGACTCGGCATAGTCCTTATGCGACATCACTATCGCACCCATCACACTGAACGGAGCTATCCCCTCGTCCCGAATGAGTATCACCCGCTGCCCGCAGGCATCCGCCCCGCTCCCGCTTCTCACAATCAAGGCAAGACGCACAGCCACCACGCCTGTATGCAGCATCGCAACGACCATACCCGAAACATATATCCATAGAATGGCTGAGCATATGATATCGGCAAGCGATGCGGAATCCTCCGCCACAGGAAGCATCATAATGCCGCCCACCTCTATCAGTCCTGCGGGCAAATCCTCAGAACTGTCGGCGAGCCAACGGTCCGCAACCCCACCGAGAGGGATGGCGGAAAGTGACACCAGATAAATGCTCCACAGCACAATGCGGTTGAAGCGATGCTGATTCTCCGACGCAAGCACCCACTTGTATGCCATATACATCAATGCCAGCAGCACGGAGCAGCTTATGGAATATGCAAAGAGAGGACCCATTTTACTTGTTTTGGTTATATAGTCTGTTTACCCCCCTGCTCCACCATGGCTATGATGTCACGGAGCTCTTCAAGCGAAATCTTCTCATCCTCAACAAGAGCGGACACCGCACTTTTGTAGGAGTTATTAAAATAGTTTGCCACAACATCCTTGAGCGAGCGGTCGCGTATCTCCTCCTTGCTGGCTATGGCGTAATAGCGGTGAGAGCCACCCACCACCTCATGACCCACCTTGCCCTTCTCCTGGAGGATACGCACAAGGGTCGAAACGGTGTTGAAATGAGGCTTCGGCTCATCATAGTACCTGAGCATATCGCGCACATGTTGCGGACCATGTTCCCATAGAATCTGCATTATGAGCATCTCTTTCTCAGTGAGGATCGCTTGCGGCTTACGTCCGGCTTTCATATATAAAGTAAGTTTTAATTACACTGCCGGCCAATGGGGTAGACAACTAAAACCACCAGCATTCCGGCAATGGATAATGAATTATTTAGTTGACACGGCAAAGATATAACTAATTATTAAATTATCCAAACTAAAATTATAGTTTCATGACAAAAATTTTAGACCAGAGAACTAAAGTTAAGACAGGAGAACAGGAGAACTTTTTGGACCAAAGAACCAGAGGGCTAAAGGTTAAAGACAAAAGAACAGTAGAACAAAAGCACCTTAAGGTGCTTTTAATAAAGTTTAGTCGGTTAAAAGCAGTCATTAATCAATGCATTGTTCTGACACTCCAACCCCCTCTTGTTCTCCTGTTCTCCTGTCTTTAACCTTTAGCCCTCTGGTCCTTTGGTCTGAGATTTGCATCGCAATCAGACATTCTGACCAAAAACAGAGCTATTTCACGCGAATTTATCTATTAAAAAAATAAACTTTTTATGCTCGAAAGGGGTTAATTTTGCAGAGGGAAATTTATCGGCAGGAAGCACCCCCAATGCAATGCAGCCGAATAGCTTCCATCATCACTAATTATCAACTATTTACAGTTTCCGATATGAGATTGCGACTTACAGTAGTTTCCGCCATATGTGCCATCGTGCTTCCGGCAATAGCACAGACACCCGATCAGGCTGTCGCCGACGGTTCTGTCCTCACCCTCGCGCAGTGCCGCGACCTCGCCCTTGCCAACAACAAGAATCTGCGCCGCGGAGCCGAGCAGGTACGTGCGGCAGGCTACCAGAAGGATGAAGCATTTGCCGCCTACCTGCCGTCGCTCGACTTCGCCGGAGGATACATGTACAACCAGAAGAAGATATCGATGTTCGATTCCGACCAGTTCCTTCCGGTCAAGACATTCAATCTTGAGAAACAGGGCTACGAATTCAATCTGGTCAAGGACCCGATGACCGGAAAACCCATACAGGTAAACGGACAGTACGTACCCGAACAGGTAGCCTATCTTCCCAAAGAGGCTTTGGAATATGACATCCACAATGTGTTCTTCGGAGCGATAACCCTCACCCAGCCCATATTCATGGGAGGGAAGATCGTTGCGATGAACAAGATTACCAACTATGCCGAGGACCTTGCCAAGACCCAGCTCAACGGAGCGTCAAAGGACGTGATATATGCTGTTGACGCCGCCTACTGGCAGGTGGTATCGCTCAAGGCAAAACAGAAACTCGCCGAAAGCTACGTCAATCTTCTCGACACTCTTAGCCACAATGTATCGCTTATGATCAAGGAAGGTGTAGCCACCCGCAGCGACCAGCTCACGGTCGATGTCAAGCTCAATTCCGCCCAGGTCGACCTCACAAAAGTCAACAACGGTCTCGTCCTCTCACGCATGGCACTCGCCCAGGTGTGCGGGCTCCCGATACACTCCGACTTCCGTGTTGCCGACGAGGACGCGGAGTGCATCATCAGCATCATCACCCCAGCCATACTCGCCGACGACTCCCAGATAGACATGCAGCAGGTCTACGACCGCCGCGACGACCTACGGTCGCTCGAACTTGGAGTGAAGATCTATGAGCAGAAAGCCAATGTCGCACGCTCATCCATGATGCCCAACCTCGCTGTCGTAGGAGCCTACTCATTCTCCAACCCCAATATCTTCGACGGCTTCAAGAAGAAATTCAACGGACAGTTCTCGATCGGAGCAATGCTCACCATACCTCTGTGGCACTGGGGTGGCAACTACAACAAATACCGCGCCGCCAAGGCCCAGACTGCCGCAATGCGCATGGATCTTGAAAACGCCCGCGAACTCGTGGACCTCCAGGTGCGCCAGGCCTCCTACAAGGCTGCCGAGGCTGTCAAGACCCGCGACATGACCGAGACCAATCTCGCCAAAGCCGACGAGAACCTGCGATGCGCCTACCTCGGCTTCCGCAACGGAGTGATGACTGTCGACAACGTAATGGAGGCTCAGACAGCATGGCTCAAAGCCCACAGCGAGAATATCGATGCACGCATCGACGTATATCTGTGCGACGTATATCTTTCAAAAGTTTTAGGAACTCTTTAATCACCATACAAGGATCACCATGTCAACCCCAACACCATCCACCCAGGAACAGAAAGAGAACAAGGCCCTACTCGTGGCTCTTTCTGTAGTAGTGATAGCAAGCATAGTGCTCGCCATCATAGGATTCGTATTTCTCAACAAGCCTGCCGACATAATAGAAGGGCAAGCCGACGCGACATCCGTACGCATCTCAGGCAAGCTCCCCGGACGCGTAATGGACATATATGTCAGCGAAGGCGACATGGTCCGCGCAGGTGACACCCTCGTGCATATCCATTCTTCGCTCGCTGAGGCAAAACTCATGCAGGCGGAAGGCATGGAGACCGTGGCCCGCACCCAGGACCGCAAGGTAGATGCCGGAACACGCATCCAGATCATCAATTCGGCACGCAATCTCGTCACCCAGGCGGAAGCCGCAGTGACAATAGCTCGCAAAACCTACGACCGCTTGCAGAACCTCTACGACGAAGGGGTTTTGTCCGAGCAGAAACGCGACGAGGCTAAAGCCGCTTATGATGCCGCCGTGGCAGGGCACAATGCCGCCAAGAGCCAGCTTGAGCTCGCGATAGCCGGAGCGCAGAAAGAGGACAAGGAATCTGCCGCAGCAATGGTAAATGTTGCAAAAGGAGGTGTAGCCGAAGTGCAAAGCGTACTTGAGGACCAATATCTGCTGGCACCATGCGACGGACAGATCGACCAGATATATCCCGAAGTCAGCGAGCTCGTTATGCTCGGCGCGCCGATAATGAGCCTTCTGAAGACGCAGGACAAATGGGTGACATTCAATGTGCGCGAAGATCTTCTCAAGGACATGCCCCTCGGCGGTGAGATAGAAGTCATGATACCCGCCCTCGACAAAAAGAAGGTAAAAGCCAGGATATACTATTCGCGTGACCTCGGAAGCTACGCCACATGGCAAGCCACCAAAGCCACCGGACAGTGGGACAGCAAGACATTCGAGATCAAGGCACGCCCGCTTGAGGACCTTCCCGAGCTGCGTCCCGGCATGACAGTAGTCTACTTCAAATAATCCGTGGCAGAGACCCCGACAACCGTAACCCCATAACCAGTAAAAATTATGTTCCCCTCAATACGTCGCGGCATACGGACCCTATGCTCCCGCAGGATCTACTTCTTCATGATGGTGGTCGTGCCGTTAGGGTGCACATTCTTTTTCCTCAACCTCATGAGCGAGGGATTGCCGCTGAAAGTCCCCGTAGGGATCGTTGACATGGACCACTCCTCCCTATCGCGGCGCATCACGCGCTCCCTCGACGCCTCCGAGCTGATCGACATAGCCGACGACCTCGAAAGCTACAACGCTGCAATGACAAAAGTCCGGGGCGGAGAGCTATTCGGCTTCTTCTACATCCCTTCCGACTTTCAGGAGAAAGCCCTCAGCGGACGCACCCCCACCCTCTCCTTCTACTCCAACATGAGCATCTTTGTCCCCGGCACACTGTCGTTCAAAGGGTTCAAGACCATAGCCGTGACCACATCGGGAGGCATCGTGGAGACATCGCTCACCAGCTCAGGTCTCGACGAAGATATAGCCGAGAGCCTTATCATGCCGCTGGTCACCGACAACCACCCCATCGGCAACCCGTGGACCAACTATAACATATATCTCTCCCAGTCGTTCCTCGCCGGGCTCATTGCCCTCCTCGTAATGACGGTGACATCCTTCAGCATATGCCAGGAGATCAAGAACCGCACATCACCCGAATGGCTCTCCACAGCCCGCGGCAGCATGGGGCTGGCTCTTATTGGCAAACTTCTGCCTCAGAGCATAGTGTTCATCTCCATCGGCGTAGCCATCCAGACGGTGATGTTCAAGTTCATGCATTTCCCTCTCAACTGCAACCCCTGGCATATGATACTTGCCATGATGTTACTGGTGCTTTCATGTCAGGCATTCGCCACAGTAGTGGTCGAACTGGTCCCCAACCTCCGCCTGTCAATGAGCATATGCAGCCTCGTGGGCATACTCTGCTTCTCTGTGGCTGGCTTCTCTTTCCCTGTCGACAAGATGTACGGAGCCATAGGCATATTCGCCTACATAATGCCGATACGATACTATTTCCTTATATATGTCGACCAGGCACTAAACGGATTGCCTCTCTACTATTCGCGTCTCTATTACATCGCGATGCTCGTGATGATGCTGACCCCTGTGCTCGGATTGCGCCGCCTGCGCCGTCATTGTCTCACCCCTGTTTACGTCCCCTGATATGAATTGGTTTATAAGCATCTTCCGCGTGTGGCGAAGGGAGACATGGTTAGTGTTCACCGATATAGGTGTGATGCTGTTCTTCTTCGGGCTGCCATTGGCCTACCCTATTGTCTACACTCTCATATACAATCCCGAAGTCGTCACCGAGATCCCCACTGTCGTGGTCGACAACTCCCGCACTGCCGAAAGCCGCGAACTCGTGCGCACCCTCGATGCCACACAGAGCATCCATATAAAGGGATACGCCGCCAACCTACAGGAGGCGAGGCGCGCATGGGCGGAAAAACAATGCTACGGCATAATCGAAATCCCCGCCGACTACGCAAAGAAGATTGGCTCAGGTGAGCAAGCAAGGATATCGTTCTACAACGACATGTCGCTGCTCATACGCTTCCGTCAATACCTGTTTGCCCTAACAGGAGTGCAGATGAACGAGGTGACCAAACTCACAGCCGAACGTGTGGCAACACTCGGAGGAGGTCTCGCCACACAGGTGACAGGACTTCCCGTCGACACCCACTTTGAAAGTCTCGGCGACCCCACCCAGGGCTTCGCATCATTCATCATTCCAGGCATAGTAGTACTGATACTCCAACAGAGCATGCTGCTCGGGATCACAATGATAGCAGGCACCGCCGCCGAACGCCGACGGCGCAACCATGGGCAGGACCCTTACGAATACCAGGCGGGGCCTGTGGCAGTGCTCCTCGGTAAAAGCCTGTGCTACATGATGCTCTACATCCCGCTGAGCTACTACATACTCCACATAGTGCCCGAAATGTTCGCTCTCCCTCACGTGGGGAGTGCCGGCGACTACATGCCTTTCATATTCGTGATGCTACTCGCCACCACATTCCTCGGACAGACACTCCAGGTGTTCGTAAGGGAACGTGAGACCTCGCTGCTTGTCATAGTGTTCTCCTCACTGGTGTTTCTGTTCCTCTCAGGGCTCACATGGCCACGCTACGCCTTCAATAAATTCTGGCTCATGGTGTCCGACCTCGTGCCGGCAACATGGGGTGTGGAAGGATTCATCCGCATCAACGGCAATGCCGCGACACTTCCGGAAATATCGCGCTACTACTGGAGCCTATGGGCACTCGTAGGGCTGTATTTCGTCACTGCGCTCATCCTGAGGATATACATCTCGGGAACCCGCCGCCGCAGTGTGGCGCATCGGCAGGCACAATAAACCATAGCAGTACGGCATAATGCTCCGATCACTCTACGAGAGGTTCGGCAATCATCCTTGACATTAGAAAATATCCCTGCCACAGCTATCTGTAGCAGGGATAAATCTTTTTATCACAGGCTTCGTGCCACTCGTCAATCCAGCTTGGCCTCCATCCCCGGACGGTCAAGGCAGCGGCATATGGCATCACACCCCTCGGGTATATAGCCCGCGAAATCGCAAGCCTTCTGAGGCTCACCCCAGAAATGCATCGGGAAGAAATTCTCAACCCTCACATTTGAAAGGAATATCTGCGCACCGCGGGCAAAACCTTCGCCCATCCGCGCATCGACAGGGAACATCACGATATACATCTTGGGATAATCCTCCGCCACATGCCTTACAACTTTCGTGAACTTCGCCTCGGCATCATGCGCCTCGGCAGGAGTCGACACCTCGCTCCAATGCCAGTCATTGAGATCTCCGGCATGAAACACCACCCTGCCGTCCGGAAGGGTTATGGCATAAGCCACCCCGACATCGGTCGACCTGAATGCCTGCACCTTGCTCACACCCGGTATCTGCTCTTCTATTACATCACCCGGACTCATCCATGCCACCGACACCCCCTTCTGAGGCACAAGGCGTGAGAATATGTCGTTGGAGAGCACATAAGTGCGGCGGCGGTTCTGGGCAAGCTCAAATATCGAGGCATTGAAATGATCGGGGTGATGATGACTCACGAAGAACACCACTTCCTGATCCGGAGCCTCACGAAGCACCTTTTCAAGCTTCTTGTCAGGGTCCTTGTAATAATCAAACACCATTACGGCTTCGGGGGTTGTAACCGCGAAGCCGCTATGATCCAAATAAGTAACTTTTATCATAACGAATATCGTTTAATCCACTATATGTAGAACAACCGATATCGCTGTGATGTTTATGAAAATCCTTAGGTTCAGAGTGTGAAACGCTTGCCGTTCCAACGGTACACAAGCGACGGATGAAGAGCGGGAGCCACCATCTCATATACATCTTCATCGAGGAATGTCGATAGATTGTTGGTGACAGTGAGCGTACCCTTAGTAGGATCGATATAATAGGATGCAAGCATGAAAGGCGCATAAGCGGTGACCTCAGCGGCATCGTGACCCTGTGTCACCCATTCCTTCCATGCCGGAGCGGTGAAATACCTCGAAGCCTGAAGAGGCTTCCACTCCCTGTCGTAGAACTTCAGAGTCGAGTCCAACCCCGGAGCAGCCACAGTCGACACCACAGCGATCACCGTGTCACTCCCGGCGGCGAGTATAGCCACCTGTGCGGAAGAGGATTCCGATATCTTCACCGTCAGGGATGCAGGCGAGAGATCCGTAACCGACGAACGCCCGTCCATTCTGTTGGCTGAAGGTGTGGCAAGCCCGCTGTTGTAATAGTCCACCATATCCATACGTGTATTGGTGTCGAGCAACGGGAACACGTCGGACGGTGCCGATGTGAAAGCCTTGGATGCTGTGAGCTGAGCCGATGCAGCCAGCCCTGACAAAGCGATAATGGCAAATATTAGATATCTCATAGATCGCATCTGTGTATGATTGAAAATTAAAAAAACTTCTGTCTATACAGTCCTACTTCGACCGCTTTTACATCCGGACTACTGCTTACTCTTGGACTTCTTCTTTTTATCGGACAGTCTGGAGTAATCACGGTCCTTGTCAGCGATCTCGCTGTGAAGACGTTTGCCGAAGAAATCGGCTCCGGTGAGAGCGCCCACCACCTTTCGGGCATCCTTCTTGCTGACATCAAACAGGGTGTATGCCGGCAGCAGGTCGATACGACCCACATCCACACGCTTACCCTGCACGAGCTTGTTGAGAGCCTCTATGAGATTGCCGGCAAAGAATCCGTCACGCTTGCCCACGTTGACATACACTCGCTCCATGCCGCGGGCTGCCGTGCGGCGGTCCTTCTCACGGTCATCGGCGGGACGCTCATGGGCCGGACCTTTCTTCTCACCCTTGCGCTTGCGGTCACGCTCGGGCTTGGCGTCTATGAAATCGATCTTCGGGGCATCCTTATAATAATCGAGCAGACGGTTGAACTCCAGGGATATCACACGCTTTATCAGGTCCTCCTCCGACAGCCATTCAAGCTTGCGCGAGATGCCGGGCAGATACTTCGCGATACCCTCTTCATTGACCTTGACCTTCTCAAGACGGTCAGCGAGATTATAGAGCTGCTTCTCGATGATATGCTCTGGAGTCGGCACCTCAAGATGCTCGAAAGTCTTGCCGATTATACGCTCTATCTCACGCAGGCGGCCTTTCTCGCGCGAATGGATTATAGCCACCGACACCCCCTTCTTTCCGGCCCTGCCGGTACGGCCCGAACGATGGTTATATACAGCAGTATCCTCTGGGAGCCCATAGTTTATCACATGGGTCAGATCACTCACGTCAAGACCACGCGCCGCGACATCGGTAGCCACAAGAATGGTCACCACACGGTCACGGAACTTCTTCATCACAATGTCGCGCTGCTGCTGGGAGAGGTCTCCGTGCAGAGCCTCGGCATTGTAGCCGTCCTTGATCAGATTGTCGGCAATCTCCTGGGTGTCACGGCGTGTGCGGCAGAACACTATGGCGTATATCCCGGGCGAATTATCCACAACTCGCTTGAGAGCAAGATACTTGTCGCGGGCATTCACCATATAATATATGTGGCGAACATTTTCCGAGCCTTCATTGCGCGTGCCCACCACAATCTCCTCATAGTCACGCATGTAATGCTTGGCTATCTTCAGGATGTCGGCAGGCATTGTGGCCGAGAACAGAAGAGTCTTATGATCCTCGGGCACATGTGACAATATCTCCTCTATCGAGTCAAGGAAGCCCATGTTGAGCATCTCGTCAGCCTCGTCGAGCACCACTGTGTTCACCTCGTCAAGCTTGACAACGCCACGCTTTATAAGGTCGATAAGACGGCCAGGAGTGGCTACTATCACATTGGCACCTGCCCGGAGCGACCGTATCTGGCTCTCGATGCTCGATCCGCCGTACACAGGGATGACCTTCACACCCGAGATGTATTTCGAGTAGTCCACAAGGTCACTGCTGATCTGTAGACACAGCTCTCGGGTGGGGGCGAGCACAAGTGCCTGCGGCCTGCGCACTCCGGCATCGATGCGCTGGAGCACCGGCAATCCGAATGCTGCCGTCTTGCCTGTGCCGGTCTGAGCGAGTGCCACTATATCATTGGCATCACCGAGCAGACGTGGGATTACGCGTTCCTGGATGGGCATCGGGGCTTCAAAACCCATCTCTTCAACCGCTTTCCTCAACGGCTCGTTGACACCTAATTCTTCAAATGATTTCATATATGTGAATTGATAATATAATTACAGGGGTTGCAGGCAAGTCAAGAGCCTGTGAAAAAACATCGTTACTGCCCCTAATATAATAACTTATTGCCCCGCCGCAGGGTTCGCTCGACGCTACAACTACGGCAGGGCAAAGATTTTTCTTGGATAGGACACCTATCTCAGTTCTCGTCGTACTTCACCGGAAGCACACGTGAGATGGAATGGTCAAGCGAAATGAGTGTCTCCGTACCCACAACACCGGGTATCACCTGTATCTTATGATTGAGCAGCTCCATAAGGTGCTCATTGTCGCGGGCAAACAGCTTGATGAGGATAGTGTACGGACCTGTGGTGAAATGGCACTCCACTATCTCGGGTATCTTCTCAAGCTCGGGAACAACCTCACGGTAAAGCGCACCCCTTTCAAGATTGACACCTATATAGGTGCATGTACGGTAGCCGAGTATCTTAGGATCGACATTATAGCCTGAGCCGGTGATGACATTAAGGTCGATCATTCGCTGTATGCGCTGATGGATGGCTGCACGTGACACGCCACACTCCTGCGCCACATCCTTTGATGCGATGCGGGCGTTACGCATTATTATTTCAAGTATCTTTCGGTCGAGATTGTCAATTTTTTCCATGACTGCACCGTTATTTTTTTGACTGGTAAAGTGGTTACTGTATGAAAAATACAGCTACAAATATACGAATTCCCCGCCTAATCTCAAACTTTCTGCCAATTTTTCTGCAAAACGTAACAATTATATCCCCCGCAGAGGCAAAGCTCGTGTGTTACCATATGTTAAAGCGACTGTGCGGTTTACAATGAAATGTTAACGAATGTCAGTATTTTTTGACAATAATTTGAAGAACGAGAAAAAATGGTGTTAACTTTGTGCAAAATTTGTTCTTATGACTGACAATATTTTAACCCTCCTGTCGGCTCGGCAGACCGACCAACGGCCTGACGCCCCGGCCCTTGCCGGACAGGATGAGCAGGAGAGGTGGTATGACATATCATGGCGCGAATTTGACCGTCAGATAAATGTGGCGGCAAAAGCTCTCGCCTCACTCGGCGTGAAGCCGGGAGCATGCGTAGGCACATTCTCTGCCAACCGTCCCGAAAACCTCGTCACCGACTTCGCCTGCTACCGCAACCGTGCCATATCCGTATCTATCTATGCCACATCATCGCCCGAACAGGTGGCATACATCGTGAACGACGCATCTATTGCTGTCCTGTTCGCCGGCAACAGCACCCAGTACCACTTCGCCCGCGAGGCTCAGCAACACTGCCCTTGCCTGAAGCAGATAATCGTCATAAAGCCCATCGAACTCGACGAGGACGACAACACCTCGATGCTTTGGAGCGACTTCATGAAGCTCGGCGAAAACTCCGGAAGCAGCATCGAGGATGAGGTCAGGAGACGCTGCGACGAAGCTCTCCCTTCCGACATTGCCACCCTCGTATACACCTCCGGGACCACCGGAGAACCAAAAGGGGCGATGCTCACCCACGCCAACTACAACGCCGCACTCGAAGCCCACAAGATCGCGCTCCACATGCTCTCCACCGACGACGTCTCTATGGCATTCCTCCCCTTGAGCCACATCTTTGAAAAAGGCTTCACCTATGTGTGCCTCATGCTGGGCATCAAGGTCGCAGTCAACCGCGACCCTCGCGCCATACAGGACACCATCAAAGAGGTAAGGCCCACATGCATGTGCGCAGTACCGAGATTCTGGGAAAAAGTCTACACAGCGGTCAACGACAAGATAGCTTCGATGTCACCGCTGTCGCGCGCCATGGTCAACATGGCACTCAAGGTGGGACGCAAACGCAACATCGACTACGTGCGCCGCGGGCTCAAAGCCCCGTTCTGGCTTGAGAAAAGCTACCGGTTCTTCGACAGGAAGATATTCTCACAGCTACGCGGTGCCATAGGCATCGACCGCCCGAACATATTCCCGACAGCAGGTGCCCCTGTGTCGTCCGAGATTGTCGAATTCTTCCACTCCGCCGGGCTATGGCTGATGGTGGGCTACGGACTCTCCGAGACCACCGCCACCGTCACATGCTTCCATAAAATCAACTATGAGATAGGCTCCGTAGGCAAGCCGCTCCCGTCGGTGGAAGTGAAAATAGGTGAAAACTCCGAAGTGCTCGTCAAAGGCCCGACGGTGATGAGAGGATACTACAACAAGCCCGAAGCCTCAGCCGAGGCATTCACAGCCGACGGATGGTTCCGAACCGGCGATGCGGGCTATATCGACAGCGAAGGAGCACTCTTCCTCACCGACCGCATCAAGGACCTCTTCAAGACATCCAACGGCAAGTACATAGCCCCACAGATGATCGAGACACGCCTCGGCACCGACAAGTTCATCGAACAGGTAGCCATAATCGGCGACAGCCGCAAATTCGTCAGCGCGCTCATAGTCCCCAACTACGAGGCCCTGCGCGAATGGGCCGACTCCAACAAGATCTCCTACTCATCCGTTGAAGATATGCTCGGCAACCAGAACTTACTCGCCATGATGGAAGCCCGCCTCGAAAAGCTGCAGAAAGGGTTCGCATCCTACGAAAAGATCAAACGTTTCACGCTCCTGCCTCACGAATTCACGATGGACAACGGCGAACTCACCAACACCCTCAAGATCAAACGCCGGGTGATAAGCGAAAAATACGCCGACCAGATCGAAGCGATGTACTCGTAGGCGAACACCACAGCACCGGTTCTTGACAACTAATCTCATATAACCGATCAGTTAAAACTCAACAAAACTCCATCTAATATTTTATGAAAGTAGCAATAGTAGGCGTCAGTGGCGCCGTAGGACAGGAATTCCTCCGTGTGCTCGACGAGCAGAATTTTCCTATTGACGAGCTCCTCCTTTTCGGGTCGGAGCGTTCGGCAGGTCGCACATACAGCTTCCGCGGAAAGGACTACACAGTCCGTCTCCTGCGCGAAGAGCCTGAGGACTTCCGCGGCGTGGACTTCGCGTTCGTATCTGCGGGAGCATCCGTGTCAAAGAAATATGCCGATGTGATAACCCGCCACGGCGCAGTCATGATCGACAACTCCTCAGCCTTCCGCATGGACCCCGACGTGCCCCTGGTGGTGCCCGAAGTCAACGGCGACGATGCATTCGACGCGCCTCGCGGCGTGATAGCCAACCCCAACTGCACCACCGCCATTATGGTGGTGGCACTCAAGCCCCTCAACGACATCTCCCCGATACGCCGCATACACGTTGCCACCTATCAGGCTGCCAGCGGAGCGGGAGCCACAGGCATGGACGAGCTCGTGAAACAGTACGCCGAACTCGCCGAGGGCAAAGAGCCTACAGTAGAGAAATTCGCCTACCAGCTCGCCTACAACCTCATCCCACATATCGACGTGTTCCTTGACAACGACTACACCAAAGAGGAGATGAAGATGTTCCACGAGACACGCAAGATCATGCACTCGCCCGAACTTTCAGTAAGCTCCACATGCGTACGTGTCCCGGTGGTGCGCGCCCACAGCGAAGCCGTATGGGTAGAGACCGAGCGACCCATCAGCATCGAAGAGGCACGCAAGGCATTCTCGACAGCCGAAGGCCTCGTGGTGATCGACGAGCCTGCCGAGAAGAAATACCCCATGCCCCTCGATGCAGCCGGCACCGATCCTGTGTTCCTTGGTCGTCTGCGCAAGGACATCGCCAACCCCAACGGACTCACATTCTGGCTCTGCGGCGATCAGATCAAGAAGGGTGCGGCACTCAACGCCGTCCAGATCGCGCAGTACATGATAGCCCACAAAAAATAACGAAAGTCAACTTTTTCCAAAAGTTTCAGGTTATAGGGTTATAAGATTGACCCTATAACCTTTATTAACCTCTTACGACCCAGATGTTCTTCGACCCTGCCGGCATTATGGAACAGTTTCTTGTTGCCGATGCCACCACAGTCTACCTTCTCGTGTTCGCTCTCATGATCATTGAGAGCTCGTTCATTCCGTTCCCCTCCGAAGTCATAGTGCCCCCGGCTGCCTACCTCGCATGCACAAGCCATGAAGTCAACATCGTGGCAGTAGTGCTCCTCGCGACTGCCGGAGCCATCATAGGCGCGCTCATCAACTACGGACTGTCTCTATGGATAGGACGGCCTATCGTCTACCGCTTTGCCGGGAGCCGCCTGGGCCACGCACTTCTGCTCGACGAGAACAAGGTGCGCCACGCCGAAGAATACTTCGACGCCCACGGAGCTATATCGACATTCATAGGCAGACTCGTGCCGGCAGTGCGCCAGCTCATATCCATCCCCGCAGGGCTCGCAAGGATGCACCTCGGCAAGTTCGTCATCTTCACCGGGCTTGGAGCCATGACATGGAACATCATCCTCGCAGCCCTCGGCTACTGGCTCGGGACAGTGGTGCCGCGCCAGCAGCTCTATGCCAAAGTCGAGGAGTACAACGACTACCTCACATATATCGGGCTCGGCATAGGAGTGATATGCATCATTATCATACTCTACAACATTTTCAAGCCTCGCAAATAGAAATTCTCCAACCCCAACATCTAAAAACGTCATGACACAGGTATCTCCCTCACTTCTCGCCTCCGACTTCACCCGCCTGGGCGAAGCCGTAGGGACCATCAACAGCAGCCACGCATCAATGATACACGTCGATGTGATGGACGGAATGTTTGTCCCGAACATATCCATCGGATTCCCTGTAATATCCGCCATAAGCCGTGTAGCGGAAAAACCGCTCGACGTTCACATGATGGTAACGGCCCCCGGACGCTACATCAATGAGGTGCGCGACTCCGGAGGCTGGCTCATGTGCGTGCACTACGAAGCCTGCACACATCTCCACCGCGATATCTCAGCCATACACGATGCCGGAATGAAAGCAGGTGTAGCCCTCAACCCCGCCACACCTGTGGAACTGCTTGAGGACATAATCGACGACGTGGACCTGGTACTCCTCATGAGCGTAAACCCCGGCTTCGGAGGACAGAAGTTCATCCCCAACACCATAAGCAAAGTGAAGCGTCTGCGCCAGATGATCGCGCGCCGCAACTCCGGAGCTATGATCGAGATCGACGGCGGGGTCGACCTCACCACGGCACCCGCACTCATCGCCGCCGGAGCCGACGTGCTTGTGGCAGGAAGCTTCGTGTTCAAGGCTCCCGATCCCATCGGTGCCATCAACGCCCTCTCCGAGCTCGGCTGACAGGATCACCCACGCAGGAATGCCAGGTGCAACCCCTGTCAAAGAAACCAACCAATCCCCTTGATAAAATCTATGGACCGTTCCCAGATCGAAGAAATACGCATTGAAGATTACGACTATCCCCTTCCCGACCAACGCATAGCCAGGCATCCCCTGGCGGAGCGCGACACCTGCCTGCTGCTTGTGCGTGACCCGCAGGGAGGACTGTCGACACGCCGTTTCAGCGACCTTCCCGCGCTACTTCCGCCCGATTCGATGCTCGTCTACAACAACACCCGTGTCATCAATGCGCGCCTTCGCTTCCGCAAAGGCTCCGACGGCACAGGCGCACTCATCGAGATATTCTGTCTGGAACCCGACGACCCTGCCGACTACGCCGTGAGCTTCGCCGCAACATCATCCTGCTCCTGGAACTGCCTCGTGGGCAACTCCAAGCGATGGAAGGACGGCGATCTCACCCAGAATGTGACGGTCGACGGCCGCAGCATCACCCTGCGCGCCACACGCCAGAGCAAGGACGGAGCCTCCTCCGTCGTACGCTTCAGCTGGGACTGTCCTGAAGTGACATTCAGCTCCATAATATCCGCACTCGGCGAGATACCCATCCCCCCCTACCTCAACCGCTCCACCGAAGAGAGCGATTCCCGAGACTACCAGACCGTCTACTCCCGCATCGACGGCTCCGTAGCCGCCCCGACGGCAGGGCTGCACTTCACCCCCGCAGTGCTCCGCGACATAGACCTCCGCGGCATACCGCGCCGCGAGCTCACCCTCCACGTAGGCGCAGGCACATTCCAGCCCGTAAAAAGCGACACCATAGGCGAGCACACGATGCACAGCGAGTTCATAGCCCTTGACCGCCCCCTCATCGAAGAGCTATCCCGCGGGTCACACCGGATAATAGCCGTAGGCACCACATCCGTGCGCACCCTCGAAAGCCTCTACCACCTCGGATGCATGCTCCACAGCGGCATGGACGCATCGACGCTCCCCCAGTGGTACCCCTACAGCGACTCCCACCCCTCGCTATCCGTAGCCGACTCAATGGCAGCCATACTACGCCACCTCGACGCCACAGGACAAAGCACATTCATAGCCTCCACACGCCTGATGATAGCACCCGGCTACAGATACCGCATAGTCCGAGGCATGGTCACCAACTTCCATCAGCCACGCTCCACACTCCTCCTGCTCATCTCAGCATTCCTTGATGCAGGTGCCGACGAATGGCGGCGCATCTACGACTACGCCCTTGCAGGCGACTTCCGCTTCCTATCCTACGGCGACGCATGCCTGTTCATTTAGGCACCGTCATCACGCCACTCAATTTAATTTTGTCATTAAAATGATTTTCATTACCTTTGTGATTGCATTATTGTGTATTTATGAAAGACATGAAAATCAACCGGATTCTCCTGCCGCTGCTGATACTCATGGGCATAACCTTCTCAGCGAACGCCCAGACACAGCAAGCCGGCACATATTTCCCCTATCCCATCGTTCCTGACTCGATCTCCACATTCCAGGGACGGTGCAACTATCTCTCCGATCACTTCTTTGATTTCTGCGAGCTCTCCAAAGCGTTCTCCGCCAGGCAGAAGATGGCTAACGAGATGAAAGTCTACCTCTCGGTCGTAGCCAACGCCGAGCCGGAGAGGGCGATCAGAGGAGTCAACAACCTCATGAAAAAGCTTGAGAAGCAGCCGAAGGACCAGCTCTTCATCGCCGAGATCGCCGAAAGCCAGCTCTATTCCGACACTGCCGAACTATGGATCGACGAGCTTTACCTGCCGTTTGCCGAAGCCGTCGCTGCCAACAAGCGCGTAGGCAAGGCTGAGAAAGCCCGATTCCAGCAGCAGGCAACCATCCTGCGCAACTCCCTTGTGGGCAAGCCCGCGCCATCCCTGCCCTACACCCGCCGCGACGGCTCGGAAGGCAACCTACTGAACGACTCTGCCGAAGTGGTGCTCGTATTCTTCAACGACCCCGACTGCAACGACTGCAACATGGCTCGCATACGCCTCGATGCCGACGTGTCAATGACCGAACTCATCTCCGAAGGAAAAGTCAAGGTAGTGGCAATCTCGCTTGCCGAACCCGACGACGAATGGCGCAGGCACGCCGACAGCTTCCCCGCATCATGGGAGGTTGGGGCCGCACCCGATGCCGACCTCACAATCGATCTGCGCTCAGGGACTCCCGATTTCTACATCATCGACGGCAAGCACAACATCCGTTACAAGCACCTCAACATCACGCAGGTGCTCGATGTGGCACGTCAGCTCAAAAAGAGATAACACACCTCCGGCTCTCCACCCGGCTCAACCCCCTAACCTTTAACACTTACCCCCACCTACCCATATGGCTTGGCACAATTCCACCTTGGTCAACATATTTCTGCGCCTCACAGGATTCACCTACACCAACCTTGCGAGGCTCTTCATGCGTCTCTTCGTAGGCATGATGCTGTTGCAGTTCGGCATACGCCATCTTGTTAACTACAATGAATTGTGCACCAACTTCCCCACCGTTCTCGACATGTCGCCGGCAACATCGCTGACGCTCATGATCATCATCGAGCTCGTGTGCTCCCTATCCATAATGGTGGGATTCCTTACCCGCCTCAACACCATCCCACCAATCCTGGCGATGTGCGCGGCGGAGTACTATATCCTGCACGACATGGTGCCCTATCTCCCTGTCTACGGACTCGACTCCACCGACCCCGGCTATCTCCCCATAATGTTCATAGGCATATACATATACATGCTCATAGCAGGTCCGGGCAAAATATCACTCGATTATTTCATATCCCTCTACATCATCAACCTCCGCGGAAAGGACGAGGAGGAGGAACTGGAGGAAGTCTAACCCCCCACTTAACTCAGCGACAACAGGATTATGCGAGTAGCGGTACTGATATCCGGAGGGGTTGACAGCGCGGTGGCTGTACATCGCCTGCTTGAGCAGGGGCACGACCTGCACCTCTTCTACATACGCATAGGGCTCGACACAGGCGAAGGTGACTGCTCAGCCGAAGAGGACATAGAGATGTGCCGCTACATCGCGGCAAAATACTCTCTCCCATTCGACGTAGTGTCACTTCATGAAGAGTACTGGGAGAACGTCATGGACTACGCCCTGCGCTCTGTACGCGAAGGCCTGACCCCCAACCCCGATGTGATGTGCAACAAAATGATAAAATTCGGATTCTTTGAAGAGCGTTGGGGCAAAGAATTCGACCGCACTGCCACAGGCCACTACGCCACCACCCGTGAGATCGACGGGCTCACATGGCTCGGCACAGGTGTGGACCGCGTAAAGGACCAGACCGACTTCCTGTGCCGCATATCCTACAGCCAGCTCTCCCACCTCATGTTCCCCATAGGCGAGCTACCCAAGGCGGAGGTGAGACGCATAGCCATAGAGACCCGCATGCCCAACGCCTACCGCCGTGACAGCCAGGGGATATGCTTCCTCGGCAAAATCAATTACAACGACTTCATCCGACGCCACCTCGGCGAAAAGCCCGGACCCATCATCGAACTTGAGACCGGACGCAAGCTCGGCACCCACCGCGGATTATGGTTCCACACCATCGGACAGCGCAAAGGGCTCGGGCTTAGCGGCGGACCATGGTATGTGGTCAAGAAGAACACCCACGACAACGTCGTATACGTCTCCCAAGGCTACGACACCGAAAAGCAGTATGGCTCAACCCTCCATCTCGACGAGATGCACTGGCTCACGCGCGACCCCTGGGGTACTGACTGCGACAAGGTAAGGATAACGTTCAAGAACCGCCACACACCTGAATTCCTCTCCGCTCAACTCACACGCCTCTCCGACAGCGAATACCTCATAGACTCCGCAACACCGGTCCAGGGCATAGCTCCCGGCCAGTTCGCAGTAATATACACCCCCGACAGCAGCCTATGCCTCGGCAGCGGCATCATCACCGGGAGAAACATAATGTTGTAAGCTACCATTATGGACAACGGCAATAACGACATATTTGACAATCTCAGCTCCAGTCAGGGCGGCAACACAGAACGTGTGCGCCTGAGGGTGCTCGGCATCTCCTACAGCCAGATACGCAACGGAGCATACGCCCTTATACTCGCTCAGGTAGGCGGCCCCTACCGCATCCCGGTAGTGATCGGTGCCGGCGAAGCCCAGGCAATCGCTCTGAAGATGGAAGGGATAGTGCCTCCGCGCCCGCTCACTCACGACCTCTTCACAAGCCTCGGACACGCATTCGGCATAGAGCTCACCGAAGTGTTCATATACCGTTTCGAGGATGGAGTTTTCTACTCCGAACTCACATTCACCGACGGCGAGCGCACCATCACCATAGACTCCCGCACCTCCGATGCCGTGGCGATAGCCATGCGCACCGGAGCTCCCATATACACCACTCCCGGGATCCTTACGGAGACCGGCTTCGAGCTTGAAGAGCTCTCCGACGACCCCTCCGGCTCCTCCGCAGATGACGACGACGACAACGGCGACAACGGCGAGGTGCGCGCACGCGACGAAGAGCCGTCGCCGATCACACCGACACGCACACCCAAACTCGAAAACTACACCCTCGAAGAGCTGCGCAGGACACTCCAGAGCCTCATCGACCGTGAAGAGTACGAGGAAGCAGCCCGCGTCGCAGAAATAATACGCCGCAAAGAAGATGGAAAAATATAGAAAATAGCCGCATTATCATCCACTTTTACACTTTTTACACACTCCCTCATATCCCATGTCAAAGATCCGACCCTTACAAGCGCGCCTCGCCGCCTTATCGTTCCTTGAATTCGCAGTCTGGGGTGCCTACCTCATCTCATTAGGCAACTACCTCGGCTCGGTAGGGCTCGCCACCCACATCGGATGGTTCTATGCCGTTCAGGGAATAGTATCCATATTCATGCCTGCAATAGTAGGCATCATAGCCGACCGCTGGATACAGGCACAGCGTATGCTGAGCCTCTGCCACCTCCTCGCCGGTCTGTTCATGGGCGCTGCAGCGGTATATGCGCTGACCACTCCCGAAGTGCAGTTCGGTCCGCTATTCACCCTCTACTCCATATCAGTGGCATTCTTCATGCCAACAATAGGGCTATGCAACGCCGTGTCGTTCAACGCCCTCAGCCGCAACGGGCTCGACACAGTGACCTACTTCCCCCCCATCCGCGTGTTCGGAACAGTAGGCTTCATATGCTCGATGCTGTTCGTCAACTTCACACAGTTCCAGACCAACCCCTATCAGCTCGCCACCTCGGCAGTACTGAGCTTCTGCCTCGCCCTCTACGCGCTCACCATGCCGCAGTGCCCCACTAACAGATGTGCATCCGGCTCGATCGCCGATCAGCTCGGACTAAAGGCATTCAGTCTATTCAAGGAAAGACGTATGGCCATATTCTTCATATTCAGCATGTGCCTTGGCGTATCACTACAGATCACCAACAGCTACGGCAACATATTCATCACCTCGTTTTCCGACATTGCCGAATATGCCGACACATGGGGCGCACGCAACGCCAACGCACTCATATCCCTGTCGCAGATAAGCGAGACTCTCTGCATACTCCTCATCCCCTTCTGCCTGAAGCGCTTCGGCATAAAGATAGTAATGCTCATATCGATGATAGCATGGGTGCTGCGCTTCGGCTTCTTCGGGCTTGGCGACACAGGCAGCGGTCTATGGCTGCTCGTCCTCTCATGCATAGTCTACGGCGTGGCATTCGACTTCTTCAATGTATCCGGCGGACTATACGTCGACCAGCAGACCTCCAAGGAGCAGCGGTCCAGCGCGCAGGGGCTGTTCATGATAATGACCAACGGAATAGGTGCCACAGTAGGCACCCTCGCCGCTCAGGGTGTGGTCAACCACTACGTGTTCTCACAGACCACCCCCGAGGCTCAACAGGCTGGCTGGACCACATCATGGTTCATCTTCGCCGCCTATGCCCTCGTGATTGCAATCCTGTTCATGATTATATTCAAGGATGAACAACCGTTAAAACCCTCCTCCACACAATCGTGATCCAATTCTACGCCCCCGATATAGCCTCGACTCTCACCCTCCCCGAGAGTGACTCGCGTCACGCGGTAAAAGTCCTGAGAATGACCGAAGGGGACACCCTTCAGGCGATTGACGGCTGCGGGCTCCTCTACACATGCCGGCTCGTCGAGGCCCATCCCAAACGCGCGGCTGTGGAGATAATCGAATCCCGGCTCCAGCCTCTGCCATGGGCTCAGCAACTCACTGTTGCTGTTGCCCCCACCAAGCATATGGACCGCATGGAATGGATGGTCGAAAAGATGACCGAGATAGGGGTCAACCGCATCATCCCGCTCCTTTGCGATCGCAGCGAACGGCGCGAGTTAAAGGTAGAAAGGCTCGAAAAGATTGCTGTCTCGGCAATGAAGCAGTCACTCAAAGCCCATCTGCCGATCATCGACGCGCTCACCCCCCTCCGTCAGGTCGCAGCTCTTATGCCGGAGGCACAGCGGTTTGTAGGCTACTGCGACCCCTCGGTCCCCCGACGGGAGCTGTCACACATATACTCGCCCCACAAGGACACCATGATACTCATCGGCCCAGAGGGTGACTTCACCCCGGCCGAAGTGTCACTGATGCTCGAAGCCGGGATTGTCCCCACGACATTCGGCGACAACCGCCTGCGCACCGAGACAGCCGCCCTCTACGCTCTCTCAGCATGCCATGTCATCGACTCCTCACACTCTCCCGAACACTGAAGAATATACAGCAACAACCCAAGATATGTTCTCATTCAAGGAATATTCATCACACCCCCAGTTCTTCCTCCTCGCAGGCCCATGCGTCATCGAAGGAGAGGAAATGGCATTGGATATTGCCGAACAATGCGTCAGAATCACTTCTGAGCTCGGCATCCCTTACGTATTCAAAGGCTCATACCGCAAAGCCAACCGCTCACGCATCGACTCATTCACCGGTGTAGGCGACCTGAAGGCTCTCAAGGTTCTTGCAAAAGTCCGCGACACCTTCGGTGTCCCTGTCGTAACCGACATCCATGCCGCAGACGAAGCCGAGATGGCAGCCGAATATGTAGATGTACTCCAGATACCGGCTTTCCTGTGCAGGCAGACCGACATTCTCATCGCCGCAGCAGGCACCGGAAAGGCAGTCAACATAAAAAAGGGGCAGTTCCTCTCGCCCGATGCCATGCAGTTCGCCATTCAGAAAGTGCGCGACGCCGGCAACGACAACGTAGCCCTCACCGAACGTGGTGTCTCATTCGGCTACCAGGACCTTATCGTTGACTACCGCGGCATCCCCGAAATGCAGCGTTTCGGAGCCCCGGTGATCCTCGACATAACCCACTCCCTTCAGCAGCCCAACCAGCCGGCGGGAGTCACCGGCGGCCGTCCCGACCTCATCGAGACAATAGCCAGAGCCGGGATCGCAACAGGCGTCGACGGCATATTCCTTGAGACCCACCGCGACCCGTCCGTGGCAAAGAGCGACGGTGCCAACATGCTCCCGCTCGACCGTCTCCCCCACCTCCTGCGCAACCTCTCGGCAATACGCTCTGTAATCAACACTCTATAATCACACCTCCATCAGACATCATCACACCCTATACTCACAATGAACATCAGATCCATCACACTATCACTCCTCATATCCGTTGCTGCAATCTCGGCAAGCGCACAAAGCTATGACGACCCCATGTCACAGGCTCTGATGAAAGCCTTCGACGAACTGCTTGACGAGGACCCGCGCGACCCAGAGACTCTCGTGCGCCGCGCAGGGCTGTACTATGCCCATCAGGACTATATCAAAGCCCTCGACGACATAAACACAGCAATGAAATACTACGCCCCCGACGATGAGGAGTCCCGCTACCCGGCATACCAGCTGCGCGCAAAGATATATCAGCGTCAGAAGAAATATGAGGACGCACTCGCCGACCTCAACACAGTCCTCAAGATGTCACCTCAGGACTACGGCACCATCTACCAGCGTGCCAACGTGCTCTACGAGCTCGGACGGTACCCCGAAGCCAACGCCGACTACTACCTCATGCTGCGTCTCAACCCCCGCAGCCAGGATGCCCTGCTCGGACAAGCCAAGGTCGCGGTAAAGCAGAACAACCTCGGGACCGCCAACGATCTCGCCGACCGTGCCGTGGCAATGACACCAAACAACAGTGAGATATTCATCGGACGCGCCGCCGTGCGCGACCTCATGGGCAACCGCCAGGGTGCCGTGGAGGACTACATATCAGCCATATCGGTCGACAACGAGAGCACAGCGCGTGCCCTGGGCCATCTTGTGGCTATGTCCCGCACCGACTACCCCACTGTGATGGCCGGACTCTCGTCAGCCATCAGCAAAGCCCCGCGCACAGGCATGTTCTACTTCATACGTGCAATGATAGCCCAGGGCCACTGCAACTATCTCGCAGCTATAGCCGACTACGACAAGATCATCAACGAGAACCTCGATTCCTACCCCGGGCTCAACGGTGCTCTCGCCGAATGCTACTACTACCTCGGACGCTACGACCGCGCCCTGCTTAACGCCGACTACGCCATAAGTGCCACCGACGAAAATGCATTCTACTACGTGCTCAAGTCACGTATCGAGCGGGCAATGGGCGACAACCAGGCTGCACTCGACGCTGCCGACAAGGCCATCGAAAAATCTCCGGAATCAATCGATGCTCTTGAGGCAAAAGCTCTCGCCGAAATAGCTCTCGGACAGCCCGCCGGCGCATCAATCGCCCTAAGCGAAGCCGCAATGGTCAACCCCGAAAACCCCTACATACAGATCCTCCGCGGATGGGTGCTCGGCGACTTCCGCAAGCAGGCCGCCAATTCCGAACGAGCCTACGAAATGGTGCTCGACATGGACTTCGACTTCGACAACGTGCAGTCGCTCCGTGGATTTGCCCTCCTCTCTCTCGACCGCAGGGAACAGGCGGACAACTGGATGGAACGCATCCTCGACACTGCCGACGATTTCGACGGAATGGTCAACTACTACGCCGCATGCTACTATTCACAGACCGGCATGACCGAACGCGCCCTCCGATGCATGGAGACATCGCTCGAAAAAGGCTACGCCAACTACCACAACTGGACCAAGGCTTCGGAAGCGAACATCAACTGCGCCCCCCTACGCTCCAATCCCGAGTTCACCAGACTTCTTGACAAATACTCCCACCTCTTCAAATAGACCTACACATGCGCCTCCCCCTGACTCTCTGCCTCCTGATCTTGGCTACACTGTTCTCCCGGGCAGAGACCCGACGACTGATGATCCCCGGCTCGCACGGCAACCTCTCTGCTGTCATCGAGACCCCCGACCTGCGACAAGGGCAGAAATGCCCTATGGTGATGATCATGCACGGCTTCATGGGAAGCAAGGATTCCCCGCTTGAAAAGATGATAGCCGAAAAGCTACTCTCAGCAGGGATAGCCTCCATACGCTTCGACTTCAACGGCCACGGCGAAAGCGAAGGCGAATTCATCGACATGACCGTGCCCAACGAGATCGAGGACGCCATCAAGGTGCACAGCTATGTGTCAGGGCTCCCCTACGTAAGCAGCATAGGAGTCACAGGCCACTCCCAGGGAGGCGTGGTTGCATCCATGCTCGCAGGCAAGCTCGGCAAAAAGAAGGTCCGGAGTGTGGTACTCATGGCTCCCGCAGCAGTCCTTCGCGACGATGCCATCCGTGGCAACACCATGGGCAAGATCTACGACCCGCTCAATCCACCCGAATACATCGAGATGTGGAACGGCAAGAAACTCGGACGCGACTACATGCTCACAGCATTCTCGCTGCCCATCTACGAGACCGCCTCGGCATATACAGGACACACATGCATAATCCACGGCACAGGCGACCGCGTAGTACCCTACACCTACGGACTCCGCTTCCACGACATCTGGAAAGGAAGCGAATACCATCAGCTCGAAGCCGAGGACCACGGCTTCTCCAAGGACCTCGACCGTGCCGCCACCCTCTCCGCCGACTTCCTCATCACCCACCTCAAATAACCCCTCAGCCACACCCCTCCACTCCACCCCCGCTTCATAACATTCCCCTGCTATAATCCCTCCTCCGCCATAGCATAAACTATTCACATCCGGTACCCCGACTGTAAAACCAAAATACACTCAGGGAATCGGATGCATTTT
>ERZ777305.899-NODE-899-length-43254-cov-4.285747_pt1 | contig 43254 bp, 41 predicted proteins | sample MGYA00374965_ERZ777305 | MGnify/ENA primary metagenome ERZ777305 (study PRJEB29328, sample SAMD00013331) | mouse gut metagenome | study: EMG produced TPA metagenomics assembly of the Metagenome analysis of fecal microbiota from mouse which was promoted...
CGTAGAAGCTTCCTATGCTAAAGACGATAAATTTAGAGTATCTTTAAAAAACAAAACAAACAATCATGAACAAATCATTTTAAAAAATAAAGAAGGCGTTCACGTAGATGTCCACAATCCCGAGGTTATTATAGATGTTGAGATAAGAAATAAACATAGTTATATATACTTTGAACGTATTCCCGGAATTGGAGGATATCCCGTGGGTTCTTTAGGTAAGGGACTTCTCATGCTCAGTGGTGGCATTGATTCACCAGTAGCAGGATATTTAGCCATGAAACGCGGAGTTCGCATTGAAGGACTTTATTTTGAATCTCCTCCACATACTAGTGAGGCAGCTAAAAATAAAGTTATAACTTTAGCAAAGACTCTTTCTGATTATTCGTGTTATATAAAACTTCATGTTATTAATTTTACGAAGATTCAAGAGACGATATTAAAAGAATGTCCACATGAGTACTTGATTACGATTATGCGTCGCATGATGTATCGCATTGCTGAACGTGTTGCAGATTGTCAAAATTGTAAGGTTTTAATAAATGGGGAATCAATTGGGCAAGTAGCAAGTCAAACACTTACGAGTATGAGTGCCATAAATGAAGTAGTACGCATGCCCGTGATACGTCCAGTAGCTTGTCTAGATAAAATCGATATTATAGATATAGCTAAAAAAATCGAGACATATGAAACATCGATATTGCCATTTGAGGATTGCTGTACAATTTTTGTCCCTGATCATCCCGTAATTAATCCCGATCGAAAACTATGTGAGGAATATGAAAGTCTATTCGACTATGAGAGTTTAATTGATGAGGCAATTAAAAATGCTACAGTAATAAAAGTTGAAAACAAGATTAGTGAAGAGCACAATAATGTCTTGTAAAAATAAGCAAATAATACTATAATTGATATAGTAGGTGAATGATATGAATATGAAGGTGGTTGTTATTTGGGGATTTGTCGTATTAGTATTTGCAGGATTGGGAATTTTTGGAATGTTAAATCAAGATATTCTAGAAACTCCACCAGATATAAATGCGCCATATGTTCCCAATGATAATGTTCAAGGAAAATCCATGGTTTGTTCTAGTACTCGTGATAATGGAAGTAGTTCTTATCGTTTTACGTTAGATGAAACCACTAATAATATAAAAAGTGTAAATATTAGTTATTCTGCAAGTAATGCCGATATTGATACATATACAGCGGCAACGAATTTAAATAATTCTATCGTTAATGGAGTAACTTTTACTCTATCGGGAACTTCTACGGATTTTGCCCTAATAATAACGGCTAATGTTGGAAGTATGGATACAGTTGCTTTAGAAAGTGTTTCAGCGGACTTGTCAAAATTAGGCATCATTATCGAGGGAGTAACGGATTATGAAACTTATAAGACAGCACTTGCATCAGCAGGGGCCTATACCTGTGATTAATATTTAAAAAAATGCCCATAATAATAATGGGTGATGAAATATTAAAACTAAGAGTTGCAAATTAAATCAAAGAGGCGCGTATCAAAAAATAAAAGAAGAATATAATAATGTATTCGGATTCAATATAAGTGATATTGAACATACAAGTGATCAAAATAAAACGGATTTATCACTAAATACCGTCAAAGAACGCATCAATGTAAAAAAAAGATAGTAGCTATCTTTTTTTTTTGATATAATTACTAAGAGGTGAAAGAAAAATGAAAATATTAACAATCAATGCTGGTAGTTCATCTTTAAAATTTAACTGTATTGAACTTCCTAGCGAAAAAGAATTAATAAGTGGCTATTTTGAAAAAATAGGACTAGGTGGAGGTTTTTATAGCATTAAAATCGATGGCAATAAAGTAAAACATGATGCTGAACTTAATAATCATTCTGATGCTGTAAAATATTTACAAGAGGAGTTATTTAAAAATAATATAATTTCTTCATTAGACGAAATAGATGGCGTAGGACATCGTTTAGTACATGGTGGAGATCGTTTTAAGGATTCTGTTCTTTTAACTGATGAAGTATTAAAGGAATGTGAAAAGTTTAATGATTTAGCACCACTTCACAATCCAGCAATGCTTGCTTGTATTGAGGCATTTAGAAGTGCTATGCCTTCAACGCCAATGGTTGGGGTATTTGATACATCATTCCATCAAAGTATTCCTGAGATAAACTTTTTATACTCAGTTCCATATTCATGGTATAAAGATTATGGCATTAGAAAATATGGTTTCCATGGTACAAGTCATAAGTATATAACTAAAAAGATGAAGGAAATACTAGGTAAGGAAAGTGTAAATATTATCAATTGCCATATTGGAAGTGGAAGTAGTGTATGCTGCATCAAGGATTCAAAGAGCTATGATACGACAATGGGATTTTCGCCAAACTCAGGATTGATGATGGGTACTCGCTCAGGTGATATCGATTACTCAATTATTCCATACTATATGAATAAAACGGGAAAAACTTTAACAGAAGTTGACAATATTCTAAATAAAGAAAGTGGTTTATTAGGTATATCTGAGAGATTTTCTGATCACCGTGATGTTGAAAATGGAATGTATGAAGAAAAGGATCCTAAATGTATATTAGCTAATGATATGTATGTCGATAGAATTGTTAGCTTTATCGCAAAGTATTATGTGGAATTAGATGGCAATGTCGATGCCTTAGTATTCACAGCTGGTTTAGGAGAAAATGCTCGTGAATTCCGCGAAAGTATTTTAAAACGCGTATCTTCATTGGGAATTGAAGTCGATGTTGAAAAGAATATGAATGTTGCAAGTTACAAAGATATCCATGAAGGTATTATCTCTACAGAAGCATCGCGTATTCCTGTATATGTAATCCCAACAAATGAAGAATTAATGATTGCCTTAGATACTTATGAAATAATAAATAACTAAGATAGAAAAGGGGGTTGAACATGAATTCAATCTTCAAACAAATATTAAAAAAAATAAAAGAGTATGATACGATTGTCATAGCTCGTCACGTAGGACCTGATCCCGATGCGATAGCAAGTCAATTGGCTTTAAAAGATATAATTGAATATAACTTTCCTCATAAGAAAGTGTATGCGGTAGGAACAGGAGTTTCAAGATTTAAATTCTTGGGAATATTGGATAAAGTTGATGAATCGACTTTAGAGCATGCTCTATTGATTATTACGGATGTTCCGCGTTTTGATCGCGTTGATGGGGCTTATAAGCCAAGGTATGATTTTACCATTAAAATAGATCATCATCCATGTGATGAAGTAATATGTGATTTGGAGTTAGTAGATGAGTCATCAAGCAGTGCTTGTCAATTGATTACCGAACTTGTCTATAAAACTAAACTTAAGATTAATAAGGATATAGCTAGTAAACTATATTTAGGAATAGTTGCCGATTCAGATCGCTTCTTGCTTTCCTATACTAGTGGTAAGACTTTAGAGTTATCATCTAAATTATTAAATGATTACGATCTTGATTTGATGGGACTTTATCAAAATTTATATGATCGAAGTATTAATGAACGACGTTTTGAAGCTTACATCATCAATAATTTAACAATAACCGAAAATGGCTTTGGCTATATTAAAATAACTGATGATGTTATAAAAAAATATGAAGTAGATTCTAGTACGGCCTCGAATATGGTCAATAACCTTAATTTTATTCGCGAACTTAAAGCATGGGCATTTTCATCTTTTGATGATAAAATGGGCTTATATAAGATAAACATCCGCAGTCGTGGGCTTGTCATTAATGATGTTGCCGAAGAATATAATGGAGGCGGACATAAATTTGCATCAGGGGCGCGTTTAAAGAGCGAAGAGGAAGTTGATCTATTATTTGAAGCATTGGATAAACGTTGCAAAGAGGATAAAGAAAACAACCAATAAATTATTGGCTGTTTTTTCTTTCGTATAAATAATAAGTTATGTTTCTATGCTCATATTTCTGTTTTTTGACGGCGATAATATCGTAATATTCTGTTAAAAGATTATATTTCTTTTTGGCGATAACATATTTAGGTCTTGTGTCACTTTTGATGTATTTTCTTTGAGCTTTGCGCATTTTGGGATAGTTTTCATTGGGAATATTGTTGCGCATAAAGTAGTAATATTGAGGTACTGTGTCAGTAGTCAAATAAAGACCAAAATCTAAACCATAATAATTAAGTAAAGTCTTCTCCTCACTTTGATTGATAATATCGGCAAATATAAATTGAGCATAATCACTTTTTTTCCATTTCATATATTTGGTATTATCCGAAGTTATCAGTAAAATTGTTAAGAATAGTAATCCTAGTATTGCCAAATGATAATTTTTAATTTTGATTTTTTTTCTATTTAATATATCGATAATATAAAGTATACCTATAATGGTAAAGGGAGTAAGAATATAACCGTAATAAAAATATGATGTTCCTCCGATAAAGGTCATTATGCCCGTGAATAGAAAGGCTAAAGTAAACCATATTTTAGCATTTTTTCTTCCCTTAAAGATATCCTTTTTATAGAGTATAATAAGGGGAATTAATATTAGGAATAGGTAAGGTATATTGCCAAATATGTTGCCAAGTAAGATATAAGTCATCTTCCATATTTTTAGTAAGAAACTAGTCTTTGAGGCATAAGAAGACATATTGACGAGTAAATAAATATTAAATAAATCACCAATGGCATGATTTAAGAAGAAATATATTAAACATGGAAGAGAAGCTAAAAGCATTCCCGCAATAAATACTAATCCATTTATGATAGCTGTCTTTAGATCCTTTTTAAATAGAGGAATTAGACATACTGTTGCCGCAAATATAAACCAGAATCCCAAAAGGGAATACTTAATCCAAAAAACAATACCAGCAATGATGCCATTAAGTAACAATATTCTTTTACTTATATTTTCCTCTTTTTTATCTTTTAAATATTTAATATAATAAAATAAACTTATGAACATTAATGGCAAGGTAAACTCTTCAGCGCTTCCTCCATGACCAAATGTAAAGACAAAGAAGGCAGAAAAACAATATATCAAGATTCCTAAAAAACTATATTTTTCATCTTTATAAAATAATTTGATTATTTTTCTTACAAAGATTAAATTAATAAACATTGCTAGCAATTCTAATAGATAAACGCCAATAAATGTCTTACTTGATATAAGCGTTGCTATGGCATAGATAAAATAGAGATATGGACCCTTTTGTTCAAATAAATCGCGATAGGGAACTATGCCATGCCAGATACTCTTACCAACAGTCATGAAGGCATTGGCATCCCACCAATCATTGAACTTAAAGAGAAAGGAATTTTTACTCATTAAAGTAATAAAAATAGCTCCTATTAAAAAAATTAATAGTAACTTTAAAATATTTTTCTTTTTCATTAAACTCGACCTCTATTTAAAGTATAGCAAAATTAAATCTATTAATAAAGTAAATTTTTTAGTATAATAGGGATAGGTGAGGCATATGAAAGATTTAAAAGTCGTCTTTATGGGAACGCCAGATTTTGCCGTTCCAGTATTAAAAGAGTTAATTGAAAATACTAATGTTGTATTAGTAGTAACAAAAGAGGATAAAGAGGTGGGAAGAAAGAGAGTCTTGACTCCTTCTCCGGTAGCGGTTTTGGCAGCTTCTAGGGGAATTGAAGTATTTAAACCCCATCGCTTGAAAAATGATTATCAAGTTATTTTAGACAAGGATCCAGATATTATCATCACTTGTGCTTATGGTCAAATTGTTCCAACAGCTATTCTTGAGTATCCGCCGCTTGGCTGTATCAATGTTCATGCTTCATTGCTTCCTAAGTATCGTGGAGCATCGCCAATAACAGCCGTTATTATGAATGGAGAAGAGAAAACGGGAATAACTATTATGTACATGGATGAGGGAATAGATACGGGAAATATTATTCATGCTTCGGAAATTTCCATTGAAAGTGCGGATACCTATGGGACATTGTCAGAGAAGTTAAGCGTCTTAGGAGCAGATTTACTTATGAAGACTTTGCCAAGCATTGTCGATGAGACCAATTTTTCTCTTGCCCAAGATGAAAGTGAAGCAACTTATGTGGGCATGTTAAAACGTGAAGATGAGCGCCTTGATTTTAATGATGCAGCGAAAAATATCGTCAATAAGATTAGAGCTTTAAATCCTGAACCACTTGCCAATATTTTAGTTGATGACGAGGAGTGGAAAATATTAAGCGCTGAGGTTGGTTCTACTAAGACGGGAGAAGTTGGCGTTATTAGTGAAGTTGGCAAGGATTACTTTAGCATAAACTGTCAAGATGGCTGTGTTAATATACGAGAGATAAAACCATCTGGCAAAAAGAATATGATGGTAAGAGATTTTTTTAATGGTTATAAGAAAGAAAATTTAATAAATAAAAAGGTGGGATAAAATGAAAAAGAGAAAAACAGAAGAGGAGAATAGACAAGAAAACTTTTTTGATGTCTTTATTCGCAATTGGAAAAATGTACCAGGATTTAGAAGTGTTATAAAATTAGGATTATATTTTATATTTATATTTATCTTTATCTTGGTTGTAAATGTTGCGGGAAATAAAACTGGTACGAAAAAGAACGTTGCAAATACCCATGTATCATCGACAACTAAAGCAGTTGAGACAATAACATATAAAGATGTCTTAGAAAATGTCGTAAAAAATAATAAAGATGTCTACATGGAGATAGAGATTAATGGTCAAAAAGCTGTCGTTGATGCCGTAAATAATGGAGAAAATATAACAGGTTATTATGAAACAGATAAATTAACTAAAAAGTTTAAGATTGAAAATAATGTTCTTTATGAGGTTACTTTAGATCATGAAATAGAAAATGATAAAATATTGAATGGTCTCAATATTGATTTTATTGTTCCAGCTAATATGATAGAAATCTTAAAAAATAATATTCCAACTAAAATGATAAATAATGAGAAAGTATTATATAATTATGATATAACTATTAACAATATTGCATATAAAGTAACAACGACAGTTAAAGAAAGCATTTTAACTAATATTGAAATAATTAGCGAGAAAGAAAAATATACTATTGTATATGAGTAGGTGAGTTTAATGAAAAAGTTTGTCAATTTTTTAACGCTGTTGCGCATAATAGCAACTCTTGTTTTGCCCATTATATGGCATATATTTGATTCGTGGACGATATTGATTTTTGTCTCTATTATTCTTTTGACAGACTTCTTTGATGGCTTCTTGGCGAGAACATTTCACGTTCAAAGTCTATTTGGAAGTATTGCTGACAGTGTAGCTGATAAAATATTTGGCATTGTTCTTTTACTTATTGTTGCTGGAATATTTCCAATATACTATTCTCTAGTGATCTTTGAAGCCATTATTGCAGGAATAAATATCTATGCAGCATTGAGGGGAGCAACAACAAAATCGACATTCCTTGGTAAGTTCAAAATGTGGTTACTAGGAATAAGCACGGTATTTGGCTTAGTAATTATGTTTGAGCATTCTTTAACTACTTATGATGTTCCACTTATAAATTCTATTATTGAAAATAAAGATGTCCTCTTGGTATCATCAGTTTTAATTACTAGTGGATCGGAACTTATGGTTGTCTTAGATTATTCGCGTCATATTATTAAAGAATTGAGAAGCGAAAAGCCTAAATTTAAATACCGTTTTAAAGATGATGAGCGATTGATGTATGTACTATTTGATACAGATTACTTTCTATCACATAAAGATTTACCATTATCAAAGCACTTATTGAAATAAGTGCTTATTGCATTTTTTTATATAATATGCAATAATATGCAGCAAAAGAGGGGGATATTATGCTAACTAAAACGAGATTAAAAACTAAAGAGATATTATATGAACTTAAAGAAAATGCCAAATCTATTGATTCGGGAAATATCATTGAAAGCGATGATATCTTAAAAATTATGGAAACAGGATTTAGCAAAATGGAATATTTTCATGTTATTGAGACAAGAGAAGCCATTGAGGCATGTATCGGGGAAGAACAAGAAGAAAAAAGTTTAGCATGCAAAAAAGCCTATGCTGAATATTCTTTATATGTTACCCTTATAGGGTATTTAGATAGTAAAATAGCTAGATTGAGAAGACTATATGAACAGCTTGTTAAGGAAAATAGTGATTATATAGCTATGCTTGCTGGTAAAGTAGCTACGGCGTGTAATTTTCGTAGGCGTGTGTTGAATGACTATCTAGGGGTTTTTGGCTACGAAGAAGAGGATTTTTTAGATGCCAATAATTTTTTAGAATCATCGGTAGAAAATATAATATTTAAAGCCCTTTTTGATACGGAAAATGTTTATGGAAACTTTAGCCAGTTAATCTCTATGGGGCATTCTAATATGCAAGATTTATTTTTAATAAGTGGCTTTATTCAGGCCTATTTAGAAGGATTTAAAAAAGCAGATAATTTCGATATTGATAGTATTATTTTCTTCTATCATAAGCGCAGGAAATCCTACATAAAATATAAAAATAAATGTGAAGGTGATAGGGACGAAGTAAAGAGTATTTTACAAAAGCAAAATAAGCCTTTACATTGATAATATAATTTGTTATAATTTATTTAGCAGGTTTAAGTGGGCAGAAATTCCCACTTTTGTTATTGTTTGGGAGGAATTTTATGGACCATATTTTAAAAAAGGTAAGAGAGATTATAGAAGAGCCAATGAAAAAAATGGATATCACCGTTGACAGTGTATCTTGGGAAGTTGAAGGCAAGTATAATTATTTAAAAATTATTCTTGATAAGGAATCAGGATTGGATATTGATACCATTGTTGAAGCAACAAATATAATTAATCCAATTCTAGATGAATATGATTTAATTGATGAAGAATATATCTTAGATATATCTAGTAAAGAAAGAGGTTAGTATTATGAATGGTAAAGAATTTATAAAAGCATTAAAAAATATTATTGAAGAAAAAAATATTGATGAAGATACAGTCTATGATGCTATGGAGCAAGGACTTATTACAGCTTATAAGAAAAATTATGATTCCAAGACAAATGTCAAAGTATTAATTGATCGTAAAAGTGGTGAATTTAGAGTAATTCGTTATTATGTCGTTGTCGATGAATATATTGAAGGTGATGAATCAACTGACGAAGAGGGAAATATAATCTATTTAGATCCAGAGATTAATGAAGATGCCCAATTATTACTTGAAGATGCCAGAAAAATGGTTCCAGATATCAATGTTGGTGAGACAATTGAAGAAGAAGTAACTCCTAAGGATTTCGGGCGTGTGGCTGCTTCAACTTGTAAACAAGTGGTTACGCAAAAGATTAGAGAAGCAGAGAGAAATTCTATAATTAATGAATTTGCTGATAAACAAGATGAGTTGATGGTTGGCGTTCTAGCAATGGAAGATAATCGCAATTACTATATTGATTTAGGTCGTACGAGAGGTATATTGCCAAAAACGGAAATGATTCCTGGAGAAACTGTTAAGATGGGTTCAAGCATTAAAGTATATATTTCCAAAGTGGAAGCTAATACTAAGGGACCTTTAGTATTATGTACAAGAAAACATTATGGTTTTGTAAAGCGTCTATTTGAGACAGAAATTCCCGAATTACAAGATGGTACATTGGAACTTCATGCGGTAGCTCGTGAAGCAGGTGTTCGCAGTAAAGTAGCTGTTTCTTCTACTAATGATCGCGTCGATGCCATTGGAACATGTATTGGTGAGAGAGGTTCAAGAATTGCCAGTATTTTAAGTGAATTGAATGGGGAAAAGGTGGACTTAGTCTTATGGAGTGAAGATAATGCAGAATATATCAAGAATGCCTTAAGTCCAGCTAAAGATGTCATCGTAAGTATTATCGATGATACTAAAACACGTGAAGCACTTGCCATTGTCAATGACGATAACTTGAGTTTAGCAATTGGCAAAAAGGGTATGAATATCCGCTTGGCAAGCAAATTAACAAAATTTAAAATTAACATCAAAACAATGCAACAAATTCAAGAAGAGGGAAATCAATAATGAAAAAGATTCCCATGCGTACTTGTGTAGTGACTAGAGAAAAATTGCCTAAAAATGAACTTATTCGTATTGTCAAAACGAATGATGGAATAATAATTGATGAAAGTGGCAAGGTAAATGGTCATGGATGCTATTTAAAAAAGGATGAAAATGTCATAAGAATGGCACAATCTAAGAAGATATTAAATCGCATTCTCGAAGCAGAAGTACCAGATTGTTTATTTGAAGATTTATTAAGTATATTAAAATAAAAGAAAGAGGTGGTACTCATGATGAGTGTTCAAGATTATGCAGAGGATATGAACTTTACTGTTCAAGATGTCCTAAATAAATGTAGAGAGTTAGGAATAAAGGTAAATAGTAAAGACGATAAACTAGATGATAATTCAATAGTTATGTTGGATAATTGTATGAATCTTATTAATAGTGATGCTGAACTTAACTTTGAAGAAACCGATGCTATAGATGATGTAGTAGAAGATTTAATGTTAGATGATAATATAAAATCTATTACAAAATCACATACTGTATCTAAAGAAAAGGTTAAGAAGAATAAAGAAGCAAATAGTCAAAGCAAAGAATATCTAAATAAAAAGAAACAGATGTATAAAAATAAAGAGAAGTTACAAAGTAATAAGAATGAAGAAATCGATACAACTATTGTTTTATATAAGGAGAACATGAGTGTTCAAGAGTTAGCAACCGCGATGAATGTCGATGGTGTTGAATTAGTTAAAAAGTTAGTATCTTTGGGATTAATGCTTAGTTTGACGCAACCTATTGATTTTGAAACGGCTGAAATTTTAGTAACTGATTATAATAAGACCTTAAAGAAACAAGAAACGCAAGATATCTCTAATTTTGAAAATTATGAGATTGTTGATAATGCTGAAGACTTAGTTTCACGTCCTCCAGTAATAACAATTATGGGACATGTCGATCATGGTAAGACAACACTTCTTGATTACATTAGAAATTCCCATGTTGTCGATGGCGAGGCCGGAGGAATTACGCAACATATAGGTGCTTATCAAATTGAATATAATGGCAACAAGTTGTCATTTATAGATACGCCAGGACATGCCGCTTTTACGGAGATGCGTGCACGCGGAGCAAGTGTAACGGATATTGTCATAATAATTGTCTCTGCGGAAGATGGAGTTATGCCACAGACGAAAGAGGCTGTTGATCATGCCTTAGCAGCAAATGTGCCAATAATAGTGGCAATCAATAAAATAGATAAACCAAATGCCAATCCAGATCGCATTATGACAGAGATGGTAGAGATAAACATTACTCCAGAGGAATGGGGTGGAACTATTCCATTTGTTCGCATTAGTGCTAAATCAGGAGAAGGTATTGATAAGTTATTAGAGACTATTTTGGCCATAGCTGAAGTTTCTGAATTAAAGGCTAATCCAAATAGATATGCAACGGGAACAGTAATTGAATCGCGTATTGATAAAAATATGGGAGGAGTTGCAAGTATCTTAATCCAAAATGGAACCCTTCGCTTGGGAGATCCAATCGTTGTTGGTGTTGCTCATGGTCGCGTCAGAACTTTAAAAGACGATTTAGGACGCGATATAGTTGAAGCTGGACCATCTACTCCTGTTGAGATAACGGGACTTTCTGATAATCCATCAGCTGGCGATAAATTCATGGCCTTTGAATCAGAACATGAGGCAAGAGATATTGCTGGAAAAAGGGCAATTCAAGCTAAAGAGAATAAAAATAAAAAACAAGCTTTGAGTTTAGATGAATTGTTTGCATCAATTCAATCCGGAATAAAGGAAATAAATGTCGTTTTAAAATGCGATGTTCGCGGATCAGAAGAAGCAGTTAAGAATTCTTTAGAGAAAATAGATGTCGAAGGTGTTAAAATTAAGGTCGTTAGAAGTGGTATAGGAACAATAACGGAAAGTGATGTAGTACTTGCCAATGCTTCAAATGCCATCGTTATTGGCTTTAATGTAGTACCTTCTAATAAGACAAAAGAAGTAGCTAAAGAGTACAATGTTGATATTCGCCTTTATACAATTATTTATAAAGTAGTTGAAGAGATGGAACAGGCTATGAAAGGTATGTTAGATCCAGAATACGAAGAGGTAGCACAGGGTTCATGTGAAGTTAGAAAATTATTCAAATTCTCTAAAGTGGGAACTATTGCCGGAGTTATGGTTACAAGTGGCGTTATGAAAAACGGTGCAAGTGTTCGCATTGTCCGCGATGGTGTCATTATCTATGAAGGTAAGATATCTTCAATTCAAAGAGAAAAAGATTCTGTTAAAGAAGTTAAGCACGGCTTTGAATGTGGTATAACTATTGAGGGATATAACGATATTAAAGAGGGCGATGTCTTCGAAACTTATGAGATGGTTGAGGTAAAAAGATGAGTGTAAAGATAGAGAGAATTTCTAGTGATGTAGCTCGTGAACTTTCTAGCATAATGTTACTAGAGGCAAAAGATGAGACTCTAAAACATGTTACTATTACAGGATGTGTTGTTACCAGTGATTTAGGTTTAGCACGCGTTTATTATACATACATGGGTGAAGAATCATTAGAAGCTGTTGCTGAAAATTTGGAAGTTGCAGCGCCATATTTAAGAACAGTGCTTGCCAGTCGTATCGAGTTGCGTCATACGCCTGAATTAAAATTTATATATGATGATTCAGTGGAATATGGTCAAAATATCGAAAGAATTATCAATAAAATACATGAAGAGGAAAAAGAGGATTAAACATCCTTTTTTTTGTGAAGAGATTGCTAATAAGTTATAACTTTGCTATAATGTTATGGAATAGAATGGTAGATGTAGAAGTATGAGATTAAAAAGACGAAATATAATATTTTTTACTATTGGATTTTTAGCTGTTGCCTTTGCTGCTATAACGACTACGCTTATTATTAATGGAGATTCGACCATTGCTACTAATGTTGGAGATTTTGGCATTTATCTTAGCAAAGCGTATTTAGATTCAAATGATATTTCTAAACATGCCATATCAACAGATGGTCAAAATCTTACTTTTGAAATAGAAAAATTGAAAAATTTACATGAACAGAGCAAATTGGAATATGAAGTTACTAATGCTAGTAAGCAATATGATGCCAAGGTAAGTATTGAATGTCAATATGATAATGTTGCCTTTTCCGATTCGGAAGTTAATCTAGATGATTATATTGATATTGATTATTTTTTAAGTGAAGATATTATACCGGCTCGCTCTTCGGCAAATGGATCGATAACTGTAACTTTAAAGAAATCAATTGTTCAAAATATAACAGTTGGCTTAAATTGTTCACTAGAATTTGATGCTCAGGAGAGGGATAGTTTGGGGAGCGAAGAATTTAATAAACCAGAAGATTATGAGTTTCAACGTTTTTTAGTCGATCAAGATGGATTTATATTACCAGATACAGCGTTAGTTGTTTTAGATTCGCAAAAGAAATACATTGTTACGAGCAAGGATGCCGAACTTCATTTTGACGACTTGGATATGGGATTTCACGATATTTATATAATCGAGAATAAAACACAAGATGAAATAAAGAAGATGACTAATGATGAAATCAAGAAAAATGCCTTAACAAGTGCACATTTTACTCAAAGTAGTAAATTAATAACTTTTACTAATGGCTACCAAATAGTTGATGAATTAGCCAAAAAGCCTTTTAAGATATTGTTTGATGCAATGGGTGGTGAGGTAATAGAAACAGAAAAAGATGTTCGCTATAGTGAAACCTATGGCGATTTACCAACTCCTTCTAAATTTGGTTTTAAGTTTCTCGGTTGGTTTTTTGATAAAGAGTATACTAAACCAATAAATCCGGAACAAAAGGTGTACATCAAAAAAGATACGGTACTATATGCCTCTTGGAAAGAGGTTTGCATTTATCCGGTCGGCAAAACTTGGGATTTTAATTATACGGGAAAAGGGGAAGAATTTATCGTACCTTGTAATGGAACTTATATGATTGAAATATATGGTGCTGGTGGAGATAATACGGCTGGCAGCGGAGGTAACTTGCAGGGAATAAATGGTCGTGGTCATTCGACAAGTGGAAGTAAAGCCTCTGGTATCGTGGAATTTCAAAAGAATTTACCAATTTACATTTATTTAGGGCAAAAAGAAGGCGCCTTTAATGGTGGCGGCAGTGGTGGTCGCACAATAGATAGTGTTGCAACTTCAACTCATGGATCAGGGGCAAGTGATGTAAGATTAATTAAGGCTAGCGAGAATAGTTGGTATGATACTAATCATTCATCATGGAATACGGATAAATCCTTATTATCGAGAATTATAACTGCCGGTGGGGGCGGCGGCGTAAAAGTAGGTGCTGGAAGAGCATTTAATGGCGCTACTCCATTAAGTTATTATCACAATACGACAGCAGATTTATATCAAGCTTATTCTCGTGATGGCGAAGGATCTAATGGACAATTAGGTTTGGGTAGTAGTGAGGTTACGGGAAGAAGCACTTTAAATGTTGGCGATATTGGCGATGCTGCTAGTGGAGGTGGCGGAGGAGGCTACTATGGTGGTAAGACTTCTGCCCAAAGCCGCAGTTATACTTATGATCAATTTTCGAGCATTATGGCAAGTACAGGAGGATCAGGTCGTGGATACGGAATTTATGGACGCAATGGCAATCGTCTAGGTGGATCCGAAGCACATTCTTATACTGGTACAAGTTATATTACAAGCGGGTATACTTATAATGGGCATACATATAGCTTTACGGATTCTAAGATGACACTGCAACAAAACAACGGTGATGGTCGTGCTAAAATCACCTTGATGTCCATAATTGAAGAAGATTAAAAAGATAAAACTCTAGACAAAGTGCTAGAGTTTTGATATCTTAAAAAAGGAAAAGAAAAAGTAGGTCATTCTTATGTATGATATTTATAAAGAATTAAATAAAATAATTGATTATATTGAAGAAAATATTTTAGAGGAAATTGATATTAACTATTTAAGTAGAATGTCGGGTTTAAATATCAATATGCTAAAAAATATTTTTACTTGTCTTGCGGGAATAAGTATAAGTGAGTATATTAGATACCGCCGTCTAAGTTTAGCTACTCATGATATTTTAAACGGCGAATCAATAACTGATGTTGCTTTAAAATACCACTATAGTTCACTTTCGTCTTTTACGCGTTCTTATAAAAATTTTTCTGATATAGCTCCCAAGGATATAAAGAATAATCATAATTTAAAGATGTTTAATAGAATAGTATTTCGTGAAAGTATTAACGATTATAATCTTGAATATAAAATTCAAAGTGTCGAATTTAATTTATATGGTGTAAGCAAGAGAATTCCTTTAGAGCAGAGTTACAAGTATGCAAAGGCATTTTGGGAAGAGGTTAAGAACATGATTCCCGAGTTTAATGAGAAAACACGTTATGGCTTTCTCTATTGTGATGAAGAAATTGCAGAATATTACTGTCTATTAGATGAGCCATTTGCCAATAGCAAAAAAAGACATATACCAAAGCAAAAGTATTTTATATATACTATTCCAAATGAATCCTCGCACTTTATTTCTAATAGTATTCGCAAAGGCATTAGTGAGTACATAAAATCATTAAACTATACTTATGTAGATATGCCAACAATGGAAATATATCGCGATAATGAAGTTGAAATATACATTCCCATAGCTTAACATAATTTGTTTAAAAAATGTTAAGTTTTTTATTGCAATATATATCATAATTAAAAGGGATGTATTATGATAAAAGAGTATTGCAATATATTAAAAAATTATTATTCGGTTATACATAAAGATAAGAAAAAATTATATCCATATTATGCTGGGTATATATGTAATATTATTGTGGAATTAATAATTCCCATATGTGTTGCCAATATAACGGAGAAGTTGACAGGTTCTTATTTTGTTGCCGCTATAGTTTGTGTTTTTCTCCTCCTTTTTTTGAATGTTTTAAATTCTTTACTGTCTTTTATCGACATGCATTTTTATGCCAAGTTTTTTAAAGCTAATTATATTTCATTATACAAGCAGGTAATAAACAAAATATATGATTTTGATGAAGAATATAAAAAGACATTTTCGACAGGAAAACTATTAAATAGTTTGACAAGTGATGTCGTCAATATTGGAGAAATGGCTGATAATATTTTGACCATTAGTTTAAATATTATTAAATGGTTTATAATACTTATCTATTTTTCAAAAATAAGTATTGTTTTAGCATTAGGTGTGATGTTGCTTAATGTAGTTTATATTACTCTTTCTAATTATTTAAATAATAAAAGTGTAAGTAATTATTTAGAACAGAGAAAACATAATGATTCTCTAATAAGTTTGATTAACCAAACTTTATTGGGATTAAAAGATGTTAAAACGATGAACTTTTCTAGTGACTTAAATAAAAAATATAATGCAATTTATAAAAAATGGGGACAAGCTTATTTTGATAAACGACGTTTTTATATTTATCGTGTGACATTTTTAAAAATTATGTTGGAACTTATCAAATGTGCAATTTATATTTATTGCATTATAGCGATTACTAAGGATAATATGAGTATTGGGACACTTTTGCTCATCATATCATATTACACCTCCTTCTTTTCGGCATCGAGTACGATCATGTCTTGTGCGGCAAGTATGAAAGAGGAAAATGTCTCTCTTGTCCGTATTAAAGAGATATTGGATTATGGGCAAAATATTCAATATGAAAATAAGATAATCAAAGATATAGAAGGCGTTATCGAATTTAGAAATGTTTCTTTTTCTTATAATGAGAAAAAACTCTTGAAGAATATTAGTTTTACAATCAATAGCAATAAAATAACGGCAATAATTGGGGAAAATGGTTCGGGTAAAACGACTATTTTAAATCTCATCTTAAGATTATATTTTCCCAGTAAGGGAAGTATTTATCTAGATAACAAAAATATCTTGAATATCAAGTTAGATTCATATTTAAATAATATATCTGTGCTTAATCAAGATACTTATCTTTTTAATTTAAGTATTCGCGATAATTTTAATTTAATAAATAAGGATAAAAGAGTGCAAGAGCGAATTTGTAAGCTTGTGGGTATTGATAAGTTTATCAAAAATTTACCTAAGGGTTATAATACTGTGATAAGTGAAAATTCAACAAATATAAGTGGTGGGCAAAAGAGATTATTATCCCTTGCTAGAACGCTTATGAAGGATTCGAAGATTCTTCTCTTTGATGAGATTACTTCTAGTTTAGATATGGATATAACTAAGCAAGTAATTAATGTCTTAAATAAATTGAAGGAAAATCATACGATAATTATCGTTACGCATAAGAAAGAATTAATGGATATAGCTGATGAAACTATTAAGCTTTGCAAATGATTTAATTATTTAGGTTAAAAAAGCAAGTCCTTTAAAAATAAAATCAATAACTTCTAATATTTGTGATAAAATAGAGGTAGTTAATGAGGGATAGTATGAACATGATTGTAATTGGAAACATAATTGGCTTTGTTGGATCAATGTTTATGGTTATTGGTGGTTATTTAAAAAATAAGAATAATGCCATAATTGCGCAAACTATGCAACTATTTTTTCTATCAATAAGCAATTTAATTTTGGGAAGTGTTTCAGGATTTATCAATAATCTCATCAATTGTGTACGCAATGTTTTTAGTGTTAAAGATAAACTAACTATACCAATAAAATGGATAATCATAATTATTTCGATAATATTAACTGTTAAGTATAATAATTTAGGCTTAATAGGATATTTACCTTTGATAAATAATATAATATTCATAATATGCATGAATACTAAAAGTGATTTGAATTTTAAATTTTTGACAATATTTTATATGGCCTTATGGCTAATACATAATCTCTATATAAAAGCTTTTACTACTTCTATTTTTAATATTATTACGATTATTACTTGCATCATGGCAATAAAGAAAATAGTGAAAAATAAGAATAATTCTAAAAATAAGATAATTGTAGTAAATAAACAGTCAGGTTATACGTCACGAGATGTCGTCAATAAAATTGGGCATATTTTAAAGACTAAAAAAATTGGACATACGGGAACACTAGATCCGCTTGCCACAGGGGTTTTAATTGTTACTGTTGGAAAATATACGAAGTTGAATGACTGTATTATGAGCACATACAAAGAATATATTGCAGAATTTCAATTTGGCTTATTAACGGATACATTAGATATTTCGGGAAAAGTGTTAAAACAAAATAAAAAGAAAATAAGTGAAAAGCAATTAGTTAAAGCTATAAATCATTTTAATAAGTCATATGAACAGGAAGTTCCCATTTTTTCATCGGTTAAAGTTAATGGTCGCAAATTATATGAATATGCGCGAAATAATGAAAGGATAGATTTGCCTAAAAGAATGGTTGATATTAAGGAATTAGAACTATTGGAATTTAAGGACAATATTGTGCGCATTAGATGCTTAGTGTCTAAGGGAACTTATATTAGGAGTTTGATAAGGGATATTGGCGAGTATTTAAATACCTATGCAACCATGACGAAATTGACGAGGACTAAACAGGGAAAGTTTTCCATTGAGGATGCTTTTACAATTGAAGATATTGAAAAAAATAAGTATAAATATTTATCTGTAGCAGATGTTTTGGATGTGGATGTAGTTGCTAATTATGAGGATATCGAAAAAATTCGCAATGGAGCTAAGATAACCTATGCTTCATCTAAAGAATATTTGTTGTTTAAAGAAAGAAATAGAGAAGTGGCTCTTTATAAGAAAGATAATGATATCTATAGAATGTTTATAATGTTAGAAGAGAGATGACTAAAAGTCATCTTTTTTTTGGCAAATAATGTCAAATTTGTGCTAAATATTCCTTGACAAAGAAAATAAAACTTGCTAAAAAAAAAAAAAAAAAAAATGGTATCTTAAAATTGGAGGGGAGATACCTTTGCGTGAAAAAAGGGAAAAATATTACAATTTTACTAGTGCTTTTAAATATTTTATTAATGCTTGACTCCGTTACAAAAAAAATTAATGACAGTCAAGAATTGTCGTATAAGAACTTTTTCAATAGAAAAAATAGCAGAATTAGAGATTTTATCAATTTAAATAGAAGTGAAGACAAACTTGTTATTTTAAATCAAGGAAATTATCAAAATAAAGGTGATATGCAAGAAATGTCCTATAATTATCAGGCTTTAAAGAATGGTCTTCTAATTATTAGATGGCATTCTCTAAATTACAAAGGGCGTTTAAGAATTTATATTAATGATACATTAGCATTTGACTTATCTGGTAAAACGGATATCATCTTTAAAGATTTTGAAGTTTTTAAAGGTGATAAAATTGAATGTATTTTCTATTATGGTCATATAGATTATTTTTTAAGTATGCTATTTTAGTGTCATAACTACAAGTTATACTAGAATATAAGAACAATATATTTTATTTATATTATCATCTCTCATATAATGGTAAACAGAAGAGGTGATATAGATGTTAATAGGAATTACGGGAGAAACTGGTAGTGGAAAGACAACGATGACAAATATCTTGAAAAGAAGATTGGGATATATCGTCATAGATGGAGATGAATTAGCGCATGATGTTTTAACGATAGAGAGATTTAATGAGGTAATGTCGTGGTTTGGCTATTCGCCATTTGAGTCTGTCAATCGCAAATTTTTAGGAGAATTATTATTTTCTAATGAAGAACTTATGCAAAGATATAATGATTTTATGTATCCACTTATTAAGGAAAAAATCGATGAGATAATGTCTAGCAGTGATAGTGAGGGTTTTATTGTCGATTGGAATTTTTTACCTTCGACTCCTTTGCTGAATGAGTGTGATATTACCATCCTGATGAAGTGCAATGAAAACTTGCGAAGAGAAAGAGTGAAAATGCGTGATGGCATTAATGATGCCTATTTTAATAAACGCAATAGAGCAGGCTTAAAGTATCAAGATGGTGATTATGATTACGTCTTCATCAATGAAGGAGAATATGCCCTAGAGGAAAGTGTCAGCAAGAGATTGGAGGGTGTCTTATGGAAATAAAAGTGTGTGGGTCAGTTGCTCCATATCCCCAAAAAGATAGTAATTGTTCAAGCTTTTTAATAACCGAGGATGATAACCGAGTTTTATTAGATTGTGGTCCAGGATCGACTAGTCAATTAGATGCGTATCGAGAATTAAGAAACCTAGCTATTATAATTTCACATTATCATCCCGATCACTACAGCGATATTTTTGCTTTAGCTAATGCGAGCTATGTCTATCACAATTTAGGATATCTCGATAAAGAATTAGATGTTTATTTGCCAAAACCAGATATGTTTAGAAAGCCAATACCAGGAGTGGATAAAGACGGATGGGGAACGTGCGATTATGTCGATGCGCCCATTGAGGATTATGATTTTATAAAGAATATGAAACATGAACACTATATGAAGTTTTTTGATTACCAAGATGAATCAAAAGTTGATATAGGCAATATGCATATAACTTTTAAAAGAACAAAGCATTCAATTATCACATATTCATCAAAAATTGAATCACCTAATGGCACTATCGTCTATTCAGCAGATACGGGATATAACGGGAATAATCTGGAGAGTTTTGCCAAGAATGCAGATGTTTTAATATGTGAGGCGTCCTTTTTAAGGGGACAAACGCGAAGTAGTGATTATCATTTATATGCGCATGAAGCAGGAAAAATTGCGGCTCAAGCAAATGTCAAAAATTTAATTATTTTTCATACTTGGCCAGAGATAGCAAAAGAAGAATACGTAAAAGAAGCTCAAGAATATTTTTCTAATACGTATGCCCTCGATGAGGGAGAAAAAATAATATTAGATAATAAAAAGGTTTTAATAAAAGAAAATAAGGAGGAAGTAAAATGACAAGAGTATTATATCCGGGAAGTTTTGATCCCTTTACAAACGGGCACTTGCATGTTATTCAAGTAAGTAGTGAGGCCTTTGATGAAGTAATAGTAAATATTGGTGTTAATTCTGAAAAAGTACGTCATTTTAATATTGATCTTATGAAGAGTGCTATGGAAGAAATATTTGAAGAAATGGGACTTATCAATGTCAAAGTTGTAATTTATGAAGGCGCTACGATAAACTTGGCTCGCGAAATGGATGCTGATTTTATCGTTCGTGGATTGCGGGACGCCAGCGATTTAATTCAGGAAGAGAGAAATGCCAATCTCAACTATAAACATGGAAATATTGATACCATCTATATACGTGCAGGAGAATATGGAAATATATCATCAAGTGTCGTAAGAGAATTATTAAAATTTGATATTCCAATTGATGACTATGTACCAAAGAGAATAAAAGAATTGATTTTTGAAAATAAATAATTCTTTTCGTATATTATTTTAGCAAAATCTATAGTATAATAGTAACCAATTAGATAAAGGAGATTATTATGGCTATTGATCAGAGTACAATAAGGAGAAATTTAGCATATATTGAACGCAATATGTATAGAGAAAATCTAACGCAGGAGGAAAAAGAAAAATTGGAAAGAATGGCACTTTTCTGTGTAAGAAATTCTTTACCTGATAATAATCGCGCTAATATTATCTTAGGAAGATTATATTATCAACAAGGAGACTATAGCGAATCACGTATACAATTTAATTATGCAAAAAATAAAAATCCCAATAAACCTAGTGTTTATTATGGATTATATAAGAATGATATTATGGAAGGAAATTGGCAAGAAGCTCTTGATAACCTTAATATCTATTTAGAAATGGTTGAAAATGATAAAAGAATAGACGGTTTTAATATCATAATAGCTCTTTTAAATTACTTGACTAATCAAAATGCCAATTTAGAAATACCTTTAGATATCTATTTGTCTCAAGAAATAAAGGATAAAAAATTAGAGGGTATGTACGAGGAATTAGTTGATGATATTGTGCAAGGTGCTTATCTTAAAGCTCTAGCTTTAGCGCGCTCTTGCGAAGAATATTCACGCTCTGTTAATAACTTTTTGGAATTTCGAACCCTTGAAAATATTTTATTAGCAGTACAAAGAAAAAATAAAGATGAACAAGCAAGAAATATTCAAACGTCTGCCAATTTGGCATTTGAACAAGGAGATTATGAAGATCTTTATAGTTATCTTGCTATTGATATCTATAATAAAATGCATCGCCTTGATTCTTTACGTTATATACCTGTACTTATTGAAAATGGTTATCACAAAGAAGTTAAGGAATTACTTGATCAAGTAGAATTTAAAGGTGGTAATTCGAAGAGTAAACCTATCTATCGCAAGATGATTCGCGAAAAAGAATTATTTGATATGTTTGATGATGAACAAAAAGAATATTATGAACAAGCTATTGAAGCAATTGAAAATGCTATTTTAGCTCGCAATTATGTAGATGTTTATGATATGGCCTCAGCAGCTTGTTATAAACTGGAGCATCCTATATTCCTCTATTATATAGGGCTAGCTTTGTTCTTTTGTGAAGAATATTATGCAGCACACCAATATTTTGTTGGATATAATCGTCGTGGCGGAAGCAAAGCTTTAGAATCAAGATATTTTATTGCTTGTTGCCATAAAAATTTAGATCAGAGAAAACAATTTAAAGAGAGAAAGAGAAACTATCGCCGCTATTGTTATTCGTTAAATAAAAAATATTGTAATGATTTCTTAAAATATTCGTATGAGCCTGTTCAAGTTAAGCCACATTGTAATTATGAAGAGGTAGGAAAAATTACTAATAATGAAGATTATCTCAAGATAAAAGAACTCTTAATGTTTGGAAAAACTAAGGAGGCCAATAAGAGAATTGAAGAACTTTTAAGGCAAAGAGACAAAAGTCCAGAGGATAAAAAAGTTTTGGATTATATTATGGCTAACAAAAAGATCCATAGGAATCAAAAAAAATAAGCATTTCGTATATATGCTTATTTTAATTTGTCATAAATAATGTCGATATCTACAAGTGGTTGTTGGGGCGAATAGATAGGTTTGATGTCAATGTAAAAGGCATTGTAAGGGTTATTAATGCCGTACTCACTAAATACTTGTATTCCACTTGGATTTAATTTATCGACAATTAAATTTTTTATAATCCGTAAAATGTTTGAAATATGCAATATGGTATTAGCATCTAATTCGTCAAAGTTATCAAAGTGTTTTTTAGTAGTTAATAAAAGTTCGCCATTAGTTAAAGCGTCTTTTTTCATATAAACTAAGACAATATCATCTTGTAAGATAATTTTATCATTTATAACATTCATATTATCACCTATGTTGATTATAGCATAAATTCGCTTGTGAATTTGACATTTTTTCATTTTTTTTATACAATATACGACAATTAAAAAGGGGGATATTTATGAAAATTGATAGAAAAGATGTCTATCGTGTTAGGGCAGGAGCCATTAATTCTATAAATAAATATGGTACAAAATTCGATACTGTAGAATTAAATGCGTATTTTTGCATTCCTGTACGCAATAGACATGGAAAAATTATTGCATTTAATGAATTGAAAACGGGTATGCCTTTAGTGAAGAGAGTGTATTTAAAAAATGAGTGTTGGGACGATGAACATGAAGATATGTATTATCCATATGCCTATGATAAGACGAGAGAGATGATGCAAGTAGGAGACATCGATGTTCAAATAGATCAAGATTATAATACAGAGGCTTTAAGAAGATATGCTAAATGGTCTAAAGAAAATATAACTGCTTCTCTAAATTGTTTGGAAAGAAATTCTATACAGTTGACATGTTCTGGTTATGATTCTAAACAGCCAATGGATTATTATAATAAAAAGTTATTCCTATGTTATTTGGATGATGATTTTATCATTATAAGTGCACGCCGCAATCCATTAGGTATTCTTACTGGTTATCGAGAGATAATCACTGGTAGAAAAGTAATTAGACATTCAGGAGATGAATACAGCGAATTTGACAATATTATTAATTTAAATCGTCAATTAATGGATCCGGATATTGAGCCAATTGATCGTTCTATTTTGGCAACCCGTGAATTAAGTGTTGCGGAATTTGAAGATTATATGGATTTAACACCGGAAGAAGTTGAAGCTAAAATAAGTAATTATTTGGCAAAATTAAGTCGTGAACGCGTTTTAGATTATGAACCAACTAAGTAAATAATAAACTTTTTTAACTTGCTAGCATAAGATGTTAGTAAGGAGTGGTGATATTTTGTTTAAAGAAATAGTTACGAAAGCAGTAATAGGGAAAGGAAAAAAGACAACTAAGGAAAGTCATACTGTCAAAACTAGTGATGTTATTGATAATGTCTTGGGTTGTTGGGTTATAAATCATACTTTCTCGGGAAATATAAATAATAACAATATTATTGTAAGTGGTAATTATGATATTAATATATGGTACTCATATGATAATAATACTAAGACAAATGTGCTTATTGAAAGATACCATTATGATGATGCAATGAATGTTAAGATTAAAGAAAATGCTAAATTAACACCAAATTCAGAAATAATTGTTAGAACGCTATCGCAACCTAGTGTTACGGATGTCTCAAATAATGATGGCGTAATTACTTTAACTGTCGAAAAGCAGATGGGAGTTGAGGTTGTTGGAGATACGAAAGTACGCGTCAGTGTGGCCGATGAATTTGATGATTATGAAGAAATAGTCGATGAAGAAGATATCAATGTATCTGATAATTATTTAAATTAGATCCGAATTATCGGGTCTTTTTTAATTATAAATGGTAAAAAAAGTGGCTAATATCTTTTTTTGACATTAAAAAATTGAACTTAAGGTGAATAAGTGTTATAATGATTTCACTGATGTGTCTTTATTTAACTTTAGATTGGAGATTAAAATGAGTAAAATAAGAATGTTTGGGCTTGGTGGCCTAAATGAAAGTGGAAAAAACACTTATGTTATAGAAATAGATGACAAAATTTTTGTCATGGATTGTGGACTAAAGTATGCCACAGACAGTATGTATGGTATTGACTATATCATACCTAATTATCGCTATTTAATAGAGAATAAAGATCGAGTTGTCGGAATCTTTTTAACGCATGCTCACCAAGAAAATATGGGTGGAGTATTTGATTTAATAAAAGATATTCCGAATATTAAACTATATTGTACAAAATATACAAAGGAATACTTATTACTAGATGGTATGAATGAAAAAAATATTATCGAAATAAAGGCACATAAGAAGATATCATTTGGTGATGTTTCAGTATTTCCTATTAATGTATCACATTCAGTTCCTGATGCCGTAATGTTTGTTATAAATACGAAAGATGGAGCTATTTGTTATACGGGAGACTTTATAATTGATCCGACTATGAGTGGCGCTTATGCGATGGATTTAGGTAAAATTGCCTATATTGGAAAACAAGGAGTTTTATGCCTTTTAAGTGAATCAACTTTTTCGGAAATTAGTGGGCATACATCGCCACATCATCGTCTAACTAATTGGTTTAAAGATACGATAAATCACGCAGATGGTAGATTAATTATCGCAACACTTCCAGTGCACCTACATATGATTCAAGAAATCTTTGATGCTAGTAAAAATATGCATCGAAAAGTCATTATAATGGGTAAAAAGTTACAAAATATTGTCAATATGGCAATTAAGAATAATTATTTGGATGTCGATAAAAATGTCATAGGCGATTTAAGTGATATTGATTCGCAAAAATCTATTCTCTTAGTATGTGAAGACCGTGCTAAACCGTTTGCGACAGTTGATAAAATTGTCAATGGTGTTGATAAATTTATTAAACTTAAGCCAACTGATACGATTGTCTTTGCAGAACCTCTATATGATGCAGCGGAAAAAACACTAGTGCATATTCAAGATGAAATCGCTATGCAAGGAGCTCAAAGCTTGACGATACCTAAGGATAAGACGATTTTACATCATGCTTCGCAAGAAGATTTGATGATTATGTTAAACTTAGTTAAACCTGAGTATTATATGCCAGTGAAGGGCGAGTATCGTCTAATGGTTAATAATGCTAATTTAGCTTCCTCTTTGGGAATGACCCCAGATAAGATTATCTTAAAACAAAATGGCGATATCGTGGAATTTATCGATGGGAAATTACAAGATAAGTTTGAAACAATGACTGTTGAAGACGTCTTAATTGACGGAAAATCCAGTGACGATGTTGGAGAATTAGTTATTAAAGATCGTGAAATGCTAGGAGAGAACGGCATAATGCTAATATCGGCAACACTCGATAAACAAACTAAGAGAATTCTCGTTGGGCCAGAAATAACTACTAGGGGATTTATCTATGTTAAAGATTCTCTAGAGATGTTAGAGGAGATAAAGCGCATAGCAACGGAAATAATTGATGCGAATACGACGCCAAATTATGTCGATTATAATCAAATAAAGAATGAAATTCGTGAGTCATTGAGTAAATATTTCTATCATGAAACGGAATGCAAACCAATGATTATTGCGGTTATTCAAGAAGTATAAAAATTTAATTTTTATACTTTTTTATTATGAATTAATTTTTCTCTTTTTCTTTACACATTCATTTTATTAGTGTTAAAATAGAGAGAAAAGAGGTAGAGATATGACAAAAATTGATACTTTTATAGATATTATTAAAGAATATGAGGGAAAAGAATTGACAACGAAGTATTTGATAGAAGAACTAGGAATAACTTCATACTATATAGGAGTTTTGACGCATAAGGGAATAATTGATAAAAAAACTCGTGGTATTTATAAAGTAAAGGAGACAACTAAAGATACCCCTAAGGCAAATGCCAAAAAGATTATTATGAATGATGCAAATAATGGAAAGAAGTATTCTCAAAGGGGCTTTGCAAAATTTAGAGATTTAGTTTTAGATGGACATTATGAAAAGGCTTATGATGCCTTAGTTGAATGTTGTGAAATGAATAAAGATAATCATGAGTATGATAATCATTATCGCATGTATTTTATTTTAATTACGGCAATTTTGAAATTAATGGGCAAAGGAAAAAAGTGTGATTATAATTATGACGATAGGTTATTGGAATTTTACGAAGCAGCTAAAACGGAATATTATGAGTCTTTCTTAGAGGCTAGAGAAGCAATATTAGCTGAACATTATGAGGAAGCGTATGAAAAGGTAAAAATCTATGCGGATAAAGAATTGGCACGTTATAAAGAAAATAAAATTAGTACGGTTATCTCTAAACAACTTCTCGAAGAAATTGTGAGAATGCTCGATAATAAGAAAAAGACATCAAAAATGTTGGATCAGGCATATATGCTTTTGAAAGGAAAAAAATATGAGGATGCTAAAAAGATATTTGAAGATGCTGAGTTACATTATAATTCTCTCAATGGAAAAAAATGGTGTGGCTATTTAAGGGATTTATGTGAAACAGTAATAGCCTTTGAAAACGACGAAACATTATTATTGCCAGAGCGAAAAGTATATGAATTTAAGGAAGATGCATCAATTGCCAGTGTCTTTGCAACATTTATGAAAAATAAAGAGTATCAAAATGCTAATATGTATGTAGAAAAGTGTCTTTCTTTATATAAGAATTCGTTTTATTACATGGCTAGAGAACTTTTAGATGAATTAATATTTCTCAATAAATACCACTATAATAAGAATCATAATAAAACGGAAACGGAAGAGTTGCGTATGAATACTCAGAAAAGTGATGGGGAAGCTAACAAACATTTTAGTCGCTTTTTGTGGGCTTTACAACATCTTGATTTTCATGATGCATTCAAAGAAATTAAAATATCTTTGAGTTATGTGGAGAGTACAAAATCTTTATTTTATAACAATTGCCATAATATCTATGAGTTATTAAAAACATTAATAGATGTGGAAGAAAGTAAATTGCCATTGGCGCAAGTAAATCACACGTATTTATCAAGTGATTCTGATCAATTTAATTTTAACTATGCCGTTCGCTTGAAAGATTGGCAAGCTGCTCATAAATATTTATCTAAATTGGATATTTCCAAGTCTCTCGTCTTAGAAGCCTATGATTTAATTATAAGAGCAATATTTCGCCAGGATAAAATTAATCAAGGAATTGCCCTAACGGAGGAAGATGAATTAAAACCTCTATCTTGTCGTTTGAAGGTGGAGGTTAAATCTAAGACTGAGGAAAAAGAGAGTGAAGAAAAATCTCAAGTAACTGAATTGGTTGAAGAAGATAAAATAGAAGAACCGCTAACACTAGATGGAACTATAGATAATTATGAAGATGATTCAATAAGGGAAGTCTTGAAAAGTATAGAAAATTTAACTTTAAACTATGAAACCCTATATAATCTAATAAAGGCACGTGAATTTGAAGAGGCCTTTGCTCTGATTAAACGCGAAGAGGAAAAAGGCTATTCGATCGAACAGGTAAAACAAGAATCAATCATGGCAGAAGAAAAAACTCCTGAAGAATCAGAAGAAATTTCTAAAAAAGATGAGGAAATTTGCATCACAAATCAGACGAGTGAAGAAGTAGCTAGGGAAGATGATCAGGAACAAGAAAAGACATTAGAACCTCAACAGTTAACAGAAAAACAAAAACATAAACTAGAAGTATTAGAGGCAATTAAAGATATTGAATTAAATTATGATAATCTCTATGATCTTGTCTCTAATCGAAACTATGAAATGGCACTTTACTTGCTTGAAAGAGAAGAGAAACCTAATGAACAACCAAGTCGCCTATATTTCAATGCTAGACGTTTAATATCTCAATACTTGCATATTGTAAGAGGTACTTTTCAAGAAGTTCCGCAAAGACCACTTGATTATACTCAAGATTGCTTTAAGATATTTTTTGCTGCTATAAATAATCGCGATTATTTTTCCGCTTTTGAATATGTCGATGAATGTATAGAACGTGCTCGTGAACCCGAAGAGATGCACTTATTTAAACTCATTCTTGAGGATATTTGCGGGGAAATAAATAGACAAGAAGAGGAAAGAGAGAATAAAGAAAGAGTTAAGAGGCGAATTGAGAAAATCGATAATCGATTATTTGAATTATCTAATAAACAGGAATTTAGTGATGATGATACTTACGAGTGTCAGAGCTTATTACAAGAAAAAAGCGATATTTACTATGAGAATGGCATGAGATTTGATAAAGATGTATTACTATTGGGAGTTGCTGATGCGGCTAAAAAAGCATTAGATAATGGACTAAATGATTATTACTTTGCTCGCGTTTTAAATGATAAAAAAATAGTAGAAGTAGATGATGATGAAGTATGTTATTCTATTGGAACAAATAGTTCTAAAGTAGGAGATATATTCTATGATGCACTGAGATGTGGAGATGTATTAACTGTCGAAGATATTATAACAAATGAAAATTGGGATAATTTCCGCGATAAAATGAACAATACTAATCTTCGTCTAATTAAAAAACTTGTTGTTTGTATGCGTGATCATATGCCTTTAATGCGCGAAGAAGATGAGGAAAAAGAAAATATAATTAAACAACATGTTCCTCAAGAATTGATCGATAGAACCGATAATTTGGCATATGAATTGCTCAATGATGAAGAAAAGAAGGCCTATGAAAAAGCAGCTCTTTTGCGTAAGTTAGCACCATTAATTAAGCGTCAAAAATATGCTGAAGCTTTAGCAGAAATCTTGGAAAGTGATGTCCCATTAATTGATGAAGAGACCTGTGTTAAAACGAATGATGGTGAAAAAAATACGTCTTTACTCGAAATAGCTGCAGATATTGTGGCAGCCAAAGAGGCTGTAAAAATAGAATCGCATCGATTATTTGATGAATTCAATGTGGCTATGGAGGGAAAAAATATTGATGAAGCTCGCAAAAAATTAATTGAATATTCGGGATTTATCGTAAGCAAATCTATTGATCGTGATTTGGCAAATCACCGCAGACGTATTGATATCTTGGAAAAAGATTTAAAACAAGATAATTATGAAGCAAAAGAAAGAATTTATGAGGAAGCTTTAGCTATGTATTACAAAAAGGGCCAGTATAATCATTATCAAAAAGCTATTGGAATTCTTAATCGATATATTGAATTAGATAATGGTATAAACTGCAAAGGTTATTTATTGAGGGCCCGTGCTTATCATAAAATTAAACAGTTTAAGGAAGCTAAACAAGACTATGAGATGACTTTACAGATATCGCCTGAACCGATTGCGTATAGGGCATTAGGAACATTTGCCTATGAAGAAGGAGATTACGAAAGAGCAATAGGATATCTTGAGAAGTTCCAAGCAATAAGACCATTTAAAGATGAAGACGTCAGCCGTATGCTAGCAACTTGTTATAATAGTACAGGTAAAGAAGAAAAAGCGATTCCATATAATCGTCATTTAAAGCATTTATCTTATTTAAAAAGGAAATGATATTTTTCCTTTTTTTATTTATTTAATATTTAGAAAGTGATAAAATAGAAAGAAAAAAGGAGAATACTAATGACAGATTTAAAACAATATTACGATAAATTGATGCTTTTTACCAATCAAACTATGACGACTCAGGAGTTAATAAATTTGGGGATAACCAAACATTTTATCAGTAAATTAGTAAAAAAAGGTAAATTAGAGAGAGTAAAACGCGGAACTTATCTCGTTAAATCATTAACTAAGGGAAAAAACAGAGCACAGTATGTTTCATATCAGTACTTTATGGAAAGTGTTTCCTTAGAAAATTTTGAAATGGCTTATAAACATCTTTTAAAATCATACAATAGGAGTGCAGAAAAGGAAAATAGCAACAATTTTATAATCTGCTTTACACTTTTGCGCGATATACTCGGAAGAAGATATAATATCGATCCTCTTCTTGAATTGGGAGATTTAAAATTAGACAAGAGAAATACTTATTGGAATAATTTTTGCAAATGCGTTTGTGATCATAACTATGAAGAAGCTTTAAAATATTTAGAAAAGTATATAAAAAAGCAACAAATTAAAAATAATGAAGTTAGTCAAACTGTTTTAACTATGCAAACACTTCTACAAAAGATCATGGCATTAAAAGTAGATAAGGCAAGTATTTCTGAAGAATCAACTCCAAAGGTAAACATTTGTGAATCACGTCATCATTTTAAAAATTTCTTAAAAGTGTTTAATTTAGATAATTTAGAAGAATCTATAAAGGAATTGTCACTTTCTGTTGCCTATGGAAATCCTGAAGACGAAAACTATGCTTATAACAAATGCCTTTTAAATATGTTAAATAAATTAGCTAAGATGCGAAAAGATGGTGACATATTAGAAGAAAAAAATATAGATTATAATTTGCGAGATTTACCAACAAATAATTTCAATCGTGCCATCGGATTAGAAGACTATAAAAAGGCCAATGCGTTTACACACTTGATAAACTTACCTAACTCCATAACTTTTGAAATAAGAAAAAAAATATTAGGAGAAATGGTGCGATTAGATAAAGCTAATCGAGAAGTTTTGGTCAAAAAAGGTGAAGAACCAAATAAAAAAGATGAAGAGGTTAGTAAAGCTAATGTTAGTATAGAAGAAAAAAAGGAAGATTTAGCTCTTAAGATGGAAAATAAAGAAGAGCAAAGCAAAGTAATAAAGCCAAATATTGAGATAGATGAAAGTATCAAAGAGGAAGCTCAAGAAATTGATTTAACATATGATAATATTTACAATCTCATCTATAATCGTCAGTATGATCTTGCTTTAGCCGTTGTCAATCGCGAAGATAAGGGGGAACTTGATCGCCTATGTAATATGACATCACGTCTGATATTGCGAATTAAAGAACTGGAAAGTGGCAAACTTAATAGTTGTCGTCATAAGAGCGAAATTACGGGAAATAGGCTCAAAGATTTTTATCAAGCTTTAAATTATTTAGATTATGAAACAGCTTATGATTTAGCCGAGGAGCTCGTTAATACTCTTCGTGATTCTGGGGAATTTGAAATATATAAATTAATTCTTGCGGATCTAAAAGAGCTTCGTCAGAATGTTGAAAATGCTATGGAAGAAATATCTTCTTTGGGAACCGAATTAAGTGAAATATCTAAAAAACAAGTGTTAAATAGAGAAGATATAGAAAGATTAATTGCTATTCTTGAGAGAAGAATTGAATTAGAAAGGTTCGTTTCTAGGCCATATGATAGTGATTTATCCTTACTTGGAGTTGCAACAGTAACTATTTTAAGCCTTGATGGTAAACTTAATAGAGATAGTCTTGAAATATTTGATTATGATGAAACGTCTAAAAATCAAATATTCCACTTGGCGATAAATCAGGGAGATTATCTTACAGCTGGAAGGATTATTAAATCTATTGATTGGAATGAATTAGGTGGGCAATATAGTTTTACTTTCGTGAAATTATGTGATAGCCTTTTGAGGTTAATGATGTCTCATTTACCATCTATTAAGGATGCAACAGCAATTAAAGATGCCATTGCCAAAGAAAAAATTACTGAGGAGGTTGCCAATAAAATAAAAAGTTTGGCACAAGAATTACCAGTTTATGGAAAAGAAGAAGATAATCAAAAATTACTTTTCTTAGAAAAAATTTACCGAATGGTAAAGGAACGTCATTATGAAGAAGTTTTTAAGATGATAATAGAAAGTGACTTACCATTCAATTCTGAAGAAGATCCATATATCTTAGGGGCTTTGGCGGTTAAAAAAGCAAGTCTAGATCATCAAGCTAATGGTCTATATGATAAGTATATAGAATCTTTAGAATCTTGTAGTCAAGAAGAATCGCAAAAGTATCTTGCGGAGTATCGCGAATTTTTAGTACAAAACTTTATGGAAGACATTAAAACATATCCTCAAAAAAATTTAAGCCCGCAAGATTAATATTTCTTACTTAAAAAGCACAAATAAAATGTGCTTTTTATTGTAAAAGTAAGATAAATACTATAAAATAAAGTTATATGGGTGATTATATGAAGGATAATTTATTACCAGCAGATACATATACAATTATTAATCAAAGTATATTGACGGAAATAGATAAAAAAATATTAATTAGCTTATATGAGCCGATTATTGGAGCAACAGCAGTTAGTCTATATCTAACTTTTTGGAGTGATTTAGATAAATTAGAAATAATGAGTCTTGATTATAATCATCATCATCTTATGACTATTTTAAAAAGTGACTTAAAGACAATTGAAAAAGCGCGTAAGACTTTAGAAGCTGTAGGTTTATTAAAAAGTTTTATTAAAAAGAATGATAATATTAATGAATACTTATATGAGTTATATTCACCTATAAGCGCCTATGAATTTTTTAATCATCCTGTTTTAAGTGTTTTACTTTTGAATAATATTGGCGAAATAGAATATAATAATTTGCTTAATTACTATAAAAAACATGTAGTATCAAAACACAATTATGAAGAGATAACATCTTCGATGAATGAAATATTTACCTCTGTTACGACTTTTGAGGCAACGAATGATAGTATTAGAAAACAAAATAAATTGGGAATTAATCTCGAAAATCTCATTGATTTTGATCTAATAATTGCAGGATTACCTAAGGGAATGATTAACCCTAAAACATTCAACAAGAAAAATCGCGAATTAATCAATCAATTAGCTTTTGTTTACAATATTGATTCTATTAGGATGATTGATATTTTGCGATTAGTAATAGATGATGTAGGAATGATTAATAAAGATAAATTAAGAGAGACAGCGCGCAAGAATTATGAATATAATCACAATGGAAGTTTGCCAACCTTAATCTATCGCACGCAGCCAGAACATTTAAAGACTCCTGATGGCGATTTATCCAACAGAGGAAAAATGATTTATGTTTTTGAAAATACCAAGCCTTTTGACTTCTTAACTCATAAGAATAAGGGAGTAAAACCCACAAGTCGAGATTTAAAACTGATCGAACATTTGGCTGTTGATTTTGCCCTTCCTCCAGGAGTAGTTAATGTTTTAATTGACTATGCTATACGCGTTAATGATGGAAAGTTAAATCAAAATTATCTCGCTACTATTGCTTCCTCTTGGGCAAGAAAGGGGATTAAAACAGTACCAGAAGCTATGGAAATTGCCGAAAAAGGTCATCGCAAAGTTCAAAAATCCATAGATGCAAATAAGAAGCAACAGGCTAAAATACCTTCATGGATGAATAAGACTGAGGAGATTACAACGGAAGAGATGACGGAAGAGGAACTTGCTGAATTAGAAAATCTATATAAAGAATTTAGGTGATGAAAATGAAATCAACAACAGATGTAAATATAAACTTCCAACGCGAAAATTTAGAGCATGCCCTGCTAAATGATTATGTAAAAGCACTAAAGAATCCAGAATTTGCCGCTTTAGTAACACGTTTGGAGGTACCCGATAAGGTTGGATGTAAATATACATCTAAATTAGAGACAACGGTTGAGGAATTACATAATTGTAGCAAATGCAAAAGTTTAATGGAATGTAAGAATAAAGTCAATGGATGTGTGTATTATCCCAATAAGGAGAGAGAACGTCTAAGATTTGACTATGTGGCATGCAAGTATATGAAAGAAAATCTGGAGGCTTCTAGGTATCGCTCGCAAGTATTTGAAGAGCCTATGGCTATACGCAATGCTAAAATGGCGGATATTGATTTAAAAGATAAGAAGCGAATGGAAGTCATAAAATGGGTGCAAAATTTCTTTAAGAGTTATCAAAATAATAAAGAGATTAAGGGTTTATACTTACATGGATCGTTTGGATCGGGTAAATCCTTTATTTTAGCCGCTTTGCTCAATGAACTTGCTAAGACGGGAGCAAATACAGTAATTATCTATTATCCTGAGATGTTGCGAAGATTAAAGGAAAGTTTTTCGGATGACTTTGGAACGATGATGCAGAAGATAAAAACTAGTGATGTTTTGCTAATTGACGATATTGGAGCGGAAAGTGTAAGTGCGTGGAGTAGAGATGAGATATTGGGAACAATCTTGCAATATCGCATGGATTCTAAACTTCCAACATTTTTTACTTCCAATTTGAATATTGAAGAGTTAGAAGAACATTTAGCAAACACCAAAAATAGCATCGATATTCCCAAGGCAAAGCGAATTATTGAGAGAATTAAGCAATTAACTGATGATTTAGAATTAATAAGTGAAAATAGACGCAAGTAAAAGAAAATAAACCTTGAAAAGTCTAAAGTTATAACTTATAATTTAATTATAATGTGAATAGTGGTGAAAATATGAAAAAATTAAGAGTACTTGGAGTATTTATCCTTTCCTTAGTTATAGCTCTTCCAGGAGTTAAGGCAGCAGGTCCAACAGCATCTAGTAGTTTAGATTATTCGAGATGTATGGCTTTTTCTGATACTTTTAAGACTATAACTTTAAATGAAGGAGATTATTATTATAAATCATGCTATCGTGCAACTTGTTCACACAATGTTTACTTGAAGGCCAATATGGTAGCAACATCGGCTTATCGCTGCCAAAATGGCAATGGTAATCCATATACGCAAGTTACAAGTGATGGATGTAAGGGATACTCTGGCTCATGTGGTACTAAAAATACGACATACTGTACAAAAGTTGAATATGTCGACTGTAACCGTACATCGAGTGGAGCAAAGTATGAAACTAAGACGACTAAGCCTATCACTTCGGTAACGACAAAGAGAACAACGAAAAAAACGACGACAAGAAGGACGACGAAGAAAAGTACGACTTCGAGAAGAACAACGACAAAAAAGCTTACGACGACGACAAAGAAAACGACAACAACTAAGACAACAACGACAAAGAAAACGACAACTATTAAAGGAAAATCCGATAATACAAATGTCAAAAAGTTTTTGATAAATGGTGTCGATATTGGATTCCAAAATAGCAAGAGCAATTATGCAATAAAATTGCCAACGGAGGAGACTAGTGTCGATATTACTATTGAACTAGAGGATTCTAAAGCAAAATATGAAATTAAAGGCGATAAAGATATTCCCGAAGAAAACTCGGAAATAGTTGTTATGATAACGGCCGAAAATAAAAGTCAAAGGGAGATAAAAATAAGTGTCAGTAGATATAGTGGAGAAAATGATGAATGTAATCTAGCAAATATCTATAATGAGCAATACAATATTGATTTTTCAAGGACAGTTTATGATTATAAATTGACATTGCCTAAAAATGTTAAATCATTGGATTTGGAAATAGTCCCAGTCGATCAAGAAAATGCGACATATGAAATATTAAATAATGAAAATTTGAAAAATAAAAGTAAAATTGAAATTATTGTCACAGCACAAAACGGGAATACTTGTACATATTCTATAACGATTAAAAAGGATTCAAATACGTGGAAATATGTTGTTTTAATAGTTATTCTTGTTGCCGTATTGGGAGTATCAATTTATTTCTTATATAAATACTTAAAGAAGAGTAAAGGTAAATATAAATACGAATAAGAGATATGTAAATATCTCTTTTTTAATGTCTAATTTATTGTTAATAAAAAATAAAAATAGTATAATTTTCTTAAAGTAGGGTGAAGATAATGAAGAACTCAATTAATGGAACATGGTTACTTGGTATAGTTTTAGTATTTATGGCAATATTTATTGCATACATAACAATATCGATTGACTATAATGAAGCATATATTTTGAAATCAAAAATGGTAACTATAATTGAACAATATGAAGGTATGAATGGCAATACAGTTCAAATGTTAAATTCAGCCATGCGAAATGAAGGTTATTATGGCTTGCTATCTTGCAAGAGCCGAGATGGAGAAAAAGTAATAGGTGGCCTAGAAGATCAAATAGTCGTCAACCCCTCACAGAAGATGAATTACTGCGTAACGCGGGATATACGTTATGGGGAAGATGCCACAGAAGACAAGTATTATTATACGGTAACTGTAACATTTGCATATTCTGTTCCTATTCTTGGTGATATCTTTGATTTTAAGGTAAGTGGGGAGACAAGAGATATTCATTATCCACATGATTCTTACTTTTAGTGTTAAATTGTTAAAAGTTACTTATAAATATATTGAATTAAATTAATAATAATAGTATAATCAAATATATAATAAAGGAGAGATGTTTTAATGAAGGATGCGACTGGAGAATTAAGTATGACAGCAGTTGCTGTAGTAGCTATCGCTGCAATATCAGTAGTATTTTCAACATTAATATGGCCAACAATTAAGGCAAATATTTTAAGAAGTACATACTGTTCGCAAGCGGATAATTGTCATTCGTGCGATGGCGGTACATGTACATGTACATATTATACTGAAGATGGTGAAACTGCAGAAGTACAATGTTCGCGTAAAGAAGGCGACACAGCTTAGTAGCAATTAGAGAGGAAGTTAATGCATGAAAGAATCGATTGGGGCATCATGGATTTTGATGATTGTTCTAGTTTTTATTGCATTATTTTCTGGATATCTAGCTTTTTCTGTTAACTACTCAAAGGCTTTTAGAGTAAAAGATGGAATAGTTGAAAGATTGGAAAAATACAACGGACCAAATAATAAATCTTTGCAAGATATAGCAGATTTAATCGATGAAGTTTCCTATACATCAAAGGGGAAGTGTGCAGATCTATTTGAAGATGAGAGACTGACTAGCATGGGAGTTATTGTTGGGGATTTACACCCCGACATCCCAGCATCCGACAATGAAACTTATCATTATTGCTTGCAAAGAATAAAGGCATACAGTCCTACTGATGGACAGTTGACTTCTAGTTATTATAGGGTTATTGTATTTTTTTCTTTATCACTACCTATATTTGATATAGGATCATCATTTCATGTAGACGGAGAAACTTCTAATATACAGTATCCAGAAGACGATTATATGGGATAGAGGGTTAATATGAACATAGTCACAGCAAATGAAAACAAAAGTATAATTGATCGATTAGATATCGATATAATAAAGAGAATAGATGGACAATATGAGCTAAGAGAATTGTTGAGCAAGTTTGTCAATTTATATTTTAATAAGATGATAATTGATATTACTTCTATAGCAAACTATCAGGATATAGAAGTGATTAGACAACTGGGTAAAGCTTTGGATCCTAGTCGTATAATCTTGCTTTTAAATAATGATCCTGTGGTCAATAGTTCGCTTTATATGTCTAATTTAATAGGTGCAGGATTTTATAATTTTACGCGTAATTTTGAGGGAATAAAATTTTTATACAGTAACCCAAATGGTTATGAGAATGTCAAGCATCTAGTATTGAGCGATGAGGCGACGAAACAAGAGGAAATATTGGCCGAACAGCGAGCTAAAGCGATGGAATACCATGAAGAAAGTGGATGCAAGATAGTTGGTTTGGTAAATTTAACGACGCATGCCGGTGCTACGAGTTTAACGAATATGATGGTACGTCAATTAAAAGCAGCTAATATAAAAGCCATTGGTATTGAAATGTTTAGGCAGGATTTGATATTCTATCATGATCAGGATTTAATGTCATGTATGAATAAAAGTGATTTGGAGCGTACTTTAAAGGATCATGGAGATGTCAATGCTGTAATTATTGATTTAAATGACTTTGGATATGCCGATGATTACTGTGATGAAGTCTTGTATTTAGTAGAACCATCATATGTAAAATTGACTAAATTGCTTAAGAAAGATAAGAATACATTTATTGAACGCAAAGATGAAAAAATCGTCTTAAATTTAAGCTTTGTCAATGATCAAGAGGTGCCAGATTTTGAATATGAAACAAAGTGTAAAGTATTTGATAATTTGCCACCGCTAAATGATCGCGACCGAAATTTAAGTGAAATAAATGAATTATTGCGAAGATTAGGCTTCAATATTACTGAGTAATGTAAAAAAAGTGTATTTTAGTTGACAAATAAGTTATTATTAAATTATAATGTAAATAAGGAAAGAGGTATAAATATGTTAGGAGCTATTGATATTGCTGGTTTCTGTACAAATGCAGGAGCTATATTACAATTTGTAGGATATGCGTTAACAATTGTTAAAGTTGCTATTCCTATCGTTATCATTGCATATGGTATTATGGACTTTGGTAAAGCCGTTGTTGCTTCTAAAGACGACGAAATAAAAACAAGTGCAAAGAGATTATTGTGGAGAGCTGTAGCTGGTGTTGTAATATTCTTCATACCAAGCATTGTTCTTTGGTTGTTTGATACAATTTCTCAATACACAGCAGGTAAAGGTGGATTTGATAATTGTCAAAAATGTATCTTAACACCATGGAACTGTGTAGTAGGATCACAACAATATTAATAAGAAAGAACTTTAATGGGTTCTTTTTTTATGTGAAAATGTCAAATAATATTTTATCTTCATCGACATTTACTAGATTATCTATTATAATAAATATTATATGTTGACATTTTTTTCTCGATATTTTTGCTATTATCATATTGGTGATATTATGAAAGTAAAAGTGTTTGATGAATCGCATGAAAAAGATTTGGAAGAGAGTGTTAATAATTTTATTAGCGAAGTAGAGGTAATTGATATAAAATATCAAGTTGCCGTTTCCATATTTGCCGAAGAACAAATATTTTGCTTTTCGGCGATGATTATATATAAAGGATAGTGGATTTATGAAAAAGAATAGTTTTATTGAGGGAACTATTATTGCGACATTGGCAATTGTCTTTGTTAAGATATTAGGCATGCTCTATGTAATACCTTTTTATTCAATAGTTGGCTCTTCAGGTGGAGCATTATATAGTTATGCCTATAACATATATTTGATATTTTTAGGAATATCTTCCGCGGGTCTTCCCAATGCTATAAGCAAAATTATAAGTGAATATAATACCTTAGGGTATGAGGATGCTAAGAATCGAGCATATTCAATTGCTTTAAAAATAATAACGGTTATATCTGTAGTTGCCTTTTTAGTTTTATTTATCCTAGCTGAGGAAATTGGCGTATTTATTATTGGAGATTTATCAGGTGGCAATACTCCAGAGAATGTAACATTTGTCATTCGCTGTGTGTCTCCAGCAGTCTTAATAATACCTTTTTTAAGCATTACCAAGGGATATTTACAAGGACATAAATTTGTTTCACCATCGTCTATTAGTCAACTTATTGAACAGATTGTTAGAATTTTAGTAATTCTCGTTGGTTCATATTTGGTTTTAAAAGTATTCAATGGAACACTTTCATTAGCAATTGGTATAGCTGTTGCGGGAGCTTTTGTAGGTGGGGCTTGTGCTTATCTTTATTTAAGATATATTATGCGCAAGCATAAAGAAGAATTTAGTCTAGGAAAAAATGCTAAAAAAGATAAGATAACGAACAAAGAGATAGCTTTAAAGATAGTATCCTATGCAATACCTTTTATCATAATCAATATAGTTACAAACATCTATACATTTACCGATCAGATATTAGTGTTAAGAACGTTAGAAAATATGCATTATACAGCAGAAGAAGTCGAATTTGTAGCAAGTGCAATAAGTACATGGGCACCGAAGATATGCATGATTATAAATGCCATGGCGATGGGAATGACGGTGAGTTTAATTCCGACGATTGTCAGTGCCTATACTAAAAAGGATAAAAAAGAAGTAACAGATAAGATAAATAAATCAATAAGTATGGTTATCTATATTTCGCTTCCATTAGTTCTAGGATTATCCATTTTATCAACTCCTGTTTGGCATATATTCTATGGCAATAGCAATTATGGAAGTATGATATTAAGTTTGGCTGTCTTTTCCGCCTTACTTGCCAATGTCTATATGATAATTTCGACGATATGTCAAAGTTTAAATAAGATAAAACTTGTCTATTTAGTTTCGATAACGGGATTTTTATTAAATGCTTTGTTAGATGTTCCTATTATGTATTTATTTGAATATTTACATATAGAGGCTTTTTTGGGAAGTATTGTTGCTAGTATTATAGGTTTTTCATCAAGTATCTTAATTGGCTTAATATCTCTTCATAAAAAAGAGGGGATTAAGTATAAAGAGACGTTTAATATTTTATCGAAAACTTTAATTCCGGCAATAACGATGGTAGTAGTACTGGTTATATTTAACTATTTAGTGCCAATTGACTCTACAACTATCGCGAAATCTCTATTAAAGATAATAATCAATGCTATAATAGGTGGGACTATTTATATTGGTTTATCTTATAAACTTCATATTTTAGATGATCTATTTGGCAAAGAGATGTTAAATAAAATCATAAAAAAACTTACCTTAGGTAAGCTTGGTAAAGAAAATTAAACCATATACATTGAATTTGTAAAGTTATAATCAGTATTGTTGATGCTGGTATTTGTTGGAGTAGATCCCTCTAGTTTAGATAGGCGATAATCTAATCTTTGAACTTCTCTTTCTAGTTTAGATATTCGCGATTCTAAATCGTTAGTTGGATCATATCCAGTAAAGTTATTCATATTTTGAGTTGGTTGAGGCATTGGTGCATTAAAGGCACTATAGCCATATTGAGAAAAGAAACTGTTTCTATCTTTTTTCATTTAATCACTCCCTATATTATTATATGAATAAAACCCTAAATGGTTAAAGGAGATATATTATGCGACTTAGAAATGTAAAAAATGCAGTAGATATTGTGGAAAAATCCCCCTATGTAATAAAAGAGGAAAAAAAGTATAGAGGAAAATTCAGAGAATTATTTAAAAATGATAATCCCATTAATATTGAAATCGGAATGGGTAAGGGAGATTTTGTCATAGGTATGGCCTTACTTTATCCGAATATTAACTTTATTGGGATTGAAAAGTATGAGTCGGTCATGGTTCGCGCTATTCAAAAACTGGAAAATATGGATATTCCCAATTTAAGACTGATAAGAATGGATGCTTCTTTAATAGCTGATGTTTTTGATAGGGAAATAGACACTATTTATTTGAATTTTTCTGATCCTTGGCCAAAGGTGCGTCATGCTAAGAGGCGACTTACTAGTCCCAACTTTTTAGAAAACTATGAAAATATCTTCAAGGGAAATCCGCATATCATTCAAAAGACGGATAATACGGGCTTATTTGCCTATTCTTTGATGAGTTTATCTAAAAATGGCTATATATTGGAAAATATTTCACTCGATTTAGCAAATACGGATATTCCCAATGTTTGTACGGAATATGAAAAGAAATTTATGTCCATGGGAGTAAAAATCAATTACTGTGATGCTGTAAAGTATGAGAAAAAATAATTAAATCATTGCTAAACTTTAATTGATACATGATATAATTATTAATAATAGGAGTGATGTTTAAAATTAGTTGTTTCAAAAAAACATATAATTTGCTATAATATATATGAAAAAGTAGGTGTAAAATGAAGAAGGTAATACTTTCCTTATTAATAGTTGTCTTCTTAACGGGATGTGTATCAATACAAAATGCCAGTATAGATGAACTCGTAGATACTACTATTAATAGTAAATATGCACTATATAATCATGTAAATCGTGGTTTTAAATATTATTTACCTCGTGAACTAGAGGTAAGTAAAAGTGATAAGTATAATGAAATAATTAAGAGTAAATATTATGACTATTATCTATATGTTGATTTAGTAAGATACTTTAATAAAGACTCAGAAGACTATCAGGAAAAAGAGGGAATCTTCTATAGTACTATATTAAGTAATAAAGATAAAAAGGGAATTTTAAATATTACTGAATTGGCTAATCAGGAATATCTAATAGAAGCAAGTTTTAATTATGCCAATATTGAAGTTAAGGTAAAGGAAAAAGATATTAATGAAGCTGTTACTAATGCCTTATCTATATTGACATCTATTGAATTTAATTATGATGTTGTAAAAAATTTATTACAGGATGATAAAATGAATTCTAAAGAAGAACAAGTTGATGTGTTTAAGGGAGATTTATCCGAGGATGCATATTTAGATATAGAAGAAGAGATATATACGGATGATGAGAATAAGGATCCGGATATGATCAATTAGAAAGTAGGATGAAAATAATGGGAGTAGTGGATAAACTAAAAAAGATTCTATTTGACGAAGAAGATGTGGAAATTCCTGTTAGTAGTGATGAACTACCGGAAAGAGAACTAAGGATAGTTGCCGATAAACTAGAAAAAAAAGTAGCATCTCGCAGTTCTAAAAGGGAAGTAGAACCTACTAGGGGATTTAAGGATTATCACATTGATGAAGAGGAAGATACAATTGTGGAATTAAAAGTTCCAAAAGACGAAGAAGAAGAGGTGAAACCGCCGATTCAAGAAAAACGCATTAAGTTCCCAATTGATGACTTTGATGAT